>Ga0255180_1000359_pt1 | contig 16242 bp, 19 predicted proteins | sample Atl_Colum_RepB_8_FD_189933 | JGI IMG/M metagenome (GOLD analysis project Ga0255180, IMG submission 189933) | Freshwater microbial communities from Altamaha River, Georgia, United States - Atl_Colum_RepB_8d | ecosystem: Environmental > Aquatic > Freshwater > River | place: USA: Georgia... | reverse complement strand
AAGGCGTATGAACAGGCGGCCCGCGAGATGGGGTTCACCCACGCGGCCGTGGGGGCGCTGGTGCGGTCGAGCTACCACGCCGACCAGCAGGCCATGCAGGCGGGGGTGCAGGTGTGAGGGGGCAGCGCCCCAGAGAGGCCCATCGGTCTGCCGGCAATTTCGCGTCTCGGAGCACGCGCGCGACTCGTTTCGAATAACATGTGCGCCATGAGGCGTGTGTTGGCCATCTTCTTGCTGGTGTGGCTCCCGCTGCAGTCCATCTGGGCCGCAGCGGCGCCGTACTGCCAGCACGAGGCCTCTGAGGCCTCACACCTGGGACACCACCCCCACGAGCATCGCCACGCCAAGGCCGATGACCACAAGCCCGACCCCGCTGGTGACGGTGTGGGCATGGACCACGCCGATTGCCATGTCTGTCACGCGGCGTCCCCTGCGGTGGTGGCCCTGGGGGGCTGTTTTGCCTGTCCAGCCCTCGACGACATGAGCTTGGACACGCGTCAGGTGCGCCTGACGGCCCCGCCGTCCAGCCGCCCAGAGCGCCCTCAGTGGCGCGGCCTCGCCTGATCGGCGAGGCGGTGGCGTTGCGGCCACCCTTTTGACACACGGCGCATGCCATGCGCCCCTGCAGACACCTTCGCCTGCATGACTGTGCCTCGCCGATTCTCGCCTTGGTCATCCACCGGAGAAGAGTCGCATGTCATCCCTGTTGCCAATCTGGCAAGGGTCGGCACGGGCATCCGCCACCGCACCTCGGGCCATCGTCAGTGCCTGTGTGGTGTGGTCGCTGGCCGGCCCCGGCCTGCTGAACGCCCAGCCTGCGTCGCAGCCCCCTTTGCCACCCTTGCTGCCTGCGTCACAGTCCGCATCGCCGCATCCAGCGCCCACCGACGCGGTCGCACCCGCCCCGATCCAGCTCCAGCTCAACGAGGTGTTTGAGCGAGCCTGGGCTCGTCATCCTGCCCAAAGGGCACTGGCGCAGCGGCGAGCCGCCAGCCAGTCGGCGCTGAAAGCGGCCCAGTCCTGGAGCACGCAACCCGCATCGCTGGACATCCGCACCCAGACCGACCGGCCCGGCACCGACCAGGGCGCCCGCGAAGTGGAACTGGGGGTGTCCGTGCCTCTGTGGTGGCCCGGGCAGCGCACCCGCGCTCAGCAGTGGGCTCAGGCACAGGGCCTGGCACTGGATGCTCGCGTGGACGAGGCACGCTTGTCGCTGGCCGGCACGCTGCGCGACGCCTGGTGGGCCTGGCTGCGCGCAGAGGTGGAGGTGCAACTGGCCGCCGAGCGGGCGCACAACGCCGCCACCTTGCTGGCCGACGTGAAACGACGCGTGGTGGCCGGTGACCTGGCCCAGGCCGATCAGCATCAGGCGGCGGGCGCTTTGGCGCTGGCTGAAGGCGCCCATCTGCAGGCGCTTGCGCAGCGCTCTTGGGCGGCACAGGCCCTGGCCGCCTGTGGGGGCTGGCCCGAAGGCACGGCCCCCCGGTTGTCCGATCGGCCAGAAGACTCTGCCGAGGCCTTGACCACACTGGATGCGCAACAGCATCCGGCCGTGCGGTCGGCCAGGCAGCAGGCCATGGCTGCACGCGAGGCTGCGGCCCTGGCCGGCAGCCAGGTGCGCGCGAACCCCGAGGTGACGCTGGGCACGGTCCACAGCCGAGGCCCGCGTGGTGAAGCCACCCAGCGCGCCCTGGTGCTGGGCCTGCGCGTGCCGCTGGGCAGCTCACCCGCGCAGACCACGCACGCCATCCAGTCGGGCGCCGAAGCCACCGAGCTGGAAGCGCAAGCGGACATGGTGCGTGCCGAGGTCGAGGCTGCTTTTGCCGGCGCCAGGCAGCGCCTGACATGGGCGCAGGCCCAGCGGGATGCGGCCGCCAAGCGCGCCCGCCTGGCGCAAGAAACGCAGGCCTTCTTCGACAAGTCCTTCAAGTGGGGTGAGACCGATCTGCCCACGCGCCTGCGCATCGCCCAGGAGGCTCAGGAAGCCGCCCGGCAAGCGGCGCTGGCGCAGATCGATGTCGCTGCGGCCGTGTCTGCCTTGCGGCAGGCGGCTGGCTTGTTGCCGGACTGAGGCTTTGACTTCATGGGTGGGTGCCCCAGCTGTTGCAGCCCGGGCGCCTCACCGTCAACACATCACGAAAGGGTCCACATGACCACCCATTTCTGGCTTCGCTCTGCGGGGCGAACACCTTTCACGGCTGGCTTCATGGCTGCCTTGTTCATGGCCCTGACGCCCGCCCTGGCTGGCGAAGGACACGACCATGGCGAAGCCCCTCTGGCCGCTGACAGCCCTGCACAACCGCGCTTCACCGCCGAGTCGGAAGACTTCGAGCTGGTCGGGGTGGTGCAAGGCCAACGCATCACGATGTACCTGGACCGCAAGGCCAGCAACGAGCCCGTCACCCAGGCCAGCCTGGAGCTGGAGGTGGCCGGCAAGACCTTGCAGGCCAAGGCCACGCCCGAGGGCGCGTTCGAGGTGAGCCTGCCTGAGCCCCTGGCCGACGGCAGTGTGCCCGTGAGCGCGACGGTGGTGGTCGGCGACACTTCGGACCTGCTGGCGGCCGAGATCGACGTGCATGGCGATGAACATGGCGTTGATCATGGCGAAGAGCATGCACCGGCCGATGCCACACCGCACACATCGAGGCGCTGGCTGCCCTGGGCGGGCGCTGCACTCGTGGTGATCGGACTTCTGGCTTTCTGGGGGCGGCAGCGCCGCCTGCGCACGGGAGGTGCCGCATGACGCAAGCGCTTGTCAAATCGATGCGATCGACGGCTGCAGCCACCTTGCTGGGCCTGTCGGCTGCGGCCATGCTGGCCTTTCAGCCTGTGATGGCGGGTGAAGGCCATGATCACGGTGATGCGCCACCGGCTGCGGTGGGCAATGGCCCCAAGCGGCAGGCCGATGGCAGCGTCTTCCTGCCCAAACCGGCGCAACGCCAGATCGGTGTGCGCACGGCGCTCACCGCCGAGGCCGACTGGCCCAGCGCCTTCGCCCTCACCGGCAAGGTGGTGATGGACCCCAATGCCGGCGGGCGTGTGCAGGCGGCCATCGCCGGTCGGCTGCAAGCGGCTGTCACCGGCTTGCCCTCGGTGGGCCAGGCGGTTCGGCAGGGGCAGGTGCTGGCCCATGTGGTGCCCACTTCCGGGGCCATCGAGCAGGCCAACCAGCAGGCGCAGCAGGCCGAGTTGAGGGCGGGGCTGCGCCTGGCAGAAAGCCGCCTGAGCCGCTTGCAGACCTTGTCGGACACCGTGGCCCGCAAGGACATCGAGGCCGCAGCCGCCGAGGTGATCGGCCTGCGCGAGCGCCTGCAGGCGGTCAGCGCCGGGCTTTCGCGGCGCGACGCCCTGGTCACACCGGTCTCGGGTGTCATCGCATCGGCCAGCGCGGTGGCCGGCCAGGTGGTGCAGCCTGGTGACCTGGTCTTCGAGGTGATCGACCCGGCGCGCCTGCGCATCGAGGCCCTGGCCTACGACCCTGCGCAGGCCCGGCAGGTCGGTTCGGCCAGCCTGGGGGTGGGGGGCGCGCGGGTGCCCTTGCGCTTCATCGGCGCGGCCAGCAGCCTGCGCGAACAGGCTTTGCCGCTGGTGTTCGCGGTGGATGCGCCCCAGGCTGCGGGCCACACCCTGGCATTGGGCCAGGTGGTGCAGGTGGTCGCGCAATCGCGTGACCGCCAACGCGGCATCGCCGTGCCCGCTGCGTCGCTGGTAAAGAACCCCTCGAACCAGGACGCGGTGTGGGTCAAGGTGGCGCCTGAGCGCTTCGAGCCGCGCGTGGTCACGCACGCGCCCATCGATGGCGCTCTGGTGCGCTTGACATCCGGCGTGAAGGTGGGTGAGCGGGTGGTCACTCAGGGTGCCAGCCTGATCAACCAGGTCCGTTGAAGGAGCCCCCGCATGTTCAAGTGGCTCCTCGACACCTCTTTGGCCCACCGGCTGCTGGTCATGCTGACCGCGGTCGTGCTGATGGCCTATGGCGCATTCACCTTGACGCGCACGCCGGTGGATGTGTTCCCCGACCTCAACAAGCCCACGGTCACGATCATGACCGAAGCCGGAGGCATGGCTGCTGAAGAAGTGGAGCAGCTCATCACCTTCCCGCTGGAGACGACCATGAACGGTCTGCCCGGCGTGGAGTCGGTGCGCTCCATCTCCAGCTCGGGCCTGTCCTTTGTGTACGTGACCTTTGATTGGTCGACCGAGATCTTCCGCGCCCGGCAAATGGTCTCCGAGCGCCTGACCTCGATGGAAGAAGGCCTGCCCGCCGGGATCGTGCCGCGCATGGGGCCGGTCAGCTCCATCATGGGCGAGGTCATGCAGGTGGCCATCCCCATCGACACGGCCAAGGTCTCGCCAATGGCCGTGCGCGAGTACGCCGACTGGGTGCTGCGCCCTCGCCTGATGGCCATCCCGGGCGTGGCCCAGGTCATCCCGATTGGCGGCGAGGTGCGTCAGTTCCAGGTGCAGCCTGACACGACTCGCATGGCCGAGCTGGGCATCACACTGGAGCAGTTGGAATCGGCCTTGCGTGGGTTTTCATCGAACAGCTCGGGCGGCTTCCTTGAGCTCAACGGGCGCGAGTACCTGATCCGCCACCTGGGCCGAACCTCGAAGCTGGAGCACCTGCAGAACCTCGCGCTCACCGCCCGCAATGGCCAGGCTGTGCTGCTCAAGCAGGTGGCCAGCGTCACCTTTGCCGCCGCCATCCAGCGTGGCGATGCGGGCTTTGGCGGCAAGCCCGCCGTGATCCTGGGCATCCAGAAGCAGCCCACCGCCGACACCATCGGCCTGACGCGCACCATCGAGGCCGCGCTGGTGGAGATGCGCCAATCGCTGCCCGCAGGCATGGAGACACCCCGCGTGACCTTCCGCCAGGCCAGCTTCATCGAAGCCTCGGTCACCACCTTGCAGGGCAAGCTCATTGGCGCATCGGTGTTCGTGGCGGTGATCCTGTTCGTGTTCCTGGGCACCTTGCGACCCACGGTGATCGCGCTCACGGCGATCCCGGTGTCGATCCTGGTGACGGCCCTGGTCTTTCGCTACTTCGGCCTGTCGATCAACACGATGACCCTGGGGGGGCTGGCGATCGCCATCGGCGGCCTGGTAGACGACGCAGTGGTGGACGTGGAGAACATCCTGCGTCGGCTCAAGCTCGAGCGCGGCAAGCCCGAGGGCGAGCGCCAGGGCACGCTGGCGGTGGTCAAGGCGGCGTCGATGGAGGTTCGCTCGGGCATCCTCTATGCCACGGCCATCATCGTGCTGGTGTTCCTGCCGCTGTTCGCGCTGCCGGGCATCGAAGGGCGGCTGTTCGTGCCGCTGGGCATCGCCTTCATCGTCTCGACGCTGGCCTCGCTGCTGGTGTCGGTCACGGTCACACCCGTGCTGGCGTCGTTCCTGCTGCCGCGCATGACATCGCTGGACCACGGCGACACCAAAGCACTGGCCTGGCTCAAGGCACGCTATGGCCAGGCGCTGCGTGCCACGCTGGCCCACCCCCGGCGTGCGCTGGCGGCAGGCGCGGTGGCGGTGCTGTGCGCCCTGGCGGCCGTGCCCTTCTTTCCGACGACGTTCTTGCCGCCGTTCAACGAAGGCACGCTGCTGATCGGCATGCGCCTGAACCCAGGAGTGACGCTGGCAGAATCATCGGCCCTGGCCTCACAGGCCGAGCGCCTGGTGCGCCAGGTGCCGGAGGTGACCCACGTGGGTCGCCGCAGCGGTCGCGCCGAACTCGACGAACACGCCGAGGGCGTGCACGTGAGCGAGCTGGATGTGGGCCTCAAGCCCGCCAGCGAACTCACGCGCAGCATGGCCGAGATCCAGGCCGACATCCGCGCCCGCCTGGTCAACCTGCCCGCAAGCATCGCCATTGGCCAGCCCATCTCGCACCGCATCGACCACATGCTCTCGGGCGTGCGCTCGCAGATCGCCATCAAGCTGTTCGGCGAAGACCTCGACACCCTGCGCGGGCAGGCCGAGGTCCTGCGCGCCAAACTGGCCACGGTGCCCGGCCTGACCGACCTGGAGGTGGAAAAGCAGGTGCTGGCGCCGCAGATCAAGGTGCGGGTGGACCAGGACGCGGCGGCGCAACTGGGCATCCCGGTGCCGCACATCCTGTCGGCGCTGCAAAGCCTGGTCGAAGGCGAGAAGATCGCCCAGGTCAGCGAGGGCAGTCGGCGCTTCGCACTGGTGATGCGCCTGCCTGATCAGGCCCGTTCACTCGAAGGGCTGGGCCGCATCATGATCGAGTCGCCCTTGGGGCCGGTGCCGCTCTCGCGCGTGGCCAGCATCGAAGACAGCGACGGCCCCAACCAGATCAGCCGCGACGATGGCAAGCGCCGCATCGTGCTGTCCGGCAACGCGCAGGGCCGAGCGCTGTCCGACGTGGTGGCCGACATTCGCCAGGTGGTGGCAGACACCCCGCTGCCCGAGGGCTACTTCGTGACCCTGGGCGGCCAGTTCCAGGCGCAGGAAGAAGCCAGCCGCCTGGTGGGCCTGCTGTCCATCGTCTCGCTGGTGCTGATGTTCGCGGTGCTGCACACGCGCTACCGGTCGGTGAGGCTGGCCGCGCTCATCATGGCCAACATCCCGCTGGCCCTGGTGGGGGCGGTGCTGGGGCTGTGGCTGTCGGGGCAGCCGCTGTCAGTGGCCGCGCTCATCGGCTTCATCACCCTGGCTGGCATCTCGGTGCGCAACGGCATCCTCAAGGTCAGCCACTACCTGAACCTGATGCGACTGGAGGGCGAGCGCTTCGACCAGGCCATGATCCTGCGCGGCTCGATGGAGCGACTCAGCCCCGTGCTGATGACCGCCCTGGTCACCGCGTTTGCGCTGGCCCCGCTGTTGTTCGAGGCCGAGCAGCCGGGCACCGAGATCCTCAACCCGGTGGCGGTGGTGATCTTCTCGGGCCTGATCAGCTCGACCCTGCTCGACACCTTCCTGACCCCGGCCATGTTCTGGCTGTTCGGCCGGCGCGATGCCGAGCGTCTGTTGCAAGACCAGAGTGGCGAAGCCTTCTGATCCCTGTTTTCAAACCACAGCTCATTCAACGAAAGGATTCTTCATGCGATTCCATCACGTTCTCCTGACCCTCGCCCTGAGCCTCGGGGGTCTCGCCCATGCCGGAGGTGATCATTACCACGACGAGGGGCACCAGGCCCAGCACGGCGGCATCGTCAGCGAAGCCAAGCACATGGCGTTCGAGTTCGTGGCCCGTGGTGATGTGGTGACCCTGCATGTGCGCGACCATGGGCAAGCCGCCAAGGTGGAGGGCGCCACGGCCAAGGTCACGGTGCTGACCGGTAAGGTCAAGACCACCATGGAGCTGAAGGCCTCCGGGCCTGGGCAGTTGTCGGCATCGGGTCAGGTGGCGCCGCAACCGGGCAGCAAGGTGCTGGCGCTGGTGAGCCTGCCGGGCCGCCAGCCTGTTCAAGTCCGTTTTGTCATCAGGTAAGCCACATCGCCATCCAGCGGGCCGGTCCTTGCAATGCATGCCAAGTCCCGCCTACCGTATCAAGGAGCAGCCATGTGGCGTCCCATCACTATCATGACCTTGGCCGTGTCGCCGCTGATCACATCGTGCGGGGCCTTGAGCGGGGCGCCCGACGGGCTCTCGCAAGACTGGCGCAAGGCCCGTGTCGTCGAGGTGGGCCCGTCGAGCGCTGTGCTGCCGAGGGCCCATGTGGATTGCCGGAGGTCGCACCGGCCTGTCAACGGTCAGCATCGTTTCGCTGCAGTGGTGTACCGTCTCTACCCCTCCAACAGCAAGTTGAAATGGATGCGCATCGTGCCAGTCGAGCCTGGCGCCCACGTGCGCGTCGGTCAGTGGGTGTACGTTGACGTATCGGACTGCAGTCGGGCCCTCGTGCCAGCAAGAGCAGGGGCGCCGGGTTCGCAGGGCTGACCTCGACTCTGATGGGCGCCGGCATGGTGCGTCCCGCTCGTGCAGGCACAATCGTCAGCAGTAACGAGTGGCCGGCATCGCTGCCCGAGGCGGCCTGCGATGTGTGGCACGACCGGGCGGTGTTCCATTTCCTGACAGAGGCTGCGCAGCGGCAAGCCTATGTGGCCCAGGCTTTGCGCTGAAGGCTGCTGAGCGGGAAACCCATTTCACGCCCATGGGCCGTGAGCAGCATTTCGTGTACGCCCTGTTCGAACGCCTTGCATGAAGGCAAGCCCATGACCCAGCCAGCCAAGCCGCCTCGATTCACCCACAGCGCTGCGCTCATGGCCTTGATGGCGGCATTGCTGTACCTGGGCTCTGGTGTGGGGTTGTGGCTCCTGCGTCCGAGACCACGTGTCGCATGCACAGGGCTCATTCAGGGCGACTGGCCATGGCTTGCCGCGGCCATCGCCTCGGGTGGAGTGCTGGCCCCGGTGCTCCTGATGTACGGCTTGCAGCGAACCTCGACCTCGCAAGCGGCGCTGTTGCTGAACCTGGAGGGTGTGTTCACGGCCTAGCTGGCGTGGTTCGTCTTCAAAGAGAACGTGGACCGCCGAATTGCCCTGGGCATGGCTGTGATCGTGCTGGGGGCCAGCTTGTTGAGTGGGGTGCCGCAGCCTGATGGCAGGGCCGCATCGGATGGCACGCCCTGGGCCGCTTTGGCCATCGTGGCCGCTTGCCTGGCCTGGGCCATCGACAACAACCTCACGCGCAAGGTCGCGCTCCATGATGCAGGCTTCATCGCGTAAACCAAAGGCTTGATCGCGGGTGGCATCAACCTGGTTCTGGCCATGGTGGCTGGCGAATCCTGGCCGCAATGGTCTGTGGCTTTGCCCGCGGCATTGCTGGGCCTGGTCAGCTGTGGCGTCAGCCTGGTGTTGTTCGTCAAGGCGATGCGCCACCTGGGTGCGTCTCGCGCCGGGGCCTATTTTTCAGTGGCCCCATTTTGCGGCGCCATGTTGGCGGTGTTGCTGCTGAATGAGCCGGTCACGTGGCCCTTGCTCGGCGCCGCCGGCCTGATGGCCCTCGGTGTCTAACTGCACCTGGTCGAGCACCGCGAGCACGAGCATGTCCACGACGCCATCGCCCACGAGCATGAACATGTGCACGACGAACACCATCAGCACGGTCACGATGGACCGGTGCCGCCCGGGCTGGCTCACAGCCATTGGCATCGACACGAGCCATTGGTGCATCGACATGCGCATCAACCGGATGCGCATCATCAGCACCGGCATCGAGCGCATCACGCGCCGCGGCTGGGAAGGTCGATCGCGCTGCCGCCACATGACCCGCCACAAGGTGGGGCTTCCGCTTTTCCTGTTGGCCGCCCGGTCGGTGTTTTGCTAACGTTCGTCGCGTGAACCCGTCACTCGGTTTTTGTGTTGCTCAACCCCGCTCGGCACATTCTCGTCGCGCGGTGTGGGTGCTGGCCTGCCTGTGGCTGTTGGCCGCGCTGATGCCATTGCGCGGCTGGGCCATGGGGGGCATGGGCTTGGCTGCGCTGGACACGGCCATCACCGCAACGCCCACGGCAGCGGCCGAGCTGCCTCCCTGCCACGCGCCAACGCCTGACGACCCTGCAGCCCCCGCCGATCACAGCGCCTGCGCCGAGTGTGTGTGGTGCGCCCCGGTGCTGGCGAACACCCAGCCCGACGGCGCCTCCGTGCTGCGGCCATACCACCCACCCCCGGCCGCCGTTGCCGGCGTGGCGCCCGCCGGGGCGCTCGAGGCCCTGTTCAGGCCCCCCCGAGGCTGAAGGCCCCGCTGACGCGGCACCGCGCGTGCCGCGTGCATCCCTGCCTTCTGCCCACAGCCTAACCCAGGCCGGTCCGGCCTGCCTTGATCATGATCCACTGCACCTTGCCCGCGGCGTGGCGCCGCCGGGCCGGTATCGCCTGCGGCGCGGCCCTCCTGGCTGGCGTTCCTGCGGCCTTCGCCCTGCCCATGGCCAGCGAAGGCAGCTGGATGACGATGGCCGACGTCAACAGCGGCGGCGAACACGACATCGCCGTCAACTTCGCCGTCACCGGTCGCGATGCCCTCGGCGTCATGGCCACACGCTGGACCGAGCCCGTGCGCCACGACGGGCTGCACGAGCAGCACCACGTGCGCGAATCGGTCGGGCTCACCTACACCCGGCTGGTGCACCGATGGAACCTGCCGCACGCCCAGGCCAACCTGTGGTTCGTGGGCGCGGCTGGCCGCGCGCGCGGTCACGGCTGGGCGGGCGAGCGCAGCTTCTGGTCGCCCGCCGTGATGGCCGACTACGAGACCACGCGGCTTTACCTGGGCGCGGGGCTCGAGCCCAAGCGCGGCGACGGCGGCCTGCGTCACGACACGGCCTGGGTGCGCGCCGGCTTCTCGTTCTACGAGGTCGACTACGAGCAGGTGCAGCCCTGGTTCATCGTCGAGAGCAAGCGCGTGCGTTACGCCCAGACCACGCGCCATGAGCTGACGCCCATGCTGAGGCTCATCCACCGCGGCCTGTTCGTTGAGATTGGCCGCAATCGCGAAGGCACGCAGTTCAACGTGATGTGGGCCTACTGACGGCCGCCCCACACCCCCACTGGAGACTCATCATGACCCCGATCCGATTCACCCCCATGGCCCGCCGCCTCACCGGCGCCCTGACGCTGGCCGTCGCGGCCGCCTTGCCGTTGGCCGCCCTGGCCGCCGAGGCCGTTCAGAGCCTGAAGCTGCAGGTCAACGGCATGGTCTGCTCGTTCTGCGCCCAGGGCATCGAAAAGCGCCTGCAGGCCCTGCCCGACGCAGGCCCCATCTTCATCGATCTGCGCAACAAGGTCGTGGCCGTCGAGCCGAGGGCCGGCCGCTCGCTCGATGCGGCGCGTGTGGCCAGCGAGGTGCGCGAGGCCGGCTACGAGGTGGTCGCCACCGAAACCGTGGCGAAGACGGTGGCGCAGATCCGCACCGAGACGCGCGCCGCGCGCCAGGAGCGCTGAGGTGGCGCCGCGGCTGACGCACGGCCCGCAGGACGGTCAGGCCGAGCAACGGCGCAGCGCCACCACCTCGTGGCTGGCCCTGTTCGCGGGCACGTCCACCCTGCTGTGCTGCGCGCTGCCGGCGTTGCTGGTGACGCTGGGGGCTGGCGCCGCCCTGGCCACGCTGGTGTCGGTGTTCCCGCAGATCGTCTGGCTCAGCGAGCACAGTGGCTGGGTGTTCGGCATCGGCGGTGTCATGCTGCTGCTCGGGGGCGTGGCGCAGTGGCAGCAGCGCCATGCGCCTTGCCCCATCGACCCCGGGCTGCGCCAGGTCTGCATGGCGCAGCGCCGGCGTTCGGCGCGCATCTATGGCGTGTCGGTGCTGCTGTTCGCGGTGGGCACGTGGTTCGCTTTCGTCCAGCCCTGGCTGGCCGGGGGGACAATCACGCCTTGATTCCCCCGCGGTTCGCACCGCCCGCCTGCTCATGACCGACGCCACTTCGTACACCCCCTTGCCCCCGTGGCCCCACGCCTACCCGGACAGCGGCGCCCGCGCCACCCTCAAGCGTTTCAACGAAGACTTCATCGTGACCGAGCTGCCGCTGCAGCTGCCCACGGGAGAGGGCGAGCACATCTGGCTGGACGTCGAAAAGAACGGCGCCAACACGGCGTTTGTCGCGCAGCAGTTGGCCGAGGCCGCCGGCGTGACCGAGCGCGATGTGGGCTATGCCGGCCTCAAGGACCGCCACGCCCTCACGCGCCAGTGGTTCAGCATCTACCTGCCCAAGGGCGAGACGCCCGACCTGACCGCGCTGCAGCACCCGGAGTTCAAGGTGCTTGGCCAGTGCCGCCATGTCAAGAAGCTGCGCCCGGGTGACCTGCTGGGCAACCGCTTTCGCATCGTGCTGCGCGACGTGGTCGGCCGTCGCGAGGCCATCGAGGCCAACCTGAAGGCCGTGGCTGCACAGGGCGTGCCCAACTACTTCGGCGCGCAGCGTTTCGGCTTTGACGGGGGCAACGTCGAGCAGGGCCGGGCCATGCTGGCGCGCGAGATCCGCGTGCGCAACCCCAAGAAGAAAGGCATCTACCTGTCGGCGGTGCGCTCGTTCGTCTTCAATGAAGTGCTGGCGCTGCGCATCCGTCAGGGGCTCTGGGGCCAGAGCCTGCCCGGCGATGTGATGGACGACGCCGGGCACCCCACCGGGCCGCTCTGGGGCCGCGGGCGCGTGACCACCACCGACCAGGCCCAGGCGCTCGAAAACGGCGTGGCCGAACGCCATGCCACCTTGTGCGACGGCATGGAGCACGCCGGCCTGGTTCAGGAGCGTCGCGCTCTGGTGGTGTTGCCACACGAGATGACGTGGGACTGGCCACAGGCCGATCAGCTGGTGATCACGTTTTCATTGCCCGCCGGGACCTACGCCACGTCGGTGCTCGGCGAGATCCTGCACACCACCGAGCCGGACCGGCAGACCGAGGGCGACAACGAGGCGACGGCCGATCTGGCCTGACCTCGCCCGTGGACGGCGCCGCTGAACGGCGCCGGAGAACTACGCCGGTGTCGGGCCGGCCAGACGGGCCTGCCGCCGAAAGTGATCCAGCGCGCCCAGCGGCCCGCTCAGGCTGGCGGTGTCGATGCCCCATTCGCGGTAGAGCGTGCACGCCGATGTGAACAGGCGTTCCGGGGCAAGCCAGGCCGCAAACGGCGAGTGCCTGAACCGGGCCGACGCCAGGCAACGCTGGCTGGCCTGATCGGGCAGCATGCCGGCTTCGGCCATGGGCTGCAGGCAGGTCTGCAGCCAGTCCCAGTAATCGATCTGGTCCTGCACATCGGACAGGCTGGCCAGGGGGCCGTGTCCCGGCACGATGACGCGGGCTTGCAGGGCCCGCACGCGCAGGAGTGCGTCCACGATGCGTGACACCGGGCCGGCCCAGGCGACCGGGGTCACGCCCACGAACAGGATGTCGCCGGTGTAGACCACCTGGCGGTCGGGCACATGCACGATGCAATCGCCATCGGTGTGGGCGGGGCCCACCTCGATGAGGCGCAAGACGGTGCCGTTGACCTCGATCGAAGTCTCGCCGCTGAACGTGCGGTTGGCCGCCACCACCTTCACGCCCCCGAAGCGATACGGCCGCAGCATGTCGCCCATGTAGCGCCCCAGGGCGTCCACATGGGCCACGGGCAGGCACTGGAACAGGCGGGAGCCCCACTGCAGGGCGCGCAACTGCGCCGGCGGGTGCTGGTGCACCTGCCGGGCGCTGGCCTCGGTGGACGTGATGGGCCCTTGGGCAAACAGCTGGTTGCCCCAGCAGTGATCACCATCGGCATGCGTGTTGATCACGTGGGCGATGGGGGCCGTGTCCAGCACCGTGGCCGCGTGGGCCAGCATCTCGCGCATGAAGTGCAGGTCCCAGCAGGTGTCGATCAGCACCGACTGCTTGCCGCAGCGCACCAGGCCCAGATTGGTTTCGCCCCAGCTGCCGTTGGGCACCATCCACGCGTAGGTGTCGGCGGTGAGCTCGTAGAGCCCTTCGGCAAACTGCGGCACAGCACCCAGGCGGGTGCGCGGGCGGCCCGTGGCCGAGATCAGCCGGGCGGTGTTCATGGCGTCCATGTGTGCCGGATCTCCCCCACGCCGTCGATGCCCATGCGCAGCGTGTCGCCCGGCTGGAGCCAGTGGCCGTTTTCGAGGGCGGTCCCGAAGGGCAGGGTGCCGCTGGCGATGAGCTCACCCGGCCACAAGGGTTCGTCGGTGGACAGGTGGCTCAGGGTGCGGCCCCAGTCGTGCAGCATGCGGGCGGTGCTGGTGCGGGCCACGGTCTGGCCGTTGATCTCGATCCAGGCCTGCAGCTGCTCGATGCGGGGCAGCACATCGCGGGCGTCCACCAGTTCGTCGGACATCGAGCTGCAGAAGTGCTTGCATTTCTGCGGGCCCAGGCCGGTGGCCATCTCGCTGCGCTGGATGTCGCGGGCGCTCCAGTCGTTGACCACCACGAAGCCCCCGATGGCCTCCAGCGCCTCCTGGGGCGAGGCGTTGAGCAGGGGTTTGCACAGCACGGCGCCCAGCTCCAGTTCGTAGTCCAGCGCCTGGGTGAAGCGAGGGGGGCGGATCGGGCTGCCGCTGGGCACGAAGCTCAGCGGGTTGCCGAAGTAGTACACCGGTTGCCGGTAGGCCAGCGGGTGCGGCTTGAACGCCGGGAAGGGCTTGCGCAGCAGCCGCTCGTACACGCTGGTGAACACATGGGCGGCCGGCAGAAAGCGCCGGGCATAGCCCCGTGACGACTGGATCCAGTGTTGCTCGTACAGGCTGCAGTCCCGAAACGAGCGGGGCTGCAAGGGCAGGGTGCCGGGCACCATCGGGTCGGGCAGCCACGATCGGGTGGCGGCCTCCTGCACCGTGGCGGGTCGCCATCGCCCCGCGTCCTCCACCTGCCAGGGCGTGGGCCAATCGTCATGTGAAGCCTGTCGGCGCCAGCGCATGATGCTATTGAACGAGTGTATAACAAGCCGATTATGCGTACACTGTTGACGGCGTGTCAAACAGTGCGGAAAGTGAGCCTGCCGATGAAGGGGCAGCCCGATGAGGCCGTGGGGCCTCGCCTGGAACCCGACGCCCGCCGCGCGCACCTGCTGGCCGTGGGCACGGCGGTGTTCGGCAGCAAGGCGTACGACGAGGTCCAGATCGACCAGATCGCCCAACAGGCCGGGGTGTCGCGCGGCCTGCTGTACCACTACTTCCCCAACAAGCGGGCGTTCTTCGCGGCCATCGTGCAGCTGGGGTACGACGAGATCCTGGCGGTGACGCAGCCCGATCCCGCCCTGCCGCCCCCGGCGCAATTGCAGGCGGGCCTGCACGCCTACCTTGACTACGTCCAGAGCCACCCCCACATGTACCGGGCAATCTTCCGCAGCGCGGCCGGTCTGGACGCCTCGGTCCGGGCCGTGGTCGACCGCAACCTGGACCAGCAGGCCAGCCGCATCCTCGCGGGCATGGGCGCATCGTCCGAGCCCTCGCCCTTGATGCGGCTGGCGGTTCGCGCCTGGATGGCCTTTCTGATCCAGGCCGTGCTGGACTGGCTGGACCGCGGCGCCACGGACGATCGCGAGCACCTCATCGCGGTGTGCGTGGGCGCGCTCTCCGGGGCCACCGCGGCGGTGCCTGCGCAAGGCCCGGCCCATGAGTGAACCGGCCTTGCCGACCCCTGTCAGCGTCTGGCAGGCGTTCCGGTTCTGGCTCCAGCTGGGCTTCATCAGCTTTGGCGGGCCCGCCGGGCAGATCGCCATCATGCACGCCGAACTGGTGGAGCGGCGGCGCTGGATCAGCGAGCGTCGCTTTTTGCACGCCCTGAACTACTGCATGGTGCTGCCCGGCCCCGAGGCCCAGCAGCTGGCCACCTACATCGGCTGGCTGATGCACCGCACCTGGGGCGGGCTCATGGCCGGGGCCCTGTTCGTGCTGCCCTCGCTGCTGATCCTCATCGGCCTGTCCTGGGTCTACGTGGCCTACGGTCAGCAGCCCGTGGTGGCTGGGGTGTTCTACGGCATCAAGCCGGCCGTCGCGGCCCTGGTGCTGCACGCTGCCCATCGCATCGGCAGCCGGGCCTTGAAGCACCCCTGGCTGTGGGCGCTGGCGGCCGCGGCCTTCCTGGCCATCTTCGTGCTGGACGCGCCGTTCCCCCTCATCGTGCTGATCGCCGCCGGGGTGGGGGCGCTGGGGGCTCGCGTGGCCCCGCAGGTCTTCGCCGTGGGCGGCGCGCACGGTGTGGCGCCCGGCGGCGGTGGGCCCGCCCTCATCGATGACGACACCCCGCCGCCGCCGCACGCGGTGTTCCGGCGGCGGCGCCTGATCGCCGTGCTGGCCGTGGGGCTGGGGCTGTGGCTGGGCGCCATGGCCGCGCTGGTGGCCACCCAGGGGCCCCACGGCACCCTCACGCAGATGGGCTGGTTCTTCACCAAGGCCGCCCTGCTGACCTTCGGTGGGGCCTATGCCGTGCTGCCCTATGTGTACCAGGGGGCGGTGGAACACCACCAGTGGCTCAGCGGGCCGCAGATGATCGACGGGCTGGCGCTGGGCGAAACCACCCCGGGGCCGCTCATCATGGTGGTGGCCTTCGTGGGGTTCCTGGGCGGCTGGTTCAAGCAGGTGTTCGGGCCCGATGCGCTGTTTCTGGCGGGGGGCACGGCGGCCTGCGTGGTGACGTTCTTCACCTTCCTGCCCTCGTTCGTCTTCATCTTTGCCGGCGGGCCGCTGATCGAATCGACACACGGCCAGTTGCGCTTCACCGCGCCGCTCACGGCCATCACGGCCGCCGTGGTCGGCGTGATCCTGAACCTGGCCTTGTTCTTCGCGTACCACG
>Ga0255180_1000354_pt1 | contig 16437 bp, 14 predicted proteins | sample Atl_Colum_RepB_8_FD_189933 | JGI IMG/M metagenome (GOLD analysis project Ga0255180, IMG submission 189933) | Freshwater microbial communities from Altamaha River, Georgia, United States - Atl_Colum_RepB_8d | ecosystem: Environmental > Aquatic > Freshwater > River | place: USA: Georgia... | reverse complement strand
ATTTAAAAAACTGACAAAACTTGATTTCAAACTCATCCGACATTATTGTTGCCACATAAATGAACGACAGTAAATCTTTTAAAATAGTAACATGGAACGTGAATGGCATTCGTGCCTGCTTTGATAAGAACTTGCCTCAATTTGTAGAAGAAGTGCGACCTGATATTTTGTGTTTGCAGGAAACCAAAGCACATCTTGAGCAAACCGAGCCAGAAATTCAATCTTTGGGCTATAAAAATTATTTTTGGTCTTCGGCTGTACGCAAAGGCTATTCAGGTGTGGCGACATTTTCGAATAAAAAGCCCTTTGATGTGATGAAGGGAATCGATAAGCCTGAATATGATTCGGAAGGTCGCATCGTATGGACACAGTACCCTGAATTTGATTTATATAATATTTATTTTCCAAACGGTGGTTCCGGCCAAGAAAGACATTTGTTTAAACAAAGGTTTTTAAAAGATCTGAAAAATCATCTGGAGTTCGAAATCAAAAGAGGCCGCGATATTATCGTCGTCGGTGATTACAATATTGCCCATCAAGATATGGATGTTTATTCACCCCAGGGCTTAGTGGGCGAGTCAGGATTTTTACCCGAAGAAAAAAAATGGTTTGATGAATTTTTAATGCTGGGGTTTGTGGACTGCTATCGATATCTAAATCCGCAGCAGAAAAATGTTTTTTCGTGGTGGTCGTACAAAGATCAAGCGCGAGCTAAAAATAATGGTTGGCGGATAGATTACATATGTATCACGACATCACTTTTAAAAAATTTAAAATCTTGTGATGTGCTAATGAAACAAGAAGGTTCGGATCACTGTCCTGTGATCGCGGAATTTGAATTTTAATTATTTTCTGAGATCCGATTAACCGCGATTTTTTTTGTTATTGTTATTTAATTTAGAAACAGCTTTTTCTTCAAGAACTGTTTTAAAATGTTTACGAATCATCATTTCGCCCAAGGCAGATGATTTCACAGTCCATTTTTGGATATTGACTGTAATGGCAGCGATGGCGACTTTGTTGTCTTCGCCATCAGATGCGTAACCCACAAACCAATCCGTGCGACCTTTTGGATTCATACCTGTAAAGTGTCCTGTTTTTCCGCCCATTTCAATTTCTTGAAATTTCTTTTCGCGCACAATTTTTCTGAAAGTTTTTCGTGATGTTCCTGTTAATACAGTTTGCTCCATCATTTCTTGGACTTTTTTAGCAGATTCCGGCTTGATTGCAGATTCAGAATTAAAGGGCTGTGCCGTATAAACAGGTTTATCGTTAGAATCGGTCAGTTCATTCACAATATAAGGATGAACAACTTTTCCCTGATTGATAATCGCCGCAGCGATCATAGCGCCGTGAACGGGGCTCAGAGTATTAAAACGATTATATCCGGATGCAACTTGTGTCAGCTCATAACCTTTTTCTTCGGGGACGATCGCGGTGCTTTGTTCAACTGGGAAATCTGTTTGTAATCGAGAGTTGAACATAAAACGTTTCGCATAATCGCTGATTACTTTAGGTTCAAGGCTTTCAAGAGTCAGGCGGCCAAAGGCTGTATTGATGGATCTAGCAAAAGCATCTTTCAAGGAAATAAAACGTGTCCAGCGGTTGATGGAGTCCGATAAGACATTTTTTTTGTATAAAGTGTAATTTCCACCATTAAAAGCAATTTTATGGTCAGGATCAATTCCTGCGTGATCGACCGCAGCCGCAGCTGTGATGACTTTGAAAATCGATGCCGCTGGAAAAGTGGCTTGTAAATTCAAATTATCCGCTTTCGAGTTTGATTTTTGAAAGCTGGACATGGCAAGGACTTTTCCAGTTTTTGCGTCGATCATAAAAATCGCGCCGTAATCAGGCTTGTATCGTTTTAAAAGTTCTTCGGATTCTTTTTGTAAAAGAGGATCCAAGGTGTATTTAATTTTAAGCTCTTTGGATTCGCTTTCAATTTTAAATAATTGATTTTCGGGAAATTTATTAGCTTTGATTTGTTGGCCCAAGTTTTCAGAAACCCAGCTGCGTGATTCATGTGTATTTTCTTTCAAAGCTTCTTCAGACGTATTTTTGGTGTCATCCGTAAAAAATAAAAATGCTGATAATAATAATGCAAGTGGTAGAAGTAATAGTTTTAACATTATTTTATCGTAACATTAAAAAAAAGATATTCTCAAGCCCAGATCCACGTTAAATTAAAAAATATGAAAACAAAAGATCGAATCCTCAATGGCGCTTTAGAACTGTTTAATGCTCACGGAGCTACGGAAGTAACGACTAACGACATCGCTCGCGAGCTAAAGATGAGTCCAGGTAATTTGTATTTTCACTACAAAAACAAAGAACAAATTATTCGCGAAATCTTTAAAAAATTATCAGCAGAAACGATGACGGTCTGGAAGCCGCAAACCAAGCTGGCAAAGGCTCGCCAGACGATTCACTTGATTGATTTTATCGATAAAAACTTACAGCTTTATTGGAAGTTTCGTTTTTTTCATCGCGAGACTTATATTTTACGTAAAAAAGATCCCGAGCTTTCCAAGTTGTGGCATCGCCATTTGAAAAAAATGGGACTCTTGATGATTATACTCCACAAAAACTGGGTTAAATCGGGTTATATGCTGCCGATTCAAAGTAAAGCCGAGATCGAATTTGTCGGTGAGCTTCTATTTGTGGCCTCGAACAGTTTCATGCAATTTTTCGAAACGACAGATCGTGGTATTGATCCCAAGCCTAAAACATTTGAAAAAGCCCGTCGTCATTTGATTCGTATGTTGTTGCCTTATCTCAGCGAGGCGACTCGTGTTCAGGTCAAAGACGACTATGAAAAAATTCTAAAAAGTTAGCCACAAAACCGCTCTGAAGACCCATTACAGACGACTAGAGCCAACGGCCTATTGGCCGCTGTCTTGCTGTATTTCAAGATACAAAAGAAATCTTAACGGGGGATTGTTATGAGATCTGCTATTCGATCAGGAACTATTTTATTTTTACTTTTTTTAGGTGTTCAAGCGACTTCGTCAGTCAGTATGGCCAAAGACGTTTCGTGCGCGGATATCCCGGCTTTAATGCAACAGATGAAACAAGCCCAGACTTCAGTCCAGGATGGCCTTATCAGCAACCACGAGATGTTTGCACAAAGCTTGGAAAGCTATTCGGATTCATTGTCCGCCTCAGCAGGGCGAGCCCATAAGGCGATATCAGAGAATATGAAAAAGGCGACGGATTCAGTCCGTAAACGTGCTGAAAAAGCCCAGGTGTTGTCGAAAAAGCTAGAAACCAGTACAGATGAGCTTATAAAAACTGTTGAAAAGTGTCTTAAATAAGCATTTAAGGCCAAAGACTTTGGCCTTAACGCGATCAGCTATTCATTCAAATTAATATAAAACTCAATTGTTTCAATAACTTAAAAAATTTCAGTTATTTTAAGATTTTTTATTGCAAATTTTACAAAATTCCATTTATATGAGGCAGTTCCATTTTGGAACTTAAGTTTTTGGCAAGTAAGCCGATAAGAGCCGACTAGAAAAGCCTAAGTGATTAAAACATAGGCTTAAATAAAGGGCTCTAAACTTTATCACAAGGAGGGTTCAATGGCTAAAACGACTGCTAAATTGACTCAGGTCAAAGCGACTCAACCGATGGCGCCAATTCATTCTGGTCCGCAAATTACAGACAAATTAATTGCTGAGTGCCGTGAAAAGCTTTTGATTACAAAATCAGACTTATTAAACAGAGTTAAAGATGCTCGCGGTAAATTAGACCAAGCCGAGCGCGGTGGCGATGAAGCCGATCAAACAATGAGAATTTTAGCTGAACAAGAAGTGATGAACTTAACAGAGCGTCTTCGTTCACAATTATACGAAGTTGAAAGCGCATTGGGCCGCATTGAAAATGGCAGCTTTGGCGTTTGCGAAGAAACAGAAGAGGAAATCGAAGTTGAAAGACTGAGAGCAATTCCTTGGACACGTTTAAGCATCGAAGGTGCTGAAATTCGCGAATCAACATCTAAAAAATTCGCACGCTAGTTTTTTTAAATTCCTGACAACAGGAAAATGATTATTCTCGAGGGGCAAGGGAAGTTATTGAGTTAACTTCCCTTTTTTTATTCTATTTCAAAGCCATTTCTTCTCGGATGACGGCTAAAATCTGATCGCGACGATCGACCGAATCTTCTTTTCTAAGATCTTTTTGGATGTCAGAGGCGGTGAGCTTCTGCTCTGTTTCAACTTCATTAATCAATTGGTTAAAAGTTTGATTGGTCATGTATCCTGCAGAAAATCCAACTGACATAAATACGGCCTGTGAAGTTAAAATTGCTAAAAAAATCCGTTTCATTTGTACTCCTTGAAATCATCCTGATTTCTGAATCATTAGACCCACTTTGTATGGGCCTGGGTTAATGCCATTTTGGTGTCGACTGTCTCGATTCTATACAACTAAAGCGAATATATGCGTTTTAAGCTGGAATGGAACATGAACTAAGCCTTGCGAATATCATTAAAAGGAGATTTTTCATGAAAAAGACTTTACTTAGTTTAGCAGTTGTTTTGGTCAGTTTAGCTTCGAATGCACAACACAAGGGACATGGTGGTCAGATCATCATGGGACCTGCGCAAAAATGTTTGCAAATGGCCAGCAATGCGGACCTTTTAAATGAAGTGAATCGTCGCATGAGTTATGCTGAGCAGCCCGTTCAAGAGGATGCGATTGTAACGATTGGTTGTAATTTTAATGTTTTAGTTTCAACTCGAACGGATATGACGACAGGTGCGACAGAATCAGTTCAATTTAACTTAGGAAATTCTTCTCAGTGCGAAACGGCGCAAGGACTATTACAAAATAAATTGAATCAAAATTTAAACACGAACAGCATCGTGGCTGTTTGTAATTTTAATGTTTTAAATCGTTTTATGTTGGCCGCGAATAAAAAATTAACACAATTAGAGTCGACTTCATTCGGAAATTCTTCTCAGTGTGAATCAGCGGCAAAGCAAATTAACAAATAATTTGGGCGAGGTTGTTATATGAAGTTCAATCAATTTTTTAATGTACTAGCAACGACATTTTTAATCAGCCCCATGGTCATGGCGCAATCGATGGATTGTTCGACATTAACAACTCGTACCGAAGTTTTTAATGGTAAAAAGTTTTTAAAATATAACGTTGTGGATTCTGCATATATGCGTTGTCCACAAGTTCAAGCGACTCGCCCAGTGATGAACTGGAAAATTAAAAAAGCGGAATGGACAGCCCAAGATGAAGTCAATTATGCCAATTTCATCAAAAAAATCGGTTACAGTAAATGTAATACGGTTGATAAATGTCTAGCAGGATCTGATAATCCGATTCGTACTGAAGAGGATTTAATGTTCACGCATTATTCGGATTGTGCGGACTTTCCATATTACTTGCGTTCCTATTTTGCTTACAAGAATAATTTGCCATTCTCGATGGTGACTGAAATCAAACAAGCTCCATTTACAGATTCTCAGCAACAGCAAACAATTGCAGAACGTGCAAAAATATTGGCTGAAAAGGGCGAAGCCGCCGCAGCGGCCTTTGATGCGCGTGTCAGAGATTTGCGTTATTCTAGAAATGGAAATATTCCAGTTTCTAAATTAAATGTACCTTCAAGTTCGGGTGCTGTTCGTGACTTTGCTATTTTTGGGCCTCGAATTATGGATCAGGTTTCTTCGGGAACATTGCGTATGTTGAATGGTGCTTTGGGACCTGTTGAGTCTGATTTTTACTCTCCGAATATTAATAAAAACTCGATCCGTCCGGGTTCAGTTTTATACAATGTCGCCGGTCACGTTGCGATCGTTTATGATATTACGCCAAAGGGCGAAGTTTTATATGTCGATGCTCATCCGGATAACTCGGTGACTCGTGGAGTTTTCAACCCTGATTTTAAATTAGTTCGATCATCTTATGGTGGAAATTTTAAAAATTTCAGACCCGTCAAAGTTTTAAATCCAACAGTAGATGCCGAAGGTAACATTACAAAAGGTCAAGTAGTGGCCTTGTCAGATGCACAAATCACCGATTTTTCTGTCGAACAATATGAAGGAAATGGGAAAAATTCAGCGGGCAATACCATTTTTAAATTAAATCCCAATGATTCAAAATCAGTTGATTTTTACGACTGGGTGAAGTTCAGATTATCAGGTGGTTCGTATCGATTGGATCCTATCGCTGAAATGAAAAGTGAAATGGCTCAGTTGTGTGTGATGGCCCAGGATCGTATCGCTGCAGTTCAAGCTGCGACAGACAATCAAGTTGATAAAAAAGATCACCCAGATGCGTTGCCACAAAATATTTTCGGTGCGGATGGTGAATGGGAAGCCTATTCAACTCCAGGTCGCGATATGCGTTTGAAATTGAAAATGGTCAGCATTCCAGAAACTGCAAAAACATGGATGTCGCGCTATCAAGCGAAAGATCCATTATTGTCTTATTCAGGAACGAATTTAAAAGCGGACTTAATCGAAGCGTACAAACAATCTGTAGCAGCTTGTAAGATCACTTACAAAAATTCAGCTGGCAAAGACGTGACGATTGGTTTGGAAACCTTGATTAATCGTGTCGCACAAATTTCGTACGATCCTTATGCGTGTCCAGAAGTTCGTTGGGGCGCTTACAAGCAAGACGAGCTTGCTTCTTGTCAAGATTCTCAGGAAAAAATGGAGTGGCATCATTTGCAACAATTCCTAAGAAATAACTTGGTCAAAGATACAGAAGCTGTGCACGGTTATACATTAGAACAGCTTCGTCAAATGAACGAACGCAAAGAAGTCGACAATAATAATTCTTCGGAAAGATTTAAAATTTCTCCGAAATTAGAAGCGATGTAATTTTAAAATATCATTTGAAAAAACGCGGCGATTATTTCGCCGCGTTTGTAACAACACTCCAGCTGCATAATTTATAAAGCATTCTGGCGCCCACGTTTCCATCCCATTCGGATTCTTCAGCTTCACCCGTAGAAACTTCGTTCAAATCAAATCCCACAATTTGACGTCCACTTTGAGCCAATAAATTAAACAACATAAAGACTTCGTCTGTCGATAGGCCACCAATCACCGGTGTTCCTGTTGACGGGCAAAAGCGCGGATCCAATCCGTCGATATCGAATGAAATATAAACTTTTTGTGGCAGTTCGGAAATGATGTCTTGGGCAACGGAAGCCCAGCTTTCGCCTTTCAGCAATCGCTGTTTTACGCCCACATCAAAAAAAGTTTTAATGTCGTTATGAGTTGTCACATAGTTGTATTCTTCTTCGCAGAAATCGCGAATGCCGACTTGAACCAGCTTTTTAGGTTTACTTGCGCCTTTTTGACTCATGACATTGTACATAATTGAAGCATGTGACTGCTCAAATCCTTGATAAGCTTTACGTGTGTCCGAGTGTGCATCGATATGTAAAACGCCGACTTCCGATTGGCCATTCGCCGAGTGTTTTTCGCAAATGGCTTTGATAGCGCCCAATGGTGTCGAATGATCACCGCCAACCAGGCCAAAAAGTTTTCCAGCGGACAGAATTTTTTGTGTTTCCGTGTAAACCCAGTCTGTTAATTCTGCTGAGGCTTTGTTCACTTGTGCTGTCAAATCAGCAATGCGAGCGTGATCTTCGGACATTTCCGTTTTCAGAGCGATTACTTCTTGGGCCAAGGCCTTAAATTTTTTGCTTTTGTCTAAAACTGACTGCGAAACTTCTTTCATGAAATAACCGGCTTCGTAAGCGGTTTTTGTTTCAAAGTCGAAGAGGTCGATTTGCTCTGAAGCTTGGCGAATAATGCGCGGACCGTTCGAAGCGCCTTTGCCATAAGAAGTGGTGACTTCCCAAGGGACAGGCAGCATCACAACACGACATTCTTCCTCGGGAAGTGGAATTCCGAAAATTCCAAAATCAGCAGAAATTGTAGTTGTCGCATCAAACTTAGCTGTTCTTTTTTGCTCTGTTTTTTGCTCTGTTTTTTGTTCAGACATTTTGACCTCGTTTTCAAAAGTCAGAGATTAGCTATTTCGAGATAAAAATCAAGTGGCGCCACGAATCAGAACTTGTAATTGCGGTGGGTCAAAGTAGTCTTGTAGGCACAAAAAAATGGTGTCAAAAAAAACGGCCTCTTTTTTGTATATTGCTTTTAAAAATTTTAAAAACAAGGAGTTTTTATGAAGTTAATTTTAAGCACAGCAGTAGTGATTTCATTATTGTCTGTCGGAGCCATGGCTGCGAAGCCAAATGTAAATGCCCCAAAAGGCGGCGTTATGAATTACAACTTTCCAGCAGAGCCTGAAAGTTTACACCCGATCATGTCTGGTGATATTTATGAGCAATACTTAGCCGAGTATGTTCATGAGCCTATTTGTGGGACAGATCCTGAAACATACAAACAAGTTCCTCGTTTGGCAGAAAAATGGGAAGTTTCTAAAGACGGTTTACAATTTACTTTTCACTTGCGCCAAAATGCATTCTTTCACAATGGTGATCCGGTCACAGCTGACGATGTGAAGTTTTCTTTTGATGCGGTCAAAGAACCAAAGCACCAAGCTTTGAATTTGATTCCTTACGTAGAAGGTTTTACTAAGATTGAAGTTTTAGATAAACACACGATCCGTTTCACTGCGAAAGAAAAATATTTTAAAAATTTAGAAGTTCTTTGCAGCTATGTTAAAATCATCCCTAAATCTGTTTATGGCGATATTAACAAATCAGTGAAAATGCAAAAAGAAGTGATCGGCGCGGGTCCATACAAATTAGAAAAGTATGACAAAGGCCAAATGATCACTGTAAAGCGTTTTGATAAATGGCATGGTATCGGTAACAAAGAATTTGCTGGTTACTATAACTTTGATCAAATCAATTTTCGTTTTACAAAAGACGATAACATCATCATCGAAAGATTTAAAAAAGGTGATATTGATTTCGAAAATGATAACACAGCCGATCTTTATATGAAGGCTTCAAAAAGCTTGGATAAAAATGCCAAAGCTTACAAAGTTGTTACTAACAAACCTAAATCATACGGTTACATCGGATTTAACTTTCGTGATGAAAGACTGAAAGATTTAAATGTTCGTTCTGCTTTAGCTCACTTGTTTAATCGTCCAGAAATGAACAAAAAATTCCGTGACAATATGTCTGATCTAGCAACGGGTCCAGTGCCAGTTCGTTCGAACCAAGCAGCTGACGTAAAGCCGATCGAATTCAATCCGAAAACAGCACAGGAATTGTTGAAAAAAGCAGGCTGGTCTGATTCTGATAAAGATGGCGTCCTTGATAAAACGATCAATGGTCAAAAGCAAAAATTAAGCTTCAGCTTTATCTATGCGAACAAAGATTCAGAGAAATACTGGACGATGTTTAAAGAAGATGCAAAAAAAGCGGGCGTTGAGTTGAACTTGAAGTTAATGGAGTGGAATAGCTTTGTAAAAACTATAGAGGACAACAACATGGAACTTTGGGCAATGGGATGGGGCGCAGGCTCTGTTGAAATGGATCCAAAGCAGATCTGGCACTCGAGCTCAAGCGCTAAGGGTGGATCGAACCGTGGTGCTTATTCAAACCCTGAAGTTGATAAATTAATCGACGAAGGCCGCGCAGAGCTTGACGAAGCTAAGCGAACAAAGATATTCAAAAAAGCCTACACGATCATTGCGAAAGATGTTCCGTACATTTTCATGTTTAACAATAAATATGATTTTTACATCGCATCTAACAAAATGAAAAAACCAGCTGACAGCTTTAAGTATGATTTCGGTTATACAACTTGGTGGTCAGATACTAAATAATAGGATTGTGGTATAAATGTTTGTTTATCTAGTACGCAGAATTTTAGTAGCTATTCCAACCTTTCTGGGAATCACATTGGTGACTTTTTTGATCATCAATGCGGCTCCCGGCGGCCCGATCGAGCAAAAATTACAAAAAATCCGAATGGGCGGTGGCGAAGGTGGAAAAAGCACGAATATTTCTCAGGAAGTACTAGATAACTTATCAAAACAGTATGGTTTTGATAAGCCCGTTCACGAGAGATATTTCATTTGGTTAAAAAATATCTCTCGCCTGGATTTTGGTGAATCCTTTACTTATCAAGAGCCGGTTATTGATGTGATTACATCTAAATTTCCGGTTTCATTGTCTTTTGGTATTGCATCTTTGATTCTGACCTATTTGGTTTGTATTCCTTTGGGGGTTCAAAAAGCGATCAAAGCCGGCAGTGCTTTCGATCAAGTTTCTGGTCTGATTTTATATTTTCTTTATTCCATTCCACCACTTGTTTTGGGGATATTTTTGATCGTCTGGTTTGCAGGCGGATCGTATTTTGATTGGTTCCCGATTGGGGGGATCAAATCTGACGATTACGATAATTTGTCGACTTTGGCAAAAATCGGGGATCGTGCTTATCACTTTGTTTTGCCTTTAACTTGTTACATGATTGGTAACTTTACTGAATTATCGATGCTGGTTCGTAACTCGATGCTGGACGTGATCAAGTCGGACTATATTCGCACGGCTCGCGCAAAAGGTTTAAAAGACAGCATAGTTTATTACAAACATGCCCTTCGTAATGCGATGATCCCAGTAGCTACAGGCTTGGGTGGATTTTTACGAGTCTTTCTTGCGGGTTCATTGATTATTGAAACAATTTTTAACTTAGATGGTATTGGCCTTTTAAGTTATTCGTCTATTTTATCGCGTGATTACAATGTCATTATGGGAATTACGTTTATTTCAGCGATGTTGTTACTAGTAGGTAATATCCTTAGTGATATTATTTATGTCATGGTCGATCCAAGAATTGATTTTAAATAGTGGGCTAAGATGATTGAAAATAAGCTGATTACAAATGAACTCACATTAAAAAGATATCGTCGATTCAAGCGCAACAAGCTGGCTGTGTTTTCAACGTGGATGATTTTAATTTTGATATTTTTCAGTTTAACCGCTGAATTCTGGGCGAACAGTAAGCCTAATTTGATGAAATATCAGGGTAAAATCTATGCTCCTATTTTTTTCGATTACCACCCAACTGAATTTGGACGAGATGATATTTTTGTGATGGATTATCGTTCTTTGGAAATGAAGGACGGGGATTGGGCCTTCTGGCCTGTTGTTAAATGGGATCCGTTCGAAAGTAATTCAGCAGTTGAATCTTACCCATCGGCTCCATCGAAAGATAATCTAATGGGAACGGATGATCGTGGTCGCGATGTTTTTACACGTTTACTTTACGGCTTACGTTATTCATTTATCTTTGCAGTGGGTGCGTGGTTTTTATCTTATTTGATTGGTGTTGTTGTCGGTTCTATTACAGGTTATTTCGGAAGTGTCGTGGATTTGATCGGAATGCGCACGGTTGAAATTATTCAAACAATGCCGACGACTTTGATTTTGATTACAATTATTTCGATTTTTACGCCGAACCTTTTTGTACTAGTGATTTTCCTTTCATTATTTGATTGGACGAAAATTGCGCTTTACATGCGTGGTCAGTTTTTACAATTGCGTAAACGTGAATACGTCGAAGCGGCCAGAGCCATTGGTTCTTCGAATAACCGAATTATTTTTAAACATATTTTACCAAATGCGATTACTCCGATTGTGACGTTTTCACCGTTTGATATCGCACTGAATATCTCAACATTAGCGTTCTTGGATTATTTGGGATTGGGATTGCGCGCGCCAACTCCAAGTTGGGGTGAATTGCTTCAACAAGCTCAGAAATACTTTTCAACAGCTGAATGGCTGGTTTGGTACCCGTCAGTGGCATTGATTATTACTCTGACTTTCTTGATCAATATCGGATTAGCTGTTCGTGATGCTTTCGATTCAAAATCATCAGTCGGTTAAATGATCGCTTTCTAAAAGGAGTTATTTTTAAAATGACTCCTTATTCATAAAAATTCAAATTTTCACATTATTTTAACAAACTGGATTGTGTCTGTATTTCGTTGAAAAAGTTATGAAATTGGCTGTGATCAGGAAAATCCACCAGCATGGCATCGCTGAATATTTTTTGGATAAACGGATTTTTATCATCAGCAATGTCGCCATCTAGAAATGACATGGACCAATCTTGGAAAAAACGATTGGGGACATGATCCCATTCGTGAATGATACGAATATTTTTATGACGGTTGTCTTTGAAAATTCGGGACATGACTTCTTTGACATGATCCTTAGGGCCTTCCAGTAACTGAATAAAAAAACCATCCCGATGAATCAGGACGCCTGTAACATCTAAGGCTTGGTTTTTAAGCCGAGCCGACTTTAAGATATTTTCAAGATCAGAATAGGAAAGGTCTTCAAGAGCTTCGCTAATATAGACCAATTGAAATAAAGGCGTTAGGCTTGTCATTTAACAAACCTAACAGGTCTATTCCATTTCTTCAAGGTATGTATAGCCAGAAAGTCCTTCTTCGTAGTGTTTAATCAACGATTTGGCTTCCTGTTTCGAAATATTGCCAGTGGCAATGCTTTCCTCGGTAAACTGACGAACGTTATCGACCATTTCAGCTCGACCGTATTGAACATACGATAAAACTTCAGTCACTGTGTCGCCTGGAACATAGTGATCAACAGTATAACCAGAATCATGAATAGAAATATGAACCGCATCCGTATCACCAAATAGGTTATGTAAATCACCCAAGATTTCCTGATAGGCACCCGTTAAGAAAACTCCCATATAATAAGGAGCATCGCCTTCCTTAAAAGGATGAACGCGAAGTGTTTTTTTGATTTCACCGGATTCAGTGTCGATGAATTTTTCGATTTTACCATCTGAATCACATGTTAAATCCGCCAAAGTCGCTTCGTGATGAGGTTCGTGTTGCAAGTTATGGATTGGCATCACTGGGAACAGTTGACCGACAGCCCATGAATCTGGAACTGATTGGAAAACGGAAAAATTACAGAAATAAGTATCACAAAGTTCTTCGCGTAATTGATTGACGATATCTTCGCAGTCAGGTGTTACGCGTGCAATTTCCAACATTTTAGTAGCAATTGTAAAGTGCATGTTTTCACACCAAGCGCGCTGAGGTAAATTCAAAACGCCGTATGTGAAAAGATTTAAAACTTCGGATTTTGATTGAAGCATATCATTAAAGCATTCGTTCAAATTTTCTGCGTTCATCTTTTCATAAATGTACTGCAAATCCTGCATGATCGAAGGATCTTTTTTAGTGGCAGGTTGTGGTGGTTTTTGACGGTACAGATTATTCACGCCCATGACGTTGAAAACTAAAACAGAGTGATGTGCGACAAGCGAACGCCCTGATTCAGTCACGATATTTGGGTGTGGAACATTTTTTTCATCACACAATGCCTGGATCGTAGAAACGACGTCATTCGCGTATTCTTGTTCAGAGTAATTGACGGATGAATCTGAAGATCCCGTTCCATCATAATCAACGCCCAAGCCACCACCCACATCGATGTATTTCAAAGTTGCACCCATGGCATAAAGTTCTGTGTAAAAACGGGCTGCTTCTTTCAAAGAAGACTTAATACTTTGAATAGATGGAACTTGTGAACCGATATGGTAGTGAAGAAGTTCCAAGCAGTCCAACATACCTTGTGATTTCAAGACTTCGATGCCTTCCACGATTTCAACTGCAGTTAAGCCGAATTTTGAACGAGCCCCTGCAGAATCCACCCATTTACCAGCGCCTTGTGTATTTAATTTTGCACGGAAACCGATTTTTGGTCGGATATTCAAGCGTTTACCAGCTTCAACGATAATTTTTAATTCGTCTTTACGGTCAACAACGATAATGATTTCGCGCCCCAGTTTTTGAGCAAGCAAGGCTGTTTCGATATATTCTGTATCTTTGAAACCATTACAGATAATCACAGCATTCGGAGTATTCATCAAAGAAAGAACCACGAGAAGTTCAGGTTTAGAACCTGCTTCTAGACCCAAGCGGCAGTTTTTACCAAAACGAACTAGTTCTTGAACTAAGTGACGTTGTTGGTTCACCTTGATCGGGAAAACGCCACAGTACTGACCTTTGTAGTTATGGTCAGCGAACGCTTTTTGAAAACAAGAATGTAATAATTGAACGCGTTCATTAATGATGTCAGGAAAACGAATCATGATCGGCATACGAATACCGCGATCTTGTAATTCCTGAGTTAATTCATATAAATCGGCAGAAGGGCCTTTGTCGCCTTTGGGAGTAATAACCACATTTCCCTGAGAGTTCACACGGAAATAACCGTTACCCCAGTTATTGATACCATAAAGTTGAGCGCTCTTTTCAGGGCTCCACGAATCCGCTTTTTTGTGGGCGTACGTTTGCTGCGTGTTTTCGGTGTTTTCCATAAAACTCCTTAATGGTTTGCAAAGAATTTTTATAGAGATTTTTTTACACTAAAACGCGCAGCAATCAACAATTAATTTGGCACAATTAAATTCAAAATTTTGCCGATTTTGAAAATAACTTTGGTTGGAGTTTTTCCATTCAAGGCCGCAGTGACAGTTGAAACTTTTAATGCCTCGGCCACCGCCTCAGCTTCATTAGCCGTCATATTCAGCTCGATTGTTCCGCGCATCTTTCCGTTGACCTGAACGCCCATGGTGACTGTGTCATCTTTACAAAGCTCGGGGTTGAATTTCGGCCAAGCCGCCTGGACGACGAGTCCTGGGCCACCCATTTTTTCCCATAGCTCTTCGCAAGTGTGCGGAGCAAAAGGTTGTAAAATCTGCACAAGTGGCATCAAAGCCTTTTTCGATTTGCAATTCAATTTATAAAGCTCGTTGACCAAAATCATCATTTGGCTGACGGCTGTGTTAAAGCTCATGTTTTGGATGTCTTCGGTCACTTTTTTAATCGATTTATGAACCAGCTTTTCAATTTCTGGTGGCAATACTTCGTCGTTAAAAACATTTTGTTGTGTATGATCGTCAACAACCAATCTGTAAACGCGGTCTAAAAATCTTTTGACGCCATCAATTCCAGTTTCTGACCAAGCTTTGTCTTTATCAAGTGGGCCCAAGAAACAAATAAATAATCTCATGACATCGACGCCATAAGTTTTTGCCACTTGGTCGGCTGGGATCACGTTTCCACGAGATTTCGACATTCTTTCACCATTCGGAGCCAAGATAATTCCTTGGTGCGCTAATTTTTGGAATGGCTCATCTGCGCTGATCATGCCAGCATCAAAAAGTACTTTTGTCCAAAAACGCGAATATAATAAATGTCCCACAGTGTGTTCGGGGCCGCCGACATACAAATCAACAGGCATCCAATAATCAGCAATTTTTTTATCAAAAGCTTGTTCTTTATTCAAAGGATCGCAGTAACGAAGGAAATACCAAGAAGATCCAGCGGCTCCTGGCATCGTATCGGTAATACGTTGACCTTGGCCTTTGTAATTCACCCATTCAGGATTATTCGCTAACGGAGGATCGCCTTTTTCTGAAGGCTCGTAATTAGCTACTTGAGGCAATGTCACAGGAAGTTCATTCATAGGCACAGCGTGAACTTTGCCTTCGGCATCGGTGTACAATGGAAACGGTTCACCCCAATATCGTTGACGGCTGAAAAGCCAATCGCGCAGTTTATATTGGACTTGTTTTTTTCCAATTTTCTTATCTTCAAGGTGCTGAATCATTTTTTGAATCGCTTCTGATTTAGAAAGACCATTTAGGAAATCAGAATTACAAAGTTTTCCTTCACCCGTAAAAGGCAAATCCGATTCGGATTCTAAAACGCGAACGATTGGTAAATCAAATTTCTGTGCAAATTCGAAATCACGTTCGTCGTGACCAGGAACGGCCATGATGGCTCCGGTGCCATAATCCATCATCACGTAATCAGCGATCCAAATTGGAATTTGTTTTCCATTCAATGGATTGACGGCAAAAGCACCTGTGAAAACTCCGGTTTTTTCAGTCGAAGCCTTGCGATCGATTTCTGATTTTTTTGAAGTTTCTTCGACATATTTAGCAATCGCAGTCGCTTGTCCGACAGTCGTAATTTTAGCGACTAGCGGATGCTCTGGCGCGATCACCATAAAGCTGACGCCAAAAATAGTATCTGGGCGAGTTGTGAAAATTTCGAGTTCGTCGTTTGTGTTTTGAACTTTGAATTTACACAAAGCCCCTTCCGATTTGCCAATCCAATTGCGTTGGCCTTCTTTGGTTCTTTCGGGCCAGTCTATTTTATCTAGATCTTGCAAAAGTCTTTCGGCATAATCTGTAATTTTCAACATCCATTGTTTCATCGGAACGCGGAAAACGGGATGGCCACCGCGCTCGGATTTTCCATCAACGATTTCATCGTTTGCTAAAACTGTTTTCAAAGCCGGACACCAGTTCACTGGAACTTCTTTTTGATAAGCTAAACCTTTTTCAAATAATTTTAAAAAGATCGCTTGTGTCCATTTGTAATAATCAGGATCACAAGTTGAAATTTCACGTTCCCAAT
>Ga0255180_1000349_pt1 | contig 16576 bp, 12 predicted proteins | sample Atl_Colum_RepB_8_FD_189933 | JGI IMG/M metagenome (GOLD analysis project Ga0255180, IMG submission 189933) | Freshwater microbial communities from Altamaha River, Georgia, United States - Atl_Colum_RepB_8d | ecosystem: Environmental > Aquatic > Freshwater > River | place: USA: Georgia... | reverse complement strand
CCCTCGTCCGTGCCCGTGAGGGTGTACCACCGCTGCCCCCGCACCCAGTGCCGTCGTGCCTGTGTGCCCGAGTGCCAGCGTGGGCGCAGGGCCTTGACGCGATGCCAGTCGTCGCAGGCGATCGGATCGATGGCGTCGGCCGTGATCATCCCCACCAGCGCCACCACCACATCCGCATGCGTTGTGCGACCCCCTGAGTCGCTTGCCAGAGCCAGGGGCTTCGGCCTGTGAGCACGCGTGCCGACCCGATCAAGCCCGGTCGGAACTCGTCGCTGGGGGCATCGACGAAGGACGCACGCACGTCATACACCCGGCGACCCTCCCGAAATTGCACCAGGGGCGTGACCGATTCGATGCGAATGCGTTGGGCGTCCCAGGGCCATGCCGACACGCGTACGTGGCCGGTCTGACCTGCGGCGATGCGCCCGATGTCGTGTTCGTCGATCTCCACGATGACCCGGCGCGCACCGGAGCGGGCCACGGTCATCAGCGGAGCCCCTTGGTTCACAGGCGCTCCGATGCGCTGACTCAGGTCCCCGTCCACCACCACGCCGTCGTAGGGGGCATTGACGCGATGCCGTTGCAGCTCTGCTTCGACCAGGGCCAGTTGGGCCTGGGCCTCCTCGAGTCTGGCGAGATTGAGTGCCGCTTCGCTGCGATCGGAGCGGGCCATGGCCGCGGTGTAAGCGCTCTCATGCTGGGCGATCTGGCTGCGCCAGCGATCTCGTGTCAGGGTGAGGTCTTGCGACGCGAGTTCGAACAGCGTTTGCCCTGCCTTGACCGTGTCGCCGGGCTGCACCTGGGTGCGTTCGATGAATCCGTCGATGGGGGCTGAAAGCTGCCGTTGCTCCCCACCTTCGATGCGAGCCGAGCCGGACACATCGTGGGCCGCGGGCCACAAGGCCCCGGCAACCGTGACGGCCAGCAGGGCGGCGCGGAGGCGGCGCCCACGCAGGGTTGTGGGCCGGACCACGCCGGCCCAACGGGCCCCGAGGCGCTCGCGCGCGCCCCAGATCCAGGGCTGCTCGACGGTGCGCAGGAGCGCCAGCCAAGGGCCCAGCGACCGCCCGAGCTCGGTCAGCCGCTGGTCGTCGGGTCGCAGATGCGCTTCGTGGGTGGGCCAGACCAGGGTGATGGCCCCCAGGGGGCGGTCGCCCCCGGGCAACGGCAGGGTGCTGACCGGGGCACCCAGCACATCTGCAAGCTGGTGGTGCTGGAGCGTGATGTGGCGGGCGGGCGCCGGCGTCGGGCCGTGCAGGATCACGCCCTGGTCAATGGCCTCGTCCATCGCCGCGGCCCAGATCGCCGCGTCGGGGTGGGGGGGCAGATCGCGGGCGACCAGGTGGCGATCGGCGACGGAGCCTTGCCGCCACCAGCCCAGCACGATTCGGCTCGCGCCGATGTCGATGCGCACTTGCTCGAGCAGGGTGAGGGTATCGACAAACTGCTCGGATGGCGGGAGGCACAGCGGCGGCAAGGTGCCCGAGGGCCGCGGGTGTTGCGGCCCTGAAGCAGACATCGGCGGGCAGGCACCAGGCATCGGGCAAAGAGAAATGGAGCGATGGACGCATGCTGCCGCAGGACCCGGGTGCGCGGTGGGTGGAAAAGCCATGCAATTTCGGATCAGGCGGTGGTGTCAGCGAAATGCGTGTAGCGTGCGTTGAACATCTTTTGTGGGCAAGGAGTCGAGTCGATGAGGTCGAGCACCTGGAACCCCCGGTGGCGCGTACTGGCCGCCATGCTGACCGGCTTTGTGGCGGTGAACCTGCTGGTCCGGCTTGGTCTGGCGGCCCTGAACGGCGATATCTCCCTCTGGCGGCCCGATCGCCTGTTGCCGGCGCTGGGTATCGGTGCGGTTTTCGATCTTGGTGTCGGGCTGATCGGTCTGGCCCCCTTGGGACTGGTCGTGCTGCTGTGGCCCCAGGGGCGTGCCCGTGGCCTGGCGGCGCTGTTGTCCGTGCTGCTGCTCCCGGCGTCGATCCTCGCGGTGTTTGTGGGCGGCTCGGAGTTCACGTTCTGGAACGAGTTTGCGTCTCGTTTCAACTTCATCGCGGTCGACTACCTCATCTACACGCAGGAGGTGCTGGGCAACATCCGCGAGTCGTACAACCTCCCCTTGCTGCTGGCGCTTGTCGGCGCGTTCAGCCTGCTGGTGTGGTGGCCGATGAGTGCCTGGGTGCGCCGTTTGCTCGGCGCGCAGGTGTTGCCGCGTGTGCCGGCCTGGCATGTTGTGCTCTGGCTCGCCCTGCCGTGGGTGGCCTGGCAGGGGCTGGACAGCCGCTACAAGGAATTCTCGAACGACGCCCAACTCAACGAGCTCGCCGGCAACGGCTATTTCGATTTCTGGCACGCGTTCTGGTCGAACGAGATCGACTACGACCGTTTTTACGCGCGTCTGCCCGAGTCCCGCGCGATGCAGGTGCTGGCCGATGAGCTGACCACGTTCAGCCGCACGCCGGTGCGCGTGGCCCAGCGGCCTTTCGAGCGGCAGATCCAGGCCGCAGGACCGGAGATCCACAAGAACGTGGTGTTGATCAGCGTGGAGAGCCTGTCGGCGAGTTTCCTCGGGGCGTTCGGCAACCCGCAGGGGCTGACGCCACATCTCGACCGCCTCGCCCGCGAGGGGCTGCTGTTCACGCGGCTTTACGCCACAGGCACGCGCACCGTTCGCGGGCTTGAAGCCCTGACCTTGTCGGTTCCCCCCACTCCGGGGCACTCGATCGTGAAGCGTCCCGACAATGCCCACCTGTTTTCGCTGGGCGAAGTCTTCAAGTCCAAAGGGTATGAGCCGCTGTACATCTACGGGGGCTACGGTTACTTCGACAACATGAATGCCTTTTTTTCAGGCAACGGCTACACGGTGGTGGACCGGACGGCCATCCCGGCCGATCAGATCCATTTCGAGAACGTCTGGGGCGTGGCCGACGAAGACCTGTTCACCCTGGCGTTGCGCGAACTTGATGCCCGAGACCGTCAACGCAAGCCGTTCTTTGCCCACATCATGACGACATCGAACCACCGCCCGTTCACCTACCCGCCGGGGCGCATCGACATCCCGTCGCACACCGGGCGCGACGGTGGCGTGAAATACACCGACTGGGCACTGGGACAGTTCTTCGAGCAAGCGCGCCGTCGCCCCTGGTTCGCCAACACCGTGTTCGTCGTGGTGGCCGATCACACGCACAATGGCCGTGGCAAGACGGAGCTCCCGCCCGAGAATTACCACATCCCCATGATCATCTACGCGCCCGGCTTCGTGGCGCCTGGCCGGGTGGAGACGGTGGCCTCGCAAATCGATGTCGCCCCCACCATCCTCGGGCTGCTTCACATGGGCTATCGATCGCGCTTTTTCGGACAGGACATTCTCAACGAAGGGGTGCGACACCAGCGCGCGCTCATGGCCAATTACCAGACCGTGGGCTATTTTGAACATGGCGTCATGGTCGAACTCAAGCCCAATGCCCGTCATCGCCTCGTGGACGTGGCGAGCGGGCGAGAACACCCGATGGACGACGTGGGCAAGGAACTGCTCGACGAGGCGATCAGTTACTACCAGCTGGCCAGTGAGGCCTACAAGAAGGGCGAATTGCGCGCCGTTCCATGAAGATGTCTCACCGGCGCTGCGGTTGACCTTGCCGGCACCGTCACCCCCAGAGACAATGTCGGCTTTGGTGCCCGGCCGGGCGGTGTTGACGACAGGAGCAGGAGATCACGGTGCAAGGCGATGCGATCGTCCGGCGCAAGTCAACCCAGGGCCGGGTTCTGGGGGGGGCGGTGTTTGCCGCCGCCATGCCCTTGAGCGTTGCGGCCCGTCCAGCCACCCATGTCCTGCCCGCGGGGGCTGTCGTGGGCCTGCTGGTGTTGCTGGTGGTCGGGGCGGTTGCGCTGGCGGTCGCACTCATCCGGTTCAAGCATCGCTTGCGCGAGCGCACCCGAGAGCTTCAGCGTGTGCGCGCTGCGGCCGATCAGGCCCAGAACGACGCCCGTCAGGCCCTTGAGCGTCTGGAAACGACGCTGTCGGCCATTCCCGACCTGCTGTTCGAGTTCGATGCCGAAGGGCGCTACTTGTCGGTTCATGCCGGCGCCAGTCTGAACCTGTTGATGGCGCCCCCCCATGCCCTCATTGGCCAGTCGGTGACGCAAGTCTTGCCACAGCCTGCGGCAGCCATCGTGCTGGAAAGCATCCGCTCGGCACTGCAACAGGGGGCTGACACCGGACGCATGTTTATCCTGGACATCGTGGGCGCGCCTAGGTGGTTCGAGCTGTCGTCGACGCGCAAGACTGATCCATCCACCGGCGCCTGGCGGGTGGTGATGCTGTCGCGCGACGTGACGGGCCGCCACCTGGCCGAGCAGGAGGCGCAGCGTGCTCGCGAGCAGGCCCAGGCCGCCGCGCACGATCAGCTGTTCCGGGCGGTGTTCGATGTCGCCCCCGTGCCCATGACCTACCAGCGGGGCGACTCCGTGGTGGCTGTCAATCGCCGCTTTCTGGAACTCTTCGGCATGGACGAGGGTGACATGGTCAGCCTGGACGCATGGTGGGCGACGTCGTACCCAGAGCCAGCTTATCGAGACTGGGCGCAACGGGAATGGGCGTCGGCGGTGGAGCGGGCCAGGCAGACAAACGGCCGGATCGAAGCTCAGGAATACCGGGTTCGCACCCGGCTGGGGACGGAGTTGCGCTTGTTGATCGGGGGGCAGCTGACATCCGATGGCCTGGTGGCCAGCCTGCAGGACATCACGCCATTGAGTCAGGCCATGGATCAGGCCGAGTCGGCCAGCCGCGCCAAGAGCCAGTTCCTGGCGAACATGAGCCATGAAATCCGTACGCCGCTCAACGCTATCATTGGCATGAGCACCCTGTTGCAGCAGATGGATGCCACCCCGCACCAGCTCGATCACCTGCGCAAGATCCAGGGGGCCGGTGAGGTCCTGCTGGGGACGCTCAACGACATTCTCGACCATGCCCAGATCGAATCGGGGCGGTTGACACTGGACAGTCGGGTTTTCGATTTGCGGGAGGCGATCGAGCAGGTGCGCGGCCAGCTCGCTCCGCTGGCTGGCAGCAAGGGCCTTGAGTTGACGACCGATGTGGACGACAGCGTGCCGCAGTGGGTTCAAGGCGACCGGCTGCGGCTCATGCAGATGATGCTGCACCTGGGTAACAACGCCGTCAAGTTCACCGAACAAGGGCGGGTGCATGTTCGCGCGCGGGGGGAGGATCCGGCCGGTGCGGCCTTCACCCTGTGTGTCGAGGTGCAAGACACCGGCGTGGGCGTTCCCGGCGATGTCCAGCAGCGGCTCTTCGAGCCGTTCCAACCCGGCGACGGCACACTGGCGAGGCGCCATGGTGGGTCCGGACTGGGGCTGGCCATCTGCAAGCAGCTGGCCAGACTCCAGGGCGGCACGGTCGGCGTCCACAGCAAGCCGGGTCGTGGATCGACCTTCTGGTTCACGATCAGACTCGGCCTGACCAATGCGCCGCGCCTGCCGTCTCTCAGGTCCGTTCTGCTGCCTGAGGGCACCGAGCAGTTGCAGGGACGACGGGTCCTGCTGGTGGAGGACAACGAGCTGAACCGCGAGCTGGCCGTCGAACTGCTGGAGTCCCTGGGCCTGGTCGTGGACGTCGCCATCCATGGCGAAATGGCACTTCAGCGTCTGCGGCGCCAGCGGCCCGACATCGTCCTGATGGACGTGCAGATGCCGGTCATGGACGGCCTGACGGCCACCCGGGAACTGCGTACCTGGCCTGAGCTCGCCGACGTGCCTGTGCTGGCAGTCACAGCCAATGCCTTGCCAGCGGATCGCGAGCGATGCCTGGCCGCCGGCATGAACGACCACATCGCCAAGCCCGTGGAACTGACGGCGCTGGTGCGCGCCTTGCTCAGGTGGCTGCCTGGGGCGCCGAGCGGGGGCGGTGGCCCGGTGGCGGGCGCCCAGCTGCCGTCAACGGACGACTTGGCTCTGGATGTCGAGGGGGGGGTGCTGCTGGTGGCGGGCCGCACCACGCTGTACCGCAAGCTGCTGCTGGGTTTTGCCGACAACGCGCCGGCCGTCGTGCGTCGCTTGCGCCATGTGGCATTGACGGCCGATCGCAGCGGGCTGCGCCGCGAGGCCCACGATCTCAAGGGAGTGGCGACCCAGCTGGCGGCTCACGGACTGGCAGCGCGGGCGGCGCGGTGCGAGGCCCTCATGGGTGACGAATGCCAGGGCAGGGAGGTCACAGCGAACGCCGAGGCCCTCATTGACGGGGTCGAGGCGGTGGTCGAGCGTGCACGCGTCGCGGCTTCGCAACTGGCCTGATCAGAACAACTCGATCTTGGGCCCTTCGGGTTCTGACAGCTCGAGCTTGGGGGCGTTGGCCTCCCCGACCACCTTGCCCAGCGTTTTCTTCTCGATCTCGGCATGGGCCGCGCGCTGCTCGTGCATGACGTAACCTGCCACCCAGCGCTGCATGAGGTCTTCGAGCGCCTGGGGCGGCGGCGGCGCCTTGCCTCCCAGCAGAGCGTACAGGGCCGCGCTGTGTTCGGCCAGACTGCCCAGGGCCGATTCGACCTGTTCGAGCAACTGCCGGTTGATGTCCTGAAACTGCATGTGCCCCATGGCATCGATGATGTCCGTGGTCACGGACTGCATGCCGTCGTTCATGTCCTGCGAAAGGCGCACGAGGTAGGGCACCACATCGGCCAGGCTCTGGCTGATCTGCCCCACATGGATGGCCAGCTCCCCCAACTGGTTGGCAGCGCCATCGGCGTCGAGCTGCGATGCGGCCATCAGTTCGCCGTCAATGGCTTCAGCCACGGACTGGATGCCTTCGGTGATCTGGCGCGCCGCTTCGGCGGTCTGGGCAGACAGCCGCCGCACCTCCGCAGCCACCACCTTGAATCCGGCGCCTTCCGTGCCTGCGCGCGCAGCCTCGATCGAGGCGTTGATCGACAGCAAGTTGGTCTGGCGCGAGATGTCGGCGATCAGTGACGCGAGCGGCGTGAGGTGACGTACCTGTTCGACGACCGATCGGATGCGCTCCTGGTTCTGACGCCGCGCCGTGACAAAGGCCTCCTGGTGCGCTGTCAGGGCTTCGATGGTTTCTCCATTGCGGCCCGCTTCGTGCAACGAAGACTGCGACAGTGACTGCGAACGACCCACGGCCGCCACGATCTGATCGTGGAGCTCGGTGCTGCGTCGATGCACCCGGTTGAGCCGCTCGACCATTTCCATGACCGCGTGCTCTGACGTCTTGATGGTCACGGTCACCTGCTTCTGAAGGATCGCAAAACACGTCTCGAGCCTCGCCAGGTCGTTCGTGATGACGTCCGGTACGCTATCGGGTGCGAGCATCTTGCGCACCACGCGGAAGTCGGCTGCCATCAGGCCGATGAACACGCCCACCAGCGCGATCACGGCGGTGCGCAGATCGGCATCGGTGGGCCACAGCACGTGCATCACACCGAGCGCGGCAGCGCACGCAGCCAGCACCAGGGCACGGCTGCCCCATTTGACCCAGGTCCGCACCCGCTGGAAGCGACGTGCCTCCTCGGCCGTCATCGTTGCGGGATTGCTCAGCTCGCCAGGGTTGACCTGCGGGTTGTTCATGAGGTCATCCCTTCGCCTCAAGCGCCCGGAACCACTTGCTTGACGATTCGTACCAGGTCGGTGCCCGCCACCGGCTTGACCAGCCAGCCCGTGGCGCCGAGCTTCTTGGCCTCGTCGCGTTTGGTCTGCTGACTTTCGGTGGTCAAGGCCAGAATCGGTGTGAACCGCAGGATCTTGCGCGCTTCCTGGATCAGGGTGATGCCATCCATCCTGGGCATGTTGATGTCCGTGATGATCAGATCGGGCTTGAGTCCCGACTTCAGCTTGCCGAGGGCCTGTTCGCCATCGGTGGCCGTGTCCACCTTGAACCCGCTGATCTCCAGGGTGCTCTTGAGACTCATCAGCATGGTGCTGGAGTCATCGACCAGGAAAACGGATTTCATCATCTCACCCCCAAAAGCGGCGGTTGCCTGCCGTGTCGTGTCTTCATGCCTCCGGGCATCCCAGCGCTTTGCGCAACCACGGATCGGGGACATCCCCGACGATGGCCGGTCGGACCGCCAGGAGCACCTGCAACACGGCGGCGTGCAGATGCTGGCATCTCCCCAGGTTTACGGCTGGTTTCTTCTGCTTCTTTAGCCAGTCGAGCAAAGTCTCGGCGTCTTCGACCGTGACAATGTCTTCCAGCGCTGCGTGTTTTTTCAGATATCGGATGCCCATCACACCAGCTCCTTGGGATTGAGGATCATCAGGACACCGCCATCGCCCATGAGGGCCGTGCCGGCGAAGCCGGTCAGACCCGAGAGCACGCCCTCCAGGGGCTTGAGGATGATGTCGGTAGCTCCGTGGAAGTGGTCGACCAGCAGGCCGACGTTCTCCGAGCCCAGTCGGACCACCAGCACGGCATGTTCGCCGTCCTCATTGGTCAAGGGTGATTCGTCCAGGGCCAGCAGGTCGTGCAAGGCGCGCAGCGGAACGATGCGGCCACGCAGCACCGTCGTGCGGGCCTGCTTGAAGTGGTGGATGTCGTCGGCGTGCACCCGCACGGTCTCGACGATCAGGTCCATCGGCACGCCAAAGCGCCGGTTGCCGGCCTCGATGATCATGACATTGGTCACAGCCATCGACAGCGGCAATGACAGGCGGATGCGCGTTCCCTTACCTTGGGTGCTTTGCAGATCGACATGGCCGTTGATCCGCTCCACGGCCGTCCGAACGACGTCCATGCCCACGCCGCGGCCCGACAGGTCCGAGATCGATTCGGCGGTCGAGAAGCCTGGCAGGAAGATCAGCTGGACGGCTTCAGCGTCCGACAGCGTCGCAGCCTTGTCGGCTGGGATCAGCCCCCGCTCGACCGCCTTGTCGCGCACCCTGGTGGGGTTCACGCCGGCGCCATCGTCGGAAATCTCGATGAACACGCGGTCGGACTCCTGGTGAGCGACCACCTTGATCGTTCCCTGCTCGGGCTTGCCCGCCGCTCGCCGCACCTCGGGCAGTTCGATGCCGTGGTCCAGGCTGTTGCGCAGGATGTGGATCAGCGGGTCGGCCAGGGCCTCGATCACGTTCTTGTCGGCCTCCGTGTCCTCGCCTTCGACCACCAGCTGGACGTCCTTGCCCAGCTTCTTGGAAATGTCGCGTACCAGGCGCCCGAAGCGCTGGAAGACCGTGCCCACCGGCATCATGCGCACCTGCATGATGGCATGTTGCATGTCTTCGGCGATGCGGTTGATCACCGCATACTGGGCCTTGATCTCGCGCGCCAACTCGCGTTGCTGGAACACCGATTCGGCACGTTGAGCGAGGTAAGGCAGGGCATTCTTGGCCACCACCATCTCGCCGATCAGGTCCATCAGCCGATCGATCTTTTCCTGCCCGACCTTGAGCACCTTGTTGTGCCCCGCACCGTCGTCGGCACCACCGCCTCCTCGACGGCTGTTGTCGGGCGTGAGCGGCCCGCCGCCTGCGGCCGAGACGGTGTCCGCCGATGCGACAGGGTGGTCCAGGCTCGGCCGATGTGTCTGGGCCCATGACACCAGTGCACCCACGGAATTGATGGCGGCGAGCGAACTCTGGGCCTGCAGCGACACCGGGAGCTCCAGTTCCTGGAGGGTGTGAAGCAGGTTCTTGAAGGCCAGTCGGCATGCCTGGATGACCCCAGGCTGCGGTGAGGGCCTGCCCAGGATGATCAGCTGGTCTTCCCAGATCTGCAGCGTGCGAAGGAAGATGAGTTCCCGGACGGCCTGAGCTCGCTCGTCCGGTGATGCTGTTGCGGTGTCGGCGACTTCGGCGGAACTCATTGCGGCGTTCGCAGGAGAGCCCACAGTCGCCTGCATCGATGTCGCAGCTGCCTTGTCAGGCAGGTTGCTCAGCTCGAAGAACTCGACTTGTTCGGGCACGTATCGGAAGTGCTCGTGCAGGTAGGCCACAGGCGCGCTGCTGATGCCTGCGAACGCGAGATTGCACCGATAGCAGTCGAGCGTGGACAGGTCGGCCCAGGGGGCCTGGGTCCCGGATTTCAGGTGCAGGAGGCCGGGGACCTGACGCGCCAGCAGCCACGGGTCTTCACCCTTGAAGAAGCACTCGGGCTCTGGCGAGTAGCGCCAGGCCACGGCCGTGGACGGGCTGGACCGCCAGTCGGGCGGCAAAGCGTCGACCCACGGAGGAACAGGCTCGGGTGAAGGCAGCGGCGATGCCGTGGCGGCCTCCGGCAGGGGGGCAGCCGGCGCTGACACGGGAGCGCGCGGTGTCGACACGGTGGCGCCCGGCTCCAGCAATGCGCGCAGGCGGCTCGACAGGGCCTGCGACCGAGGGGCGGCTTCGACGGCGATCTGCCCAGTCTTCTCGATCTCATCGACCATCTGAGCGGTGAAATCCATGGCCTCCAGCAACGCATCGGCGATCACGTCGTTGTAGCCCAGTGTGCCGTTGCGCACCCGGTCGAGCAGGTCCTCACCCGCATGCACCACCGTCTCGAGGGCCTTGAACTCGAACAGCCCGCAGTTGCCCTTGAGCGTGTGCACCATCCGGAACAGATCGTTCAATCGCTCCTTGTCGTCAGGGTTCTTTTCAACCTCAAGCAGACGCTGCCCGGCCTGCTCGAGGCAATCGCGTGCTTCAAGGATGAATTGATCCAGCAGTTCGGTCTGGTTCATTGCTTGACTCCTTCGGCGGCCTTCACTGCGGCCTGGGCATCGCCGAGCAGCAGCGATGCAGCGAGCACGAGTTCCTGCGGGCGGGCCGGTTTGACAAGGTAGCAGTTGGCCCCGGCCTCCCAGGCTGCGAAGGTGTCCTGCCGTTGGGCTTCGGTCGAGACCATCATCACGGGCGCCTGATGGGCTGCCGTGTACCGGCGCAGTTCGCGCACGAAGGCGTAACCGTCCATCTTGGGCATGTTGATGTCGACCACGAACAGATCAAAGGGCTGGTCCGCTGGCTGGTTGTGCACCTTCTCCAGGGCTTCCAGTCCGTTGATGGCTTCCTCTGTCTGCCAGCCTGCGTCGCCGAGGATCTTGCGGTGGTACATCCGCACGGTGGCGGCGTCGTCTACAACCAGGATGCGGCTCATCGCTTGTCCTCCAGGGGCTTCTGGTAGACCATGGCATCCGGAAACCGACGCACATGGAAGAGAGATGAGATGCGACTCATCGATTCGGAATGGCCCAGGCAGACGAACCCGCCCGGGCGCAGGGCGTCGTACATGGCCTCGGCCGCCAGTCGTCGCGACAGGTCGTCGAAGTAGATCAGCAGGTTGCGGCAGAAGATCAGGTCGATGTCCCGGAACCGGCGGGTGTCGGCCTGTTCGCTGAGGTTGACGCGCGAGAACTCGACCGCATCGACCAGGTCTCTGCTGATCTGCCAGTCGCCATCGAGGGTCTGCTTGAAATACTTGGCCAGGTAGTTGCGCGGCAGGTTGGCCACGGAGCGTGCCGAGTAGACACCGCGCCGCGCCGAATCCAGTACCGTGGTGTCGATGTCGGACGACAGGATCTCGACCTCGAAGTCGTCGAGCCGCTTCCAGCGCTCGAGCAGGTAGATGGCGATCGAATAGGGCTCTTCGCCGGTGGACGAGGGGATCGACCAGATGCGGATGCGAGAGCCGGGACGTCGTTGGTCGGCCAGCTCGTCCAGCATGTGGTTGACCATGCAGTCGAACTGGTAGGACTCCCGAAAGAAGTAGGTCTCGTTCACCGTCATCAGGTTCACGAGCTGCTGCATTTCCGCGCCATCGGCCTCGAATCGCAGTTTGATGAAGTAGTTCCTGAAGTTGTCCGACCGGGTGGCATCGATGCGTTCGACCAGTCGCTTGTCGACAAAGTAGCGCTTGCTGATGTCGAACTGGATGCCCGTCTTGCGGTAAAAGAACTCTCGGAACTTCTCGAAATCGGCCTCGGTGATCGTGGGCCGCTCCACGGTGGCGGTTTTCATGCGGCCTCGATTCTCTGCACTGCCAGGTCGGCAGCAAACTCGATGAAGGGGTCACCGGTAAAGCGCTGACGAGCGAGCTGTACGGCAGGCAGGGCGTCGGTCGCGCCCACCTCGGCGATCACCTCCAGCGCAGCAGCCACGACGTTCACATGGGCATCATCGTGCAACACCTGGGCCAGCCAGCGGACCAGATTCGGGTGCTTGAGGTCACCCAGCAGGTTGACCGTGAAGATGCGAACGTCGGGATCGGGGTCGGCCAGCAGCGTGTCGATACGGGGCCCAACCGCATCGGGCAGGCCCGCGAGCAGCTCGATGGCGCTGTTGCGAAGGTTGGCGTCTTCGCTGCGAAGCAGCGGCAGCACACCGTCGACCACGGGCGTGCCGCCGATGCAGCCCAGTGTGGTGAAGACCACCTCTCGCACGCTGCCATCCTTTTCGTGAAGCAGGTGCTGGCACAGGGCGGCACAGGCCTGGGGCTGTGCACTCAGGTCCCGGGCTGCCCAACGTCGGATGCTCGGATCCGGGTCCTTGAGTTGCTCGATCAGCCCATCGCTGTCTCGTGCATAGTCCCGTGGTTCGATGCGGCGCAACCCCTGGGGTTCGGTGGCTTTTCTCAATCCCATATGCACCTCCGTGAGCTCAGAGAGCCCAACCTCTCAGCTGCTTGGCAATGTCGTGACAGGGCAGGACCGTGGTGGCCCCGCCCGCATTGATCAGTTCGTTGGGCATGCCGAACACCACCGCCGTGGCCTCCGACTCTGCAATCGTCCGCCCGCCTTGCTGGCGCATGCGGCTCATGGCTCGCGAGCCGTCATTGCCCATGCCGGTCAGCATGACCCCGATCAGCTGACGTGCCGGCACGTGCTTCATGGCCGATTCCACCAGCAACTCGACAGAGGGGTGCCAAGGGTGATCCGGAGATTCCGGCTTCGGCGTGGCGATCAGGCGTCCCAGTCGCTCACTCACCAGCATGTCGGTGCCCCCACGCCCGATGTAGATGTGTCCGGCCTCCAGGGGCGTTGGCGCGGCGACTTCGCGCACCCGCATGTGGCAGAGGCGATCCATGCGTTTGGCAAACGCATCCGTGAAATTGGGCGGCATGTGCTGGGCGACCAGTACTGCAAACGGGTAGTCGGCGGGCAGGTGAGGCAGGATGTCTTCCAGGGTGCGAGGCCCACCGGTCGACACGCCGATGAGCACCAGGGACAGCGACGATGCCGGGCCCGATGCGGGGTTGGAGGCCGGCGCGCTGGGCGTCGGGCGCAAGGCTCGAGCGCGTTCGGGCGAAGCTCGGGGTCGAGGTGCCCCCAATGTGTCTGCCGGCGCCTGGCGTCGCACGCCCAGAGCGGGGCGTGATCGCAGTGCGGCTCTGATCTTGTCGAGCAACTGGGCCTCGATGTCCTCGATGGACAGGGAAATCGTGCCACTGGGCTTCGTGATGAAATCCACTGCGCCGAGCGCCAGGCTCTCCAGCGTGGCCAGCGCACCTTCCTCGGTCAGCGACGACACCATCACGACAGGCGTCGGTCGGGCGGCCATCATCAGCGAAAGGGCCGTCAGCCCGTCCATCTGGGGCATGTTGATGTCCAGGGTCACGGCATCCGGTTTCCAAGCCACGAGCCGTTCAACGCCGTCGCGTCCATTGTTCGCGGTCTGGACCTCATGGCCGGCACCTGTGAGCACGCCGGTCAGCAAGCGCCGCATGAGGGCGGAATCATCGACAACCAGGATCTTGGCCATGGTTGGACCTCCCTTGCGGCGTCAGGCAGCGCGAGCCACCCGGGCTTCACTGCCAGCTTCAGCGTCATCACCCATCATGCCGGCGACGGCGCGCATTTCGCGTCCTTGCAGCAGATGACCCGGGTCGATCAGCATCACCAGGCGCTTGTCGCTGTCCAACTTGGCCACCTGGCCGATGAGCCGGCTTTGCTCCTCCGACATGTCGGGGGCCGGCGCGATCTGCGACTTGGGAATGCGAAGCACCTCGGCCACCGAATCGACGATGAAGCCCGTGCGCACGCCACCCAGCAGGTAGACCATGATGCGCTGCCGATCGTTGCGCTCGATGGCACTCATGCCCAGGCGCGTGCGCTGGTCGATCACGGGCAGCACCGTGCCTCGCAGATTGATGACGCCTTCGACGAAGTGCGGTGTCTTGGGCACGTGGGTCAGGGTTTCGGGCACCCGCACGATTTCCTGGACCGACATGATGGGCACGCCAAATTCTTCGGCACCCAGGCGGAAGATCACCACCTGCAGGTCATCGTCGTTGTCGCGTTCTTCCTGTTCATCCTGATGTTTCATGGCAGTCGACTCCGAATGGGTGCTCCCTTGATGCTGCTGCGTGGCGCCGATGGCATCTCGGATGCCGCTCAGCCCGAGAAGCCGGTCGGTTCCGATGATGGAGACCAGCCGCTTGCCATCCTCGAGCCTGCAGATGGACGTGAACTCCTGCATCGACTGATCGCTGTTGAGGATGCGAGGCATGTCGTCGGCCTGGCTGCGTGGCACGCTGAGCACTTCCTTGACTGCGTCCGTGACCAGACCCACCTGGTGGCCTCCTGGCAGTGCAATCACCACGATGCGGTGCTGCTCGCCCAAGGGCTCGTCCGGCAGGGCAAACAGCCCGCGCAGGCTGACCAGAGGCAGCAGGCGTTGTCTCAGCGAGATCAGCCCGAGCACGTGGTGCGCCACGTTGGGCAGGGCCGTGATGTGCTCAGGGATCTGGACGATCTCCTGCACATCTGCGATGTCGATGGCGTATTCCTGGCCGGCCACTGAGAACGACACGAGCCGCAGCTCATCGGATGTGCTGGCGTCTTCGAGATCGTCACCTCCGTGTGCGTCGCGACCACCACCGTGGACATCGCGAACGCCAGCGTCCTCGGTGTCAGAGAACTGCGATGTCACCAGGCGGTCGAAATCCAGCGTCATCAGCAAGTCGATCCCGCCGTCCTGTCGGGTGCGCTTGATGACTCCGGTCAGGTAGTCGGCCGCCACGATGCTCTGGATGCTGGCCGCCGACTCGATCTCGGCGGACTCGACGCTGATCACACTGGCCACGCGGTCGACCACGAAGCCCAGAGGTTGACCCAGGTTGATGACCAGGGCGCGCGTGGCATCGTCATGATCGCGATCGTCACAGCCGAACAGCCGCCGAAGGTTGATGATGGGCAGCACCCGTCCTCGCAGGTTGGCCAGGCCGTCCAGCGTGGTCGGGGCCAGTGGCAGACGGGCCACGTCGGGGACGCGGATGATTTCCTGAACCGGTGCCATCGGCACGGCAAACAGCTCTCCGGCCACGGCGAACGTCACAAATTGATTGTCCTGACGCTCACCGGGCTCGATTTCACTCAAGGCTTCGCTCATGGCGCAGCTCCTTCCGTCGGTTCATCGAAGGGGCGGGGCATTGGGCCGCCGCCCTCGCGTCAGTTGCTCTGCAATTCGTCGGCGAGCGATGCGATCTCTTCGATGGCCGCAGAGAGCTCTTCGGCACCCTGCGACTGCTGGCGTGCGGCCGCGGCGGCCTGCTCTGCGGCCTTCTCGGCTTGCTGAGCCGCTGACGACACCTGTTCCACGCCGACCTTGATCTGAGCCAGTGCCGCCACGATCTCCTGCGCGGCGTTCATGGCGTCTTCGTTGCCACGGACCACCTGCAGAACATCCGATTCGATCTTGGTCAGGTTGGCGGTGATCGACTTGGCTTTTTCGACTTCGCCGGACGCCGTGCTCATGATCTCGCCCAGGTCGCGTCCCACCAGGGCGATCTGGTCCTGGATGGACTTGACCATGTCCTTGATGCGGTCGGCGTTCTCGGCAGAGTCGTGAGCCAGGTTGCGGATGTCGGTGGCGACGACCACGAAGCCCTTGCCGTACTCGCCAGCCCGCGCGGCTTCGATCGAGCCGTTGACGGCCAGCATGTTGGTCTGGATGGACACCTGGGTGATGGCGTCCACGATCTTGTCGATCTTGCGGCTCACGAGCTCCAGGTCCTTGATCTGGCGCATGCTTTCACGGGTGGTGTCAACCCCCGACGATATGCCTCGGATCAGCGCGTCAATGTTCTTCTTGTTGTCAGCCATCAGGTCCTTGATGGCCAGGGCGCGCTCGTTACCGGTGGCCGCGCGGGTCTCGGCAATCTGTGCGCCACGCTCGATCTGGGTCACGGCCGCAGCCGATTGCGTGGTGGCGGCCGCCTGGCCCTGGGCACCGCGGCGGATCTCGTCGAGTGCCACCATGATCTGCGCTGCCGAACGGGAGATCTCCTGCACGGCCGACGACAGCTCCTCGGCTGAACTGGCCACCTCTTCGGCGCTCTTGGAGATGTCCGTCGAGTTCTTCAGCTCGTCTGACAGCTCCGACAGGCTCTGCGACGTTTGCTCGCATTGCGCCAGGGCCACGGTCTGTTCGGCAACGGTCTTGTTGGCTTCCTCGCAGGCGGACGACTGCTGCGTGGCTGCCGCGGCAATGGCCTCGGCCCCCTTGAGCGCCTGCTGCGCGGCCACGTTGCTCTGTCCTGCGGCCGAGGCAATCTCCGCAGCCCCCGATGCGATGGCCGCCGCATCCGTTCGGATGCGGTCAAGCTGTTCGCTGATCACGCTGCCCTTTTCGACCTCGG
>Ga0255180_1000346_pt1 | contig 16642 bp, 14 predicted proteins | sample Atl_Colum_RepB_8_FD_189933 | JGI IMG/M metagenome (GOLD analysis project Ga0255180, IMG submission 189933) | Freshwater microbial communities from Altamaha River, Georgia, United States - Atl_Colum_RepB_8d | ecosystem: Environmental > Aquatic > Freshwater > River | place: USA: Georgia... | reverse complement strand
ACGTTCCTGAAAAAAGAGAAGAACTGACAACCGAAGGTGGATTGAACGTAGTTAAAAAAATTGTTGAACTGAAATCGGATATTCAAAAATTACATAAAAAAGGGATTCGGGTTTCGTTATTTATCGAGCCCGATATTGATCAAGTTTTGGCAGCTCGTGAAGTCGGGGCGGATGCTGTTGAATTTCACACGGGCCGTTGGGTTTCGTTAAAAAATAAACCCGCTAAAAACAAAGAATGGTCTCGTTTGGCTCACGCAGCTCAAGTGGCCCATGATTTGGAATTAGGTGTTCATGCAGGACATGGTCTTGACTATTTTCATACAAAACTCATTCGTCAGTTGCCTTATTTAGCTGAAGTGAATATTGGTCATTCGATGATTTGCTATTCTATCTTTGAAGGTATTCAAGCCGTGACTCAAAGGATGATTCAGATTTTAAAGCCCGCCAAATGAATAAAAACTATTTGATAGAAAATTTTTCTGATTATCAAAGATTTGTCGTCGATATGGCACCGTTGTTAAATCAGGGTTGTTTAGTTTTACTGGAAGGTGATTTGGGGGCTGGCAAGACGACACTTATTTCCCACATATTAAGACATTTTCAGATTCAAATGGTGGCGTCGCCAACTTATGCCTTTCATCATCGCTATGAAGGTGAATCTATGATCTTTGATCATTTTGATTTATATCGACTGGAATCAGTGGACGAAATTGAAAGCATTGGTTTGTGGGATTTGATTCAACAGAATCAAACAGGAGCCATTTTTATTGAATGGCCCAGTCGGATATCAGATAACGATTGGCCCTTGGATCGAAAAATCATACGTATTCAATTAATAATTGAGTCCAATGAAAAACGGATTTTGCATTTAAAGTATTAAGTAGGTTGAAATATAATCAGCACAATTGATTTTAAGCGGCATTATCTGAAGCGAGCTGCTCGAGTGTTTTTTCGTCTTCAGAGTTGAGTTTAGTCACTTTGAAGCCAACCAAGAACCCTATAATTTGCGAGCCTAAACGCAGAGGCGTTACACACGCATATTTAAAATCCAAAATTGTTAAGTGTAACTGATTTAATCCAAAGGATTCTGTCATTCCGGTTGTATATACTTGTTGAAATGGATTAGGCATTGTTAAATCATATTCCAGCAATGTTTCATTGATGTGTTCTTTCTTTAGATCGTCATCCATGTTAAACAATTTTGTTTTATTATTAGTTACTTTTAAAACCACATAGGCATCGAAATTTTTACGAGCTTGTTCGCAAGACGTTAAATGCTGTTCTTCGATTTTATTCCATGCTGAATAATTTCTGGTCATCGAAGATAACTCATCTTCGGAGACAACAGAAAAAGAAGTCTGCGTTTGAGTCCTTGATGTTTTCTCTGTTTTTTCAGTTTTCTCTGTTTTTTCAACCACAGGTGTTGGTTCAGTTTCCAGTACATATGAACTTTGCGTTTGATCGAGGTCGACAGTGGCTGTTGTTGCTGTTTTTTCAGAGGCCAATTGGTTTGCAATCGCCGCAAAACTGAGATCAACTGGTGTTGCTACATTCAGATCCAACGAAAGTAAATCCGTCGATGATTTGGACAGACTTTTTTCGCCGAGGTTTGAATTGGTGTTATAATCTGTATCAGATTGTCCATCCAGCTGATAAGCCTGCGCCAGTTCAGACATAATTTCAACAGGACAAAGTACAAAAATCACATTGGGCAGACTCATCACATGGTCGCTCGGGGATAGGCCTAGGACGATTAAATGATTGTCCCAAATTTCCAGTGGCAATGTATCTTCGTTCCAAATTTGATGGTGCTTGAACGTTTGTTTGTTTTCTTGAATTTTATTTTTCAGTTCAGATAATTCCGTCGCAGAAAGTGTGCTTTTCAAAACGGGTAATTGAAATTCGTTTTGTAACCAGTTCTTATAATCATTCCAAGATAATATTTTATTTTCCAAAGCGATGCGAATTTTTGATTGGGACAATAACTGCATATCGCCACCCATGAGCAATTCTTCAACGCCCAGAGCTTCTTGATTAAATCGAATTTCCCATTCATTCGAACGCAGTGCTTGATTCAAGTTATTTCCCTCTGAATTTCATATCGGAGAGTTCACAGGACGACTTTACAGTTTCCCTTCGTTCGTCCAGGCTTGTTTTTCATGCGGATTTTGTATAAAATCAAATATACGCGATTTGAGTCTGACAAGACTGTATTAATTTCATCAGCTAAATCCTTAAAACTTCTCATTTTTTTAAAATTCTGGTATATACAACCCCTATGTCTGGACAATCCGAATTACGCTCTGAGCGCATTTATTTAGATCACAATGCGACCACGCCACTATCCGTGCGCGTGCAACAGTCTATTCAAAAAAATATTGAAAATTGGGGAAACCCGTCATCTATCCATATTGATTCACGCGGTCCAAAAACAATTTTGCGTGAAACTCGAAAATTATTTGCCGAAATTTTTCAATGTTCTCCGCTGGAGTTGATATTTAATTCAGGCGCCAGCGAAGGGAACAACACGGTTTTAAAATCTGTTTGGTCTAAATACCAAATGGAAAAAAACGAATACATTATTTCAGCGATTGAACATCCCAGTGTCGTTAAATCAGCTCAGTACTTGGAAACACTCGGCGCTGTCATTCATTGGATTCCAGTGGATAAAAAGGGCCGTTTAGATTTAAGCTTTGTGCAACATAAGATTTCAAATAAGACGGCTTTGATCAGCTGTATGTTTGCGAATAATGAAACGGGAACTTTATTGCCGATCCGTGAGCTTTCACAAATCGCCCAACAACACCAAGTTTTGTTTCATGTCGACTGTGTGCAGGCCCTGGGTAAAGAAGTTTTATCTTTAGCGGATTTGAAAATAGATTACGCGACTTTTTCGGCGCATAAGTTTTATGCCTTGAAAGGCTGTGGTGTTTTATTTGTACGAAAAGGTTCTCCTTATACGAACTTGATCCATGGTGGTGGCCAGGAACGTGGCCGTCGTGGTGGAACTGAAAATATTTTATCGATTGCCAGTTTGCTAGCGGCATTACAAGGTTATTCCGAACTTGCTGAAAAGAAAAAAAACATGACAGTTTTGCGTGATCAGATGGAATCTGAAATTTTAAAAACGATTCCCTTGGCTGAAGTCACGGCGGGGCTATCACCTCGTTTAGCCAATACATCCAGTTTGGTGATTCCCGGTGTCGATGGCGAAACCTTGCTGATGAGTTTAGATCTGAAAGGTTTTTCTGTCAGCACGGGTGCGGCTTGTAGCAGTGGTAATCCTGAACCCAGTCCTGTGTTATTAGCGATTGGCCTTTCGCGCCAAGAAGCACAAAATTCTTTGCGAGTTTCCTTGGGGTGGGGAACAACGGCAGAGGAAATTCAAACTTTTGTACAGACATTAGCCGAAGTCGTTCAAAGAATTCGGGAAGCCAATAATTTTTTTATTCCAAACTCTTCTTCAGAGAATAAGGTTGTATAGTTATGATGAACTCAAATGCAGAAGTGAATAAAGTTAAAAAAGGTAAAGTCCTCGTTGCGATGAGTGGTGGAGTGGACAGCTCTGTGGCCGCCGCCTTGTTAGTCGAGCAAGGTTATGAAGTCATTGGCGCGACCATGCAAGTTTGGGATTACAGTCAGTGTGATATCACAGAAGGCAGCGGAACTTGTTGTTCTTCGATTGATGTGGATGATGCGCGCAGCGTAGCTGATAAATTGAATATTCCGTTTTATGTTCTGAATTGCGAAGCTAAATTCAAGACGACTGTGATTGACCCCTTTGTTTCGGCATATTTGCAAGGCCAAACGCCTTTGCCTTGTGTGAATTGCAACACGTATTTAAAATTTGATCATCTGGTTAAAAAGATGAAAGAATTGGGTTGTGATTATTTGGCTACGGGCCATTACGCGCAAATTGTTCAAGACGACAATGGAAAATCACATATTGTGACTTCAACAGATGATTGGAAAGATCAAACTTACTTTTTATTTACGATTCAGCCAGAAATTATTCCACATTTGTTATTTCCGATCGGTCATCTGAAAAAACCAGAGCTTCGAAAAATCGCCGAAGAAAAAGGCCTCACTGTGGCACGCAAAAAGGACTCGACGGGGATTTGCTTTGTCGGCGACAAAGGTTATGATCAATTTATCAAAGAACAGGTCAGCAGTGAAATTTTAAAATCGAAAAAAGGTCTTATTAAACGTTACCCACACGGTGAAGTCATGGCTAGCCATGAAGGAATCCATTTGTATACGATTGGTCAGGGTAAAGGTTTAGGAATGACTTATCATGAAAAATTATTCGTGATCAAAATTGACGCAATTGAAAACACAGTGTGGGTGGGCGAAGAAAAATATTTAATGAATGACACAGTTCAAGTCATTGAACCGCATTTGTTGTCAGATGTTGTCGATGGCGAAACATTAAATGTTAAAATTCGTTATCAACATCGTGGCGCTGAAGCCAAAGTTCAAAAAAATGAAAATGGCTATTTGTTAAAATTTACAGAGCCTCAAAGAGCCGTAACACCTGGACAAGCGGCTGTCTTTTACCGAAATCAAAACACATTGGTGGGGGGCGGATGGATCAAAATCTAAATTTCGTCGTTCATACATTTGGTTGCAAAGTAAATACTTATGACAGTGGCTTGATTCAAAAAAATCTAACCACGCATCAATTTCAATATGTGCCCAAGCTTGAAAAAGAAAAAGCACAAATTCATATTTTAAATACTTGTGCGGTCACAGCCGAAGCCACCAAAGAAGCTGTGAAAGTCATTCGTCGAATTAAGTCACAACAACCCTTTTCGACAATTGTGGTTACGGGTTGTGCGGCTCAGGTCGATACAGGATCCTTTGAAAATTTACCGGGAGCCGATCTGGTCGTGGCGAATTCGCATAAAGGTCTTTTGCCAGATCTGTTGAAAAAACATTTTCGTGGAGAATTGACCGAAAAAGTATTCAAATCAAATATTTTTAAAAAAGAAGATCTCGAAGCGGGCGGGGGACTTGAAAAAAGTCACACGCGCAGTTTTTTAAAAATTCAGGATGGTTGCAATAGCTTTTGTTCATTTTGTATTATTCCGTATGCTCGCGGTAAGAGTCGATCCATAGCCATCAAAGATCTGGTTGCGCGTATTCGAGAATTAGAAAATCAAGGCTATAACGAAATCGTTTTAACGGGTGTTCATATTGGGGACTACGAGGACGAAGTTTTAGGTACCAAGAAAAATATGGATGATCTGGTTGAAGCTATTCTTGCACAGACGCGGGTTCCTCGTATCAGATTGTCTTCGCTAGAACCAGTTGAAATTTCAGATCGTTTACTGGAAATGTATTCGGATTCCAGATTATGCCCACACTTTCATATGAGTATCCAAAGCGCAGACACAGAAGTTTTAAAAAACATGAAGCGTAAATACACTGAAAAAGAAGTGATCGAATCTTTAAATCGGATCGCACACAAAGTTCCGAATGCCTATATTGGCATGGATGTCATCGCCGGTTTTCCAACCGAGACCGATGAACAGTTTGAAAATACTTTTAAAAACTTATCAGAAACACCTTGGACAAGACTGCATGTGTTTCCTTACAGTGAACGTTCAGGAACAAGAGCGGAAACGCTACCGCAAATTCCATTTGCTAAAAGGAAAGAAAGAGCTTCCCAGTTGCGAGAACTGAGCTGGCACCGACAACAAGCCGAAGCTTTAAAACAGGTTGGAACTTTACAGCAAGCTTTGATTTTAAATAAACCTGCCAAAGGGGCCCAAGGATTGACAGATTATTATTGGCCTGTGCGCTTAACAGACGAATTGGAATTAACTGAAAGCGATCAAGGTCAAATTCTGCCAGTTCGAATTACAGGTGTTGAAATCGAATCAGGTGATATTATTTTGTCGGCGACTCGAGGAGACAAAAATGTCTAGAAACTTTTCGAGCATCGAACAAAATATGGCCTATCAATTCAAAGATGCCAATCTGATCAAAACGGCTTTAACGCACAAAAGTTTTTGTGTGGGAAAAAACAAAGATGTTTTGCATAACGAACGATTGGAATTTTTAGGGGACGCCGTTTTAGGTTTGGTTATCGCTGAAGATTTAATGAAACGCTTTCCTCAGGATACGGAAGGCGCACTTTCGAAAAAAAGAGCCAGTCTGGTGAACCAGGACATATTAAGTCAGAAAGCAAAAAAACTGTCTCTGAATGAAAAATTGATTTTAGGTCCTGGTGAAGCGGAACAAGAATCCCATTTGAAACCCCGAATTTTAGCCTCGGCCTATGAGGCCTTATTAGGAGCTTTGTACAGCGAAGCGGGGTTTGAAAAAGTTCAGAAATATATTGTGACTGAGTTTCATAAAGACATCGAAGACATCAAGCCGGATCTGGAATACGAAAAGGATTATAAAACGCGGTTACAAGAACTGACGCAAAAATTAAACTTAGGAACACCGACTTATGAATTGGTGATGTCATCCGGTCCTAGTCACAAGCCCGAGTTTTTAGTTTGCTTGAAATTAAAAGATGACGAAAAAGTACGGGCTACGGGGGCCAGTAAAAAAGCGGCTGAACAAATGGCCGCTCAAATGCTGTTAGAAGAGCTGTCGCGGAAAAACAAAACAGTTTCGGCAGCGGGTAAAACCACGAAATCGTGAGTGATATTCGTGAAACATAAAATTTAGAAATTAAATCAGATTAGGTGGAATATGGGAAAAAATGAATTAGAAAAAGCTAAAAATTATCGAGCAGGATTTGTCGGTCTGATTGGTCAGCCCAATGCGGGTAAAAGTTCTTTGATGAACTTTTTAGTGAAAGAAAAAGTTTCAATCGTCACGGCAAAACCGCAAACAACGCGTCGACGTATTATGGGGCTTTTCAGCAGTTCGCAGGGACAAATTGTGTTTGTTGATGCGCCGGGATTGGTTAAATCGACATCGGGATTGAATTTGTTTTTACAAAAAGAAGCCGAAGACGTTATTAAAAATTCGGATGTCATTTTAGCAGTTTTAAGTATCGATGAATCGGATATTGCCAGAAACCAAGAAATCATTGACCTTGTTAAGGCTAGTAAAAAACCTTGGTTGGGAATTATCACAAAGACAGATTTAAAAGATAAATCGCACCGTGTATTGATGTTGAAAGATCTGGTCGAGTCTTATGGAGTTCCATGTTTGCAGGTTTCAAATACCAAAGATAAGGCTGAAGATCGTGAAGCGATTTTAGTAGAGATTTTAAATCAATTACCACTTTCAGAGGCGCCGCTTTATGACGATGAGTTGTTTACGACGGAAAGTGTGCGTAATTTGGCTGAAGAAATCGTGCGTGAAAAATGCTTTGAAGTTCTAACTCATGAAATTCCTTATAGTTTGGCTGTGCAAACAAGAAAATTTGATGAAAATGCAAAACCTTGTCCTAAAATTTATATTGATATTTTAGTTTCTAAGGATTCACACAAGCCGATCGTCGTTGGTAAAAGTGCTGCAGTGATTAAAAAAATCGGTGAATTGTCACGTAAAGAAATTCAAAAAATGATGGACGTTTCTAAAGTTTATTTGGAACTGAACGTTGTTGTTAAAGAAAATTGGTTTGAACAAAAAAATCTAATGAAGGAGTTAAACTATGTCGTTAACACAACCAAATAATTTATTTGCGTCGAAGGTCGCAATTATTGGCCGCCCAAATGTGGGGAAATCGACATTATTCAATATCCTGACAGATTCACGTAAGGCCGTCGTTAAAAACCAGCCGGGTGTTACACGCGATATCATGGTCGAGCCAGTCAGTATCTGGGGTAAATCTTTTGATTTGATTGATACAGGCGGGGTGACAGAGGCTTCGGATTTATTTTCCAAATTGATCAAAGAACAAGTGACCGAATTTTTATTTTCAGTGGATTTTATTGTCGCTGTGATGGATGGTCGTGCGGGTTTATTACCTGAAGATCGCGATATTATTAAGCTAGCGAAACAAACGGGTCGTCCGATGTTATTAGTTATCAACAAAGTCGACAGACAACACGAAGAAGATTTGTTGAAAGCGGATTTTTATGAATTTGGTTTGGATGTTGTGGCGGCTTCGTTCGAACAACGTCGCGGAGTCAGTGATGTTTTAGAGTGGATTGTGAAAATGGTTCCCGAAGCTCCTAAAACGGCGAATGATGGAACACGTATTGCGATGGTGGGTAAGCCCAACGTTGGTAAAAGTTCACTTTGTAATTGTTTATTAGGGACACACCGAATGCTGGTTTCAGATGTGGCAGGAACGACCATTGATTCGGTTGATTCGCCTTTTGAATACAACGATGAAAAATATATTATTGTCGATACAGCGGGTTTGCGTCGTCAATCACGCCGTGAAGACGGACTTGAAATCATTTCCGCTTTTAAATCTCAAGAATCGATTCGCCGCGCGGATATCGTATTGTTAGTTGTGGACGGAACTATCGGGCCCACTGAACAAGATGCTAAAATTATGCAAGCGATTCTGGAAGATCACAAAGGTGTTATCCTGGTTGCTAATAAATCAGATTTAGGTCAAACCGAAGTCGAACATTATAAACAGACCTTCTTAAGTCAAGTGGCAAAGGTCTTTCATTTCTTTGTAGATGTGCCCGTTGTTTTTACTTCGGCCGTTAAAGGACATGGAATTGATCAATTGTTCGCAGAGATCGAATCTGTCACACGCAAAATGAATTTTAAAGTAACGACTTCTGAACTGAATGATTTCTTTTTTGAAACGATTCGTAAAGCACCGGCTCCAGTTTGGGGCACGACGAACGTGAAGTTTTATTACTTAACTCAGACTTATCAAAAGCCACCTGCGTTTATTGCTTTTGCCAATCATCCAGACGGTGTTGATAATGCTTATCGACGATTTTTAATTAAAAATTTGAAAGATCGTTTTGATTTACACGGAACACCGATTCGTATTTTTTGTATGAAATCGCGTCGGGGCGGAGAAAGCGATCATGTCCGGTAAAACAGCTTTGCGCAAAAGAGGATCTTGGCGAAATCGAATTGCCTTTTATTTACTGGCCGTAGGGAGCGCTTGCGGTTTGGGAAATATTTGGCGATTTCCTTACGTCGTCGGTGAAAACGGCGGCGGCGCCTTTTTGCTGATCTATTTATTTTTGTGCTTAACTGTCGGAGTGTCTGTTCTGATTGCGGAAATGATCATGGGACATACGAAACAAGCAAGTCTATTGAAAATTACTCGACAAGTCTCTATTCAAAATAAAAAGCCATTTTATTGGATCGGCCGTCTGAGTTTATTTATCAGTTTGGTCATGCTTTCTTATTATTCGGTGATCAGCGGTTGGGTTTTGCATTTTATTACTCAGTTTTTAGTGGGTTTATTTCGGGATGATAAACTGAGTTATTTAAAAACCATTAATATGACTGTTCTGAGTGAAAATGGTTCTTTGCAGTTTGCTTTGGCCAGTGTGCATTTGCTGATCTGTGGATTTATTGTCGTCAAAGGGATTACCGAACGCTTTGAATCCATTCTGAAAATTATTTTGCCTATTTTTGGAGTGTTGGTTGTTTTATTATTAGCCCGCTCTTTGTCGTTGCCTTCGACAGAAGAAGTTCTGAGATTTTTATTTTATCCTGATTTTTCAAAGTTGAATTTGACGTCTTTGGGGCATGCCATGGGACACGTTTTATTTACGTTGTCTTTGGGGCTGGGGATTTTAGTCACCTTTGGATCTTATTTCAAAGATGAAGACCATTTACCGTCGGTGGGAATGCGGGTCACGATTGTGGATGTGTTGATTTCGTTTTTTGCTGTTCTGATGATTTTCCCAGTGGCATTTACAGTTTCAACCAAGCAATTGACGGATCCCAGTTTGTTATTTGAATCATTGCCGCAATTATTTATGAAATTTAAATACGGCGAGTATTTTGGGTTAGCTTTCTTTGTTTGCCTATGGTTAACAGCTTTGAATGCCAGTATTGCTTTATTAGAGTCGTTGATTTCCAATTTGTCGGATCGTTTTTTAAAAACCAACCGTTTTTCTTCGGCTTGGATGATCGTGGTTGTGACGTTGTTTTTATCAGTGTTTCCGGCTTTTTCGGGAACTGTTTTTAATAACGTGAAAATTTTCAATCAAAGTTTAATCGAAAATTTAGATTCCTTATTAATTAACTATTTACTTCCGATATCTGTTTTGGGTGTTATTTTGATATTTTTCAAATCCTTGAATGAAATGGATTATAAAAATAAATTTGTATCCGAGCAGTCGGAATCCAGTCAGATGATCGTGGGTCATTGGATTTGGTTATTAAAATGGTTTACACCCTTTTTAATCATAATGGGGATTGTGTTGCAGGTATTGAATTTGTTTTTAGTGAACTTAAACGGCTAGTCTTTTAATAATATTTAATATCAATTATTTAATGTCCGCAATTCGGACTTCGATGACCACATCGCGGCCATTTTCTAATAAAGTTTCTTTTTTAACAGGGACACCCATTCCTTTATACAATCGCGAATGGGCGCGTGAAGTGTAAATATATAAAGTTTTAATTTCGGGATCCGCTTTCAGAATTTCAGCGGACGTCTTCATCAAATCCATCGAAAGCTCTTTGGCGTCTTTGTGAGCCGTCAAACGAACAACCTCGGCGACTCCGCCAAAATCACGTTGTGCTTGAAAGCCTGTGGCTTTTTCAAGGGGTAATAGATCACGTTTATTTTTTGAAGTGACAATCCCAACGCCGCCATTAAATTCTCGCGCTAATAAAGGCGATTGTTCAGAGCTTGTTACCAGAATGGTGCGATCGCGCATTTCGTTGCTGGTTTGAATAAAGGATTTGATTTCTTGTTCGGTTAAATTCAGTCTTTTGCCATAGACATCACCCACGTGGCTCCAATAACGATCTGACAAAGCCAAAGACATTTGATCTTTGTTCAGTTCTGCTTTACCTAAATCCAAAACAGCAAGATGTTCTTTGTCGCCCACTTTGAAAACTGCCATGGATTGTTGGGGATTCCATTGATTGGGCGGTGATTTTTGAATCTGTGTTAACAGCGCAGATCGAGTTTCAAGTCGAGTGATGGCGGGGGCCAGCCACTGCGATCTTTGTTCCGAGGCCAGCGCCAGTCCCGCCGTCGAAGTGATACGGGAACCCCATTTAAATCCTTGCAAGCCGCTTCGAACCCATTTGGTCATCAGCGATGCGGCCGGAGTCAGTAATGAAGTGGCTCCCCAAAGTGCGGCTTCTTCGCCCACCTTCAGAGCTAAGTTTTTGCGATATTGAATAACAAGTTCATAATCATAATAACACCAAGCCTGAATTTCATGGGGGCTAGCTGTGAAATCCGGTTTTTGTCGCTGTAAAGCTTCGAGGACGGCTTGGGACGGAGTTGCATCAGGTTGTTCAATAAAACGATCCAGATCATTCGATAAATTCAGCAATTGCACAGCGTGTTCGGACAGACTTTGAATCAAAGCTGATTGCAGTTTTTTTTCGTTATAGTCATTGGCGATCAGTTTTTCAATTTCTGGATGCAGAAAAACAGGATTTTGCGAAAGGATTTTCATTTGTGAATATTTAAATTTTTCGTATTGGATACTGAGTCGGGCTTTTGTATCGGCGGAACATCCCGTTGAACAGACAGCTTGTTGAGCATTGATTTTTTGAATTTCAATTTCTAGCCGGCGCAATTCTTGGATTTCGACTTTCAGTTCATTGACATAGGACACGCTGGTCGGATTTTCAATATGTCCATCGCGTAACCAACGTAAGCTGTTGGCAAATTTATTTTTGGACTGCAGCGATGCTTGTAAAAGTAAGGAAGCTTTTCTGACAGCCCATTGTTTTTCTGGTTGCAGAGCCGATATCGAATTCGATTGTAAACTGTCGCAAGCGACCGGATTTTGTTTTTTTAAAACAGTTTGGCAGTCGAATGAATAAGAGATAGATTGAACAAGGACAATTCCCGATAGAATTGTTGGGAACAACCATCGCCTCTGAAACATTAAAAATTCAGCCCCAACAAGACATTGATTTCAAAAATATCCCCATCCAATTTAGGTGTGATCGGATTGAAAACGTTGTCGCCTTCTTCGATAAAGCCTTTGTTTTCGTCGGGGAATTGAACATATCTGTAAGTTCCTTGCAATCCAATATAGGCTCTTCGGCGTAACATAGGGATTTCAATCCCGCTAGCTAACTTAAAACCAGCAACGCGATCCGGATCGGCAGCGATACTTTGGCTGAGGTTATAAGTTCGAATATAATAGCCGCCACCTAAGAGGGCGTAAGGATTGAGATCTGCTAATCCTTTGGTCACATTATCGGTATTAAAATAATATTTTACGTGAAAATCGATCATTTGAATATTCACAGTGCCCGTGTACGGAGTTGTCGTACTTTGAAAAGCGACATTGTGATCACCTGTAACATAAGATATGGATCCTGCGATATTCATATCGAAGAAATAATTAAATTCAAAACCATAATCGATACTGCCGCGATAGGCTTGTGTGAAACCGCCCCCTAAAAATCCACGATAGCCACCGACAAAAGCCAAAGTTAAATAACGACCATTTCTGAGGAAATTAATATCGGCTTCTTCGTCGGTTTGCTGTTCGAATTCAGTATAGTCGGCGAAGGGATCAAAGGACTCATCTACATCCGTTGAGGTGGTTGTTTGCGCACCCGAATGACTGCAAAATATAAATAGAATCAAGCTAGCAGCTAAGACTTTTTTAAGCATCCTATCTATTTTGACCTATTTATAATCAGAGGACTAGACTAATTTTAACCGACTTAATTTGAACAGTCTTTAGTCTAGCGGCGTCAGCGAGTAAAAGTCTTTGCTAAATATCAGCCAGAAAAGCTATTTTATAAAAACAACGAATATTATAAGGAGTTTTGATTGAATCACGATCCTATAGACTATAAAAAGTCAGGAGTTGACGTTCAAGCTGGAGACGATCTCGTCGACTGGCTCAACTCTGACGATTCGACCAACTCTTTACCTGAAAATTCTGAAAAACATCAAATTCAAAAACAACTGAGCAGTCGCATTCAATCAGGCATTGGTGGATTTGCCGCTTTGTTCAATGCCCACTTTGACGATATTAAAAATCCACTTTTGGTTTCATGTACAGACGGTGTGGGAACCAAAGTCAAAGTGGCTTCGTATTTTTCGGATTATTCCACCGTGGGCCAAGATTTAGTGGCTATGTGTACAAACGATCTCATTTGCACCGGTGGTCGGCCATTATTTTTTTTGGATTATTATGCCACTGGGAAATTACATCTGCCCGATGCAAAACAATTTTTAACCAGCGTGAAAAAAGCCTGCTTGGATTCTGAAGTTGTTTTAATCGGTGGTGAAACCGCTGAAATGCCGGGGGTTTATCAACCGCGGGATTTTGATTGTGCTGGTTTTGCGGTCGGAGTGGTCGACCGGGATGCGACTTGGGGGGCTCACCGAGTTCAATCTGGCGATTGTTTGATTGGAGTTCAAAGTTCGGGTTTTCATAGTAATGGCTTTTCGCTAATACGCAAAATTTTTGAAGGTCAATTTGATCAATATAAACAGTGGCTGCTTGAGCCGACTCGGTTGTATATCAAAGCCGCTCGCGAGATGAAAAATAAATCTGTTGTCCATGCGGCGGCCCATATTACGGGTGGAGGTCTTGAAAATATTCCACGTGTTTTAAAAGAAAATCAAAAAGCGATTTTAAAACGTTGGGATTTTCCAGAATGTTTTCAATTTGTTAAGGAAAAATCAGGATTATCAGATCAAGAAATGATGAATACTTTGAACTGTGGTTTAGGTTTTGTTTTTATTGTGCCTGCGGAACAAAAAATGAACGCTATTGAAATCCTGAAAGCGGCTTCATATGAGGCTTTTGATTTGGGTGTTGTGACCAACAAAAAACAAAGCCAGGAGCCCTCGTTTGAGTTTGAGTAAATTTCATCGTCATTGGGCTGTGTTTGTTTCGGGTTCAGGTTCCACTCTGCAAGCCTTGTTAGATCAACCCGAGTTAATTTCCGTCAAACTGGTTGTGACCAATAAAAAAAACTGTGCCGCTGTTTTTAAAGCACGTCGCTATGGAATTCCTGTATTGTATTTGAAACCTGGCAGGGCATTTCAAGAATTATCAATAGAGCTAGTACAAAAAAATATCACGCATATTTTTTTAGCTGGTTTTATGAAAATTATCCCATCCGATTTTTTAAATGATTGGGAAGGCCGAATTTTTAATATTCACCCCAGTTTGCTGCCGGCCTATAAAGGTTTACGGGCCTTTGAAAGAGCCCTTGAAGATGGAGCTACAACAGGAGCCTCGATTCATCATGTCGTCGAAGGAGTTGATGAAGGTGAATTGGTATTGCAAAAACAAGCCACTGATCAGCCTGAAAATTGGAACCCTACAGACAATTTGTTGCTTTTAAGAAAAACCGAGCAATACTTATTAAGATCATTCGTAATTAAAGGAGTGCCTCTTGTATAAAGTGCTTGTCGTAGCTTCGACGGAAAATATTTTAAAACAAGCTAGTTTTTTCAATCAATCTGGTTTTTTTGTGGACTATTTAATCAGTCGCAAAGATTCGGAATATCAATTTGGTTTATACAGTGAACAATTCATCATGAGTCATGAGTTAAATGTTCCTCTTTCAGATCCCCACCAATTACGAACACCTCAGCACGAAGCTGTTTTAAAGCAGAATCAACATCATTTAATTTTGATGAAAAATTATTTAGGACTGCGTGATTACGAATTGATTCAATTAAAGAACAAGAAAACATTGCACTTTTTTAACGACCAATATGATAAAAATATTTTTTATTTTGATCAGATGGTGGATTTAAAAGTGGATAAAAATTCCCGTAAAATATTACTGGAAATGAAATCTCAGTCGCTGATGTCCTATGATTTTGTCTTTGTTGAAAAGTCCAGTCTATTGGCTCAGGATTTGATGCATAAAAAAATACAATTAATGCAAGTGAATCTGGATCGGGGTTATCAGTGGGTCGGATTTCAATTTGAAGTCAATCAGATGATGGCTTTAAAGAAATACTGGCTGATTGACGACGCTTTTTATGATTCTATTTATGATAATTATTATTACATCAAGAATAAAGGCACGCTTTTAGATATCTGGACCTTCTTGCCATATCATCAATTAAATAATCCGGAAATGTTCAAATACCTTAGCCAGCGTGTACAAAACAAAGTCGAGAAAAAATTTGATTTCCTGAATCTGATATTAAAATCCGAACAATTTATGGTTCAACCCATTGATGTGGGATTTGATTTTAAGTTAATGTTTCCGAATTTATCGTTATCTATTCCCCATTTTCATTTTGCGGGACATGAGGAATGTCAAAAATTGATTCAATCGCAGTTCGATCGTGTGATCAGCAGTTTAAAAATTAAAAAAGAAAATTATGAGGTTTTGCCGTGATAGACAGATATTCAACTCCTGAAATGAAAGAGCACTTTGCTGAAAAGGCTCGTTTTGAATATATGCTGAAAGTTGAAATCGAAGTCGCCCGCGTTCAATCGCAGATGGGAATTATTCCTAAAAAGGCTTATCAAAATATTGCTCGAAAATCAAAAGTTCATGTTCCTCGTATTTTGGAAATTGAAAAAACAACCAAACACGATGTGATTGCTTTTGTCAGCCAAGTCGCTGAAACTGTGGGATCCGACGGAAAATATATTCACTTTGGTCTGACTAGCTCCGATGTTTTAGATACAGCACTCAGTTTGCAAATTTCACAGGCTTTGCAAATTGTCATAGATGAAATACAAATTTTAAAAAAGACTTTCAAAAAATTAATCCAAAAACACCAAGGCACTATTTGCGCGGGTCGCACCCATGGAATTTTTGCAGAAATCACCACATTTGGTTTTAAATTGTCTGGGTTTTTGTCTGAAATCCTGCGCGCTGAAGATCGCATCCTTCGTGCTCAAAAACAGTTTCAGATTTGTAAACTGAGCGGTGCGGTAGGAACTTCGTCGGCTATACCCATCGAACTGGAATCCCAGGTCGCAAAGGGGCTGGGATTAAATGTTGAAAAATTTGCGACTCAAGTGATTCCTCGTGATCGTCACGCAGAAGTTTTAATGTCATTAGCTTTACTGGGTTCTGCCTATGAACGTTTGGCCGTCGAGCTCAGACATTTACAGCGCAGTGAAGTTTCGGAAGTGATCGAAGGATTTACTCCTGGACAAAAAGGATCTTCGGCGATGCCACATAAAAAAAATCCGATCAGTGCCGAAAATCTGACGGGTTTATCACGATTATTAAAAGGTTATGCTTGGACGGCGATAGAAAATATTCCTCTATGGCACGAACGCGATATCAGCCATTCGTCCAATGAAAGAGTCATCTTTGCTGACGCTTTGACGGTGACTCATTATATGACTCGTCGTTTAGAGGTCCTTTTAAGTGGTTTGTTTATTGATGTCGATAGAATGTATGCAAATACACAAATGTTGGGCGGAGTTTTATATTCGTCGCATTTACTTTTACACTTAGTTGAAAAACATGGCTTATCCCGTGAACAGGCCTACGAAATTGTTCAAAAACAATCCCACAGTTTAAAACCAGGACAAAATCTGAAGGAAGAAATTTCTAAAAACGCAGATTTGAAAAAATATTTTAAAAAAGC
>Ga0255180_1000343_pt1 | contig 16668 bp, 16 predicted proteins | sample Atl_Colum_RepB_8_FD_189933 | JGI IMG/M metagenome (GOLD analysis project Ga0255180, IMG submission 189933) | Freshwater microbial communities from Altamaha River, Georgia, United States - Atl_Colum_RepB_8d | ecosystem: Environmental > Aquatic > Freshwater > River | place: USA: Georgia... | reverse complement strand
TGCTGTTCAGCACTGCACCGCCGTTGTTGATGATAGCCGGGATGATACCCTCGGTGAACTTTGCAATGGCGGTCTCGCCGGCGTTGCTGTAGCTCACCAGACCCTCGCCATACTGGTCCAGCCAGATACGCTGACACATGCTCACCTTGAGCTGGGTCAACAGGTTGCGCATATCAACCTCCATGAAGTTCGTCTGCGCAAGGTTCTTCCACTTGAGGCGCTCCAAGCGGTTCCAGATCATCTGCTCGGGGCCCACCTTTTCGATCAGGTTGGTCCGACGGATGGTATTGGTGCGAACCGGGTTGGCGAAGGTCGAGAAACCATCACCACCAGCGGTCATACCATTGGTCAGGTTCACGCCGGTTGCGGCCACTGCGCCGATGGGTTGGCCTACCATGGAGCGCAGTGTAATGGTGGCGGTGCCGGTGTTGACGTTGCTGACGATCACTTGGTTGGGAGCGCCGGAGTCATCGGTGTAGTGCAGCTTCTGGCCTACGTAAACGTAGTTCAAAGCGTCTGCAGTAACAACGACCGTGTCGGTCACAGGGCTGCCGGGGGTAGCGGCCGCGCCGGTGATGGCGCCAGCGGTTACGATGGGGCTACGGCTCCATACGTTCTCCATCCAGATAATCTCATCGCCGGGAGCCTCCTCGGTGGCAAAGGCCATGAGGAACTGCAGGTCGAGGAACTGCTGGGGCTGGGCGTCGAAGATAACCGGATCGACGGGGAGGTTCAGGTGAGAGGTGGTGCCGCGACCGAAGGCTGCAGCATACGGGGAGCCCGGCGCGTTGGTATTCGCGAGGCCGAACGGGGCGTTGTTTACGTTCGGGGTGTACGACTGAAGTGACATGTCTTAGGGTTGGTTTTGCTTTGGTTACTTATGTTCCTTGGTGTACGCGGAGCAGCACTTGGTTGATCTGTTGCTGCTCGCTCAGCGGAGCCGTAGGCGTGTCACCAATGTCACGGCCACCGCCGCGAGGCATGGCCGGTTGGCGGGAAGTAGCCTCCAGTAGCGCCTCCTGCTTTCCACGCTCATATCCTCTCGCTTCTGCGGCCTTCACACTTCCTTCGAAGTGAAGCGCCCGCAAATACAGAGTTGCTGCGTCGGCAGTAGGGGTAACGCCGTCCTGTTGGACGAACTTCCCAAGGAAATTACCAGTCTGGATGTCGCTGACCACGTCATCGCTCAGGAAGGCACGCAGTGGCGAGCTCTTGGCCGTTGCGATGGTGGCAGCAATGCCCTGTTGGTAGTTTTCGAATGCTTTTTGGTTGGCCTCCTGCTGGGCCTTGTACTCTCGCTGCACCTCGGTGCGCTTGGCCTCATGGACATCGGCTGCAGAATCGCGCAGCAGGCCGATCCGGGTCTTGAGCGCGTCCTTGACGTCGTCATCCACCTCGGGGTCGTTCAGCATCTCCCACTGCTCTGGCTTGATCTTGCCGGGCAGGTAGGTGTCAATCAGCGCTCGGTCGTTCAGGTCCTTAGCCTCCTTGTTCTCAAGAGCAACCTTCGGAATGGACTTCAGATACTCCTGAGCTTCGGCCACGTTGCCGGATAGGGCAAGCTGGATGGCACGCTGCATAGCGGGCGGCATGGCATCAATGCCTTGCTTGATCGGAGCCACCTCATCAAGCTGTTTCTTGAGAAGCTCTGCCTGAGTAAGCTGTCGATCGATTTCTTCCTTGTGGGCAAGCGGGTCTTCTGCTCCAAATGTCTGCTTATACAGAGCCTTGGCTTCATCCGTCCAAGTCAGGGCCGGCTTGGGTTCTTCAACAATACCGGACACGACCTGTGCGTATGGATCCTCCGGGGCCGCTGGTGCAGCGGCCGGAGTGGCGGCAGGAGGCGCAGCCGTTGCTGGCTGTGCCCCTGCTACCGGTTCCGCTGCGGGCTGTGAAGGGGGGGGCTCATTACCCGCAGCAGTAGTTTGTTCAGTGGCTGGCTGCGCCGGTGCGGCAGCAGGAGCTTCTTGTGCTTGAGCTGGCTGTTGAGCATACGCTTCCTTGCGCTCAGCCAGAATAGGTCCGAGTACAGATGAAAGGGCTGCGCCAGTCAATTCAACCGTCTGAGTGTCAGTGGTTTGGGTTTCCATGATGCAAATATATGTGCTGTTTGTGTTCTTGTTTCTGCTCTATGCAGTTTTTTTTCTGATTATCAGACAGTTATGGGGGCTGCTGCCGGATTTGCGTCCGGCTTCATCCACTCACTTTCTGCCTGAATAAATGGCTGGTTCGACTTCTGTTCAAGGCCAGCCATTTTCGTGTCAGCATTCAATTCCTGCTTCGCCAGGTCCATTTGACTCTTGTCAAGTTCTGCCTGACGAGCAGCCATGTCTGCCTCCTTCTGGGCAATTGCCTGAGCCTGAGCTTGTTCCTGAGCCGCAGCAGCAGCCTGTTTGGTGAACTGACGAGATGCCGCATAAACGTCATCTGGCGTAGATCGGCCCATGAGCTGAGCGGCCGTTGTAGGATCAAGCATACCAAGCTGCATAAGCTGCGGAATGGTCTGCTGGTCTGTCATCAGTCGCAACTGGGCGCCATCTGGGGCAAGTTTCACGCGGACGCGGAACTGCTCCAGCTGCATATCATCGGTTGCGATAAGAGCCGCCATGTCATCATCGCCAACCATTTGGCTCAATAGCCATGGTCGACGAGAATAGAACTGCTTGCCGGCCTGTACGTTGAACTGATGGATCTGGCGATACAGATCAGCAATAGCAGCGTAGAATGGCTGCTGCATTACACCAGCTTGCTGCAATTGGAGCTGAAGTGTTCCAACGAGTTGGTCCTGACCCTGAGGAGCTCCATAGTTGCTCTCGTACACGCCGACCGCAGACTCGGCCACCGCCTTCATCTGAGGCAATACCCCAAGGAGGTTGTAGAAGCCCGGGCCCGGGGATGCGTCGATCTGTCCGGTTGCGTTTTGTAAGCCACCGAGCATGGACGCCGGAACAACAATTGTGTCCCCCTCCTTCACCTTGAGGTCGATATCCTGCTCGTCCATATTGGAGCCGTCTACGGCCTCCTTGGCAATGAGAACAGACTTGCCGCCGGCTTTACGGAGCCTCCAAGCGATGTCGGATGCGATCTGGTTGATCCAGCGCTGCGGGTCTCGAGCTGCCGTCAATGGGGCTACTGCGTGACCGCCGAGGTAGCGCCATGCCGAGAACTTGATCGGAAACTTGACAGAATATACGTCATCTGGATCTGCCTCCTGTAGGGGGTACATGCCATAGTCAAGCACGAGGTCTCCCACGACGCCGATGTGCGGCAGTCCGGAGTTGTCTGGTGGCGCGGGGGGTTTTACGTCGTTGCGGAACGGAAGGTTCTTGGTGTATCCGCCCGGGAGGTACTCCCAAGGTATCATTGAGCAATATCGCACAACCTCAATAGCACGACGCTGTTTTTTGGCCTTGAGCTCGGAGTTCGTCCACGCATTGGTGTACATGTTCTCCGGAGGTGTGATCAGGTCGGCGTCTGTGTAGTCCGGCTTGCCGGTATCCGGATTGATCTCATTGATGGTGCAGTACTGCGGCTCGCCGTCCTTCATCACAAACCCGCGCTCCACATACTTCATATCCTTCCAGTACATGGTGAAGACACGAGGCCGAGACTGCGGCCAACCCGCATTGAAGTTTGTCCCGTTTGGAATAAACCGCGACCACTTGTCAAGGGCCATGATGATGTCCTTCTCGGAGTTCCATCGCTCTGCAATGGCCGACACGGACATTAGTGGGCATGTGTACACGAACTGTCCGTCACTAAAATCTGGACGAAGAGCGGACGTGTCCCATCCCACCTCACGGGGCTCGCACATCTCCCACTCCAGATTGTTGCCGTTGATGAAGCAGTGTGCGGCCGATACGCCAGAAAGGGCCATGAATGTGGCCGCAACTCGCTTGGTGTCATCCAGTCTACTGCGCTCGGACAGCATGTTGGCCAATGACCTTCCGCCACGCTTGATGTGGTCTTGATAGGTCATGTCGAAGAACTGCTCGGTCTGGTTGACGTCAGGCGAAATACCCTCATCCTCGTACACGCCGGCCATGTTCGGACCAGCGGCAGATGCCTCGGATAGGGCCATGGCACGGAGGAACTCCTCTTCCCGGCGAGTCTGTGCGTAGTACTGCGTGACGGATTCCACATCAGCAGAAATGGAGATGTTGTCCACCGCTCCAATCATGCGGGTAAGCATGGGGGATAGGATGGGGAACTTGAACGGGATCCGAGATGTCTGTGCAGGGCCGTCACCAAGGAACATCCTCACATCCTCTTCCTCGCCCCAGCGCGAGTCAATTGCGTACTCCATATTGGAGACGTAATTACTGCGGTAGAACTCTATCCAAGTCGACACCTGACGCGACAGGAAGTAGCGCGTCCACAGGGCATGATACGCCTGATCCTTGCTTTCCTCCGGAAGCGTCATGCTTGGAGGGATCATGGTGGAGATTGGAATCCAGCTCCAAAAACCCCTGTTGTTCGTTGTGGTTGGTGTCATCGGTTCGACTGTCTAAACGACCTTACTGATCCATCAAGCTCATTGACGAGCGTGTCTTCTGCTTCAGAAACACCGAATCCGCCTTTTTCAAGGGCCTTCGTTGTCTCCTCCATTAGCCTCCAAATGCCGGGCGCTCGCTTACTCCAAGACTCCTGCTCTTCGATGTCCATCATCTTGGCATCTACCTCGAGCATTGCCTTACAGTTGCTCCTGACTCTCAGGGTATAAAGGTAGTTCTCAACACGAGCGCCAAGGTTGAACGACTCCATTCTTCGAAACGCCGCCTTGATGCCGTCAGGGAACTGTTGCTTGAACTCCTTGAGCTTTGCTTCGCGCTGCTGCTCAGTCGGATATGCGATCCGAATGCAGGGCTCAAGTTTGTCCTTGTCCTCCATGTCGGCGTATGGCGATGCCGAGCATCGGAACCACCACACGAACAGTAGGTCGTGTGACTTGATCTGATCCTGCTTGAACTCCGGATATTCGGACAGTTCCGGATATTGGACCCGGAGGTCTTTTCCGTTCTTCGGAGCGAAGATCAGGTAGTTCTTCTTGAGCAACTGCCCTACAATGTCATTATCCATGTTCTCAGTACTTGATTTCGACTTTTTCGTATGCGTAGTACGGGTTCAGATTCGCGCTACGTTTGATAACCTTCTTGATTCTGTATTGCTTGGACTCCGGTGAGATCCTTTGCGGATTCTTGTTGATGCACCGGTGCGCAAGCTCGGCGTACGCCATAGCGTACACCATGTCGTCATTGTAGACGTTCTTGTTCATCGTTCCCCACACCACAGATCCATCTGGCTTCGATTCAACAGAAATACTGCGTATCTGGCTCCAGATGTCATAGTACCAGATGTTGTGGCCATGGGTGCGGATCAGGTCGGTGATGTCTCCGTACAGCGATTCCTTGCGACTACCCTTTCCTCCCTTCAGGTCAATTCCGTATATGTTCGTGGCACCGCCCACCTTATACTTTGGCAATAGCTCGTGGCGGGTTAGAAGTGAGTCCCTTAGGTTGAACACCGGCGAGCACTTGAAGTCAACGTATCTGTGACCTACGTTGATCTCGACAAGCTCGCGGCAGGCTTTCTGGCCGTAGTTCCTGTAATACATTCCCATAAGGATGCTCTGCAGGAATAGGTCTTGAGGGAATGTGGTGCGAGAGTTGAGTACACAGGCCACGCCTTGTGCATATGCCGGCTGTCCGTTCTCCTCGAACTCGCGGGCAGCTGCGTCCCATATCACCGACGAGAAGCGCGAAAATCCGCCATCGTTCTGGATGGGGTCCGTGCCTTGTGTGTAGCGATGCGCAAAGGAGTTGTCCGGTTCCAAGAACATCTTGACCGGAGCCTCGATATCATCTGCTGCCGAAGGCGCCCACTTGGCGCCACGTATCGGATGCGGGAACGCGCTTCCGTCTGGGAGCTTGATGGATTCATCAAACACTGGAATAAACCTTCCCGGAACCGGCTTGAGCCCCCTCTTGTGACAGTCATTAATGATCCTGTTCTGCTGCTTGACGATGATGTCCATTGGGACCAGCGTCTTGTGGCTGGTCATAAACGCATCGTCTGGCTTGCTGGGATAGTGGGCCGAGAACAGCGACAAGCGCTCTGTGGCAGTTAGACCCTTGGTCTCTTCGGTCTGGCCACGCAGATACTTTACCTTCTGCTTGTTGTAGAACTCGCGGGTCATGCCCGGGCGGCAGGTCCAGTCCATGAAGACAGGCACCCATCCACTTGTATCTTCACCACCCTCCCAAGCAGCCAAAAGCGACTTGAAGTCATTCTCAAACGCTCCCTGACCAGTATTGTTCGACGAGCCCGTGCCCCATGCGAACGCCTGTCGAACGAGCTCGAAGCGGCCCTTGGCCTTGTTAAACTGGTACATCGTCGGATCAATCTCGCTCTTGATCGTCTGGTATGTGGGAATATTCTGGCACTCATCGAACAATGACCAAGTTGGTGTTCGACCGTTCACGGTCATGCTGTCCTCCGCAGAGAGGAGTCGGAGTTCCGAGATGTCACGACCCTTCTGAGCCTTGGTGTCGCCCGGGTCAAAGTCCATGATGGCGCTCTCGGATGAGAAGCCCTTGCTTACATCCACCTCACCTATCATCCAGTGGGGCAGGTGCTGGAAGGTGCTCTGGAACTTATCCCGGAACAGGGTCTTACCAGTGCCGTCCTTCTTGTGGACCATGAACACACCGCTGAACGAAGAGCGCACAACTGCCTCCAGAGCAGCCATGGCCAACATGGTGGACGTGATGGCTGCTTGACGACCCTTGACAAGGTCGAAGCTATGTCCGCAGTCTACAAGGAAGGCCAGAAGGGCTTGAGGGGTACTGGCTTCGTATGGCCGGCGACCACCGATGAATCCATCTTCCTTGATGCTGACGTACTTGTTGAGTCCGTACAGCTTGTTCTGTGCAATTCGGGACAGCTCCTGCTGCTTCCACTCAAACCTCTCGGCAGGGTCTATGTCTGCAAGGGTTCTCTTGTCCTCCAGCCACCTACGGGCCTGCTCTACGTACAGAAAGAAGGGCTCGTAGGCAATCAGCTGATCGAACCTCGGGATATGCGAGTTGATAAACTCTCGGAACTCCTGTGTTGCCACCTCTGGACGAGCCGGGCGCCACATGGAACGGTCAATCTCTACTCCCTCCCACTTCTTCTTCCAGTCGTCCGGAATGCGATCGTAGTAGCACTTTCCCTCCAGTGGCCGACCCTTGTCTTCCCCTTCGGTTACTTCCGGTATTTCGTATAGCCACAGGTGGCACTCTCCAAACCCAGTGTCGTCATCCTCCTTGGCTTGGTCTACCGTCTTGTCGTATATAACCTTCTTGTCGGCCTTGTCAAGCTCTTCCCCAAGCCCCGCAATTCTGACCTCCTGCCTATGAGAGCCCGACAACAGAACGCCGCCAGCGTTTAGCTGAAGAAGGAGCTCGGCGGTATGTTCTGCAATGGACTTCTTTGTATCCATGCAGCAAAAATAAGTACAAAGTAGTGAGAATCAACCACTTGAGGTATATTTGCATGTCCTTATAGACCCTCAAACGATACGCCAATGAGCTTCCCGTACACCGTGGTGCTGACCACCGGATCCATCAGCATCAATGATGCAAGCGGCACACAAACGCTGATCAACTACCGAATGGTTACGGATGTTGCCGTTCATGCAAAGACCGTCCGTGTGTATGGTCTGGCTAATGGTGACGCTGCGTGGGAGCCCGAAACAGACTCTCCGTTTGCGTCGCGTGCAAACAACGCCACTCTGAGTCAGGACAACTACCCTGATCCGGGCGATGCATCAACTCTAAGCAACTCGCAGATCTCTGCCACCCCGTTCGTGCAGTGGTTTGTTCGTATCCGCAGCGATGAGGGCTGGTTCCAAGACCTGCCTATGGGCCAGATCAGCAACCAAGGCGCTTGGGTCAATACCCAAGCTGGCGCAGAAATCGCAGTTGCTGCAATCCGCACCAACTGCACGCCGGCCTAAGCCATTCGATCAACCTCAACGAGAAGGTCGATCAATGCGTTGATCGCGCCTTGAATGGCGCCCGCCTTTAGGTAGTCGGACGGCGTATTGCGGTCTTCCTCATCAACCACCTTGTTCCACTGGGTCTCAAGGGCATTGATCTTGAGCTGAATGACGTTCTTGATGTCCTGCTTTTCCATGGGGGTCAAAGATATGTGCAGTTGCACAGAGCTTCAAAAAATCTTCTCAAGAATGTCATAACTCCCTGAAACCCAGTACATTTGCATTACAAACAGACACCGCAATGATCATTCAGTTCAAAACCTCGAGCGGCGAAACGGTCAACACCAACTTCGTCACGCCCCAGCTTATGGCAACGGTTGGACCGTTCAGTAAGCTGATCACGTACCCGACCTTCAATGGTCCTGATGCGTACACCTACACCGGCCCGTACTACGGCGCAGACCCGAACGGCAACAGCGGAGCCACGGGAAACACGACCCCTGTAGAGGGCCAGCTGACTGCTGTTGATAGCAATGGCGACCCCGTCGGCCCAACCGGTAGCGTCCTGTTCCCGCTGGGTCAGGGTGGTGCATACGTTGGCTTCTACAGTGCTACCGGCGTACTGTACACCAAGTTCAAGATGGATGACGCCACTGCAGCGGCTGATGCTATTACTGCCATTGGTGCCGCCTTGGGCGCTGGTGACGGATATATGCTGTTGGACAGCGACGGAAGCAACATCACGCCTCCCTAACACACCGGCTCAATAACGAAGAGGCCCCCGAAAGGGGGCTTCTTGCTTTTAGTAGATTTGCGACATGAACAAGCTCGTATTCCCAGACCTAAGAACTCCTGCATCTGGCAGGAGCGCTGTCGACAAAACCAATGTCACGGTTCAGGACATAGCCGGCGCCCTTGTCAAAATGAACGAAGCCGTTACAAGATTCGAGCAGGAAGCGGACTCACGCTTCGGGATGCTCGTCAACCGAAGGGCTGATGAGATCATCGTCCTTCTTGAGGACTTCAAGCGTAGGGTGAACGACACCAGAAGGGCCATCAACTTGCTCGACAGACCCGACAGGTGATTCTCCCTGTGCCTTGCGCTGCTCAATGAGCCGGTTGATCTCTTCCGTGGTCTGTCGGAACAGGTCTGGATGCGATAGCGCCATGTGCCCAATAACATGCTGGGCCATGTATGCGTTGTAGTATCCAGTTTGCTTGATCGCCCCGGGCTGAGATCCGTCGAACATGATAAACACGCTGAGCCCATTGGACTTTGCGTATGCGTGCATTTTCTCTGCCAGCGTATGCAGCTTGCGACGACTGGTTCGAGATCGATCGGATGGTTGTTTTACTTGTTCCATGGTGCGAATGTAATCAGAAGCGCTCATACATTTGTACTGCATGTCAAACGAAGAAGCACATAGCTGCGGCAACAGAACTGTGTGGCATGTGTTCCCAGTGAATGACAGGAGGGAGCATGTGACAGACGGCGGGTGCTGTGGCTGCTTTGCTGAGGCGTATGTGGACGGGGATGGGGATGTTGTAGTCATCCACAACAGCTTCGATGGACGGGAACTCGATGGGAGTGAGTTCAACCACCGGCTGAATTAGTATATTTCCACAACGATGCAAAAACCGTCGCCACCGTTGCCTCCATTGCCACCGGTGCCACCTTGAACGGAACCGCCGCCACCGCCGCCAGCGGCTCGTCCTCCATTGCCACCCTTTTGTCCTGCTGCGGTCCCCGTGCCTTGGTTGCCTGACCCACCAGCACCACCGGTCCCAATGCCAATGGTGCCAACTTCGGTCAACGACTGAAGAATGTGAAGGCACTGATCGTTCGAACCGTTCGTTCCAGCGCCGCCGTTGGCTGCTGGGCCGGTCGGACCCGCAACAAGTGCCCAAGCTGAACCGTTCCATTCAAACACGCCGCCACCGTTGCCACCGGCCCACGCAGCGGGCGTATTGGTAGAAGCCCCTCCACCACCGCCACCCGGACCAGCAGAGGCTTGGCCCCATCCGTTCGATCCGGCGCCTCCGTTGGAGTTGCCCGAAGCAGTGCCACCGGTGCTCCCTTGAAGCATAAAGCGCGTTCCTACGATATTCCCGCCCGCGCCACCGGCTATACCTCCGGACGCTTCACCCTTCAGGCCTCCTCCTCCACCAGCGGCGCTGATGTGCGAGCCGAAAGAAGTGGTCCCGCCGTCGCCTCCATTCGTTCCGCCAGAAGCAGCAGCCGAGCTACCAACGCCACCAGAGCCGCCCGTGCCGATAGTGACGGTTTCTGAAGTGCCAAGGCCCGCCGCCGGTATGCGCAACCAGCGGACCATTCCTCCGCCGCCGCCTGACGCACCGGTTGCCGCTCCGATCCTACGACCAGCACCACCACCGCCGCCTCCAGCACCAGCAACGAGAACGAAAAGCTCCTTCAGACCAGCGGGCTTGTTCCACGTTGCTCCTGAGGTGTACTCGCGGAGGATATTTGCCGTGGACAATCCGGATGAGCCGGACGCGAATCTTCCTACTGTCATGTGTTTAGGATGTTGATGGTTACTCCGATGTTGCCAGACGGAAGGTTGTTGCAGTAGACCTTTACAGACCCTGAAGCGCTATCTGTTCTTGGGAGGAATGATGCTGCTGCGACAACTGCAAAGTCTGCGTTATTCGGTATCACATCGACAATGGACGATGTGGTTATGTTGGCATCAGAAATGCTCTGCTCGTAAAGCCCTGATGCAAGAGTCCATGCACCAGTAGTAAGCGTAAGCCCGGTGACCTGAATCGGTTTGTATCTTGCATCAGCATCAGCGCGAGAAGGAATATCTGTGCTTGCTGTTACGCCAATAGCTCGGATAGCCGCTGTTCCTGCACCTGTGCGCTCAACAAGGCCATTGGTGGATAGGGCAGCGATGGCGGTGAGGTCGGCATCGAGCGGCTGGGTGCCTGTTACGATGTGGGTAGACGCCTCAAAGACCGGAGTTCCGGTGCGAGTTCCGAGGATGCGTGGGCAGATGAGATACAGCGATCCGACCGTGCAGTTGTATGCTGTATCAGTGTTGATCTCGTTGGAGGTAATGGAGATGAAGGAGTTTGCGCTGGCTGTCCAGACACCGATGGAGGAGGTTGCGCCGGAGATGTTGATGATGTGATCAACCTTGCCGTAGATGCGACCACCGACCCCAACGGTGTCCGTCGCGTACAGACCCACATTGCCGGACCTCGTGCAGTAGATGTCGTTCACATCGAGGTGAATGTGTCCGGTGGTGTTGTTGGTTGCATATACCGCTGTCTGACTTCCGATGATGACGGGGCACTTCACATGCAGCACCATGCCGTTGTACTGGTTCCTGACGGCATCGCACGAGGTGAACCCGCCCGCCTTACCACGGACATCCAGCTTGTCGGCGCAGATGTAGTATGCGTAGCCGGTCTGGTTGAGCGCACCGACAGCTACGCTTGCATCAATGGCGGGGTAGTGGTTCTTGACCACCAGCATTGCGTTTGCACCCATGTCAACGCGACCGATCAGCGTTGCGGATGGCGCAATGACCGGAACAGAACCAAGCGTTAGGTCTTCTGTATACTCACCAGCATCCAGAACGTACACCGCTGCGGGGGCCGGAGACAGGGCAAGGGCGGCTGTGAGGGCTGAGTTGATGGTCAGCTTGGGGTCCGCTACCGTCAGGCCCGTATCGGAGTCATTGCCGACCTTGCTGACGTATACCACATTGGTGTTGGGCGTCAGGGTTGGGATTGGGGGCAAAGCAGAAGTGCGCAGAAACGGGTCGGTTGCTCCGTCGAGAATGGTGGAGGCTGCGTTGGCGTCTCCGTCCTGAGGATCTCCGGCCCCCGCACCGGAAGAGCGGAGCTTGAACCTTGCCTGAGCCATGTTCGCCAACTTGGAGTTGGTCACGGCGTCGGGCTGGATGGTGGCGGCTACGGTTCCTGGTCCGGTGGCAGATACATCGCCTGTCAGACCTTCGATGGCGTTGCCTCCGGATGGGTCTGGCTTCCAGCCCTTGTTGCCGGCTGCGTCTGTTCCGAATACGTGGTCAGGGCCCGGGGCCGGGTCATCCCCAACAAGTCGAAGGTTCGAACCCGAGTACTCGATGGAGTCCTGAACTCCCGGAAGCGCTGGAGGTGAGCTTGGTACGTATCCGACCACGGCAGAGATGTCCTTTACTGCCTGCTTGGCTCCATCCTCCCCGTTCTTCCACGTCCCATGGTTCGTTACCGTTGCGGTCGGGATGTCGTAGCTATTCCCATAGACGTCGGTGACGTACACGATCCAGCTACCGGCATTGAGCTGTGGGTTTGGATTGGGGTCGAACCGATAGGCCACAGATCGGAGGTCTGTCCCGGGTATTCCAACGATCAGCGGCGGGGCGATGATCTCGAGTCTGTTGGGGAAGATGTTTACCTCCATGGCTTATTTGTCTTGTTCTTAGGGCTGACTAAGCACACAAAAGTAGCTGATTTTCAGAACAGAACACACCGGGTCTAATACCCTTCATAGGGGGTTCGGGGGATTTAGCACCGAGGATACATCCCACAACCTACAGACATTCTTAGAACCCTGACCACTAACTATGTATTCATAGGGATATGTTTAGTATCTTGGCAAGTGTTACTGTACATGCAACACAAGAACAAGATCATAACCCTATTGGGCTTATTGTTCCAGTGGGGTTTCCACTCCGTGAAGAGTAGTATGAAGGGCGGGGCTTACCCGCTTGACCCACTGTCCTAAGAATGTCAAAGAGCCTTTTTATCTCCCTCGGGACGGTAGGCTACTATGAACCGCCTTCAGTAAGTGGGGACAAACATAGCACACATGGGACATCGTGTCAACCCCTCTCGAAAGAAAAAGTTTCCTAAGCAGAAACAACAGAGAAACAAGCATAGGAAGATGAAGCAACCAATCATAAAAGAAGAGAGGAAGTCACTTGACCACAACCAAGAGCTTATCTTGAAGCTCAGGGCTCAGCGGGCAATGAAAGTGTCTGAGGGATTACCCAGTGGCCAGAGAACTACTGACTGCAGGAACGCTGTCTGCTCGTGGCCCTTCTGCATGTGTTAGAGCAGAGAAGTGAGTGATCAGGGGCTGTGATAACTGGGGTACAAGCAACTAAACCCGTTCATGGACCTCCCATGACTCTACGCAACTCCCTGATACTCAGTGACAAATATACTCCTGTGGCCAGAATCTTGCATGGTGTTGAAGATTTTTCTTGCAAGACTGCAAACTACTTCGTATCTTTGACACCTCCTGTGGTCAAAAAACAGCAATCATCCAAGCCGGAGGCGTCTGCTTCCGAGAAGGACAACCTGATCATGATGACGTTTGGCGACCCGCGAGCCTGCTTGGTCATAGCCACCGGTGCTGCAGACTCTGGAGACTACCCGATGGCCATGATGATGTGCCAGAAGGCTATTGACCTGATGAGCGAGACCATAGAGAACTTTCAGAACGACGTTACCCATGACTAAGAACAAGAAGAAGCTCGGGCCCATCGTTGCACACGATGCGACCATTGTGGAGGAAACACCACATAGTGGCCAAGAAATGAAGACAATGACGCTTACTGACGTCATTCTGCGTGTAGAGAACATCGAGAAGCGTCTGGAGACCCAAGGGGCTATCATTGATGAGATCAAGGAGCGCCTGAGTGAGAACGACTTGGACTTCGCCAACCTGTTCAAGCAGTTCCACTTCCTGAGCCAGCGGGCCAAGTTCGACTCTCCAGTGGCCGAGGTAGTTGCTGCCGATACCCCGATCGCGGTCGATCCTCAAGAAGAGCAGTCGTGATCCACAGATGACCATGAGTAATAAAACAAATCGAAAGCCTCTTCTGAGCGATGATGATCTGTATGCGATTGTCCTTGACGCATACAAGAATGGGCGAGACCCATACGAACTCTCCGGCGCAATCAGAAAGCACTACGAGGACCTGATCACCAAAGGAGAGCTCATCCTGAAGTCTGCAGCAAAGAAGCCATGCGGGCCATGCGAGGAGAAGAGGAAGAAGCTACAAGCAAGACAAAAACCAAGCAACAATGAGTGAAGAAAAACAAGCAAGGCTTTATCCCGGAACACTTCCGAGCCACAAGGCCCTTGACCCGGGAAGTGAGACATACCAAAAGGACAGGTGGGAGCGCGGCCATGAGCAGCGTCGCCTGAAGGCTTACCTGAAGGGCAATACGTACTTCACCCATGGCCGTCGTCCGGCATATCCTACTGGGTATGAGCCGATCATGTGGCCAGTAACACCAAAACCAACAACCAAACAACAATGAACGAAGAGCAATCAATCGGAGAATATCGAGTGCGAGTGAGCTTTAACGCCTCTGGCAGCTCGGAAGTGGACAGCATCAAGCGTCTCACGGCGCAGCTGATCAACATCTGTGAAGAACTGAAAAGCAAAGACCCTCGCCTTGCGGCCCTCGCACAGACAGCTTACGAAGAAGCGGCCATGTGGGCAGTGAAGCTCGCAACTGCATAAAGTAAGCGAATCCCCAAAGCGCGGTCGCGAAAGGCCACTGAGGAATTCTCCTTGGTGGCTTTTCTGTTTACTGACGAACTTGTTGTATATTTGCATCGCAATGACACTTCTACTTCATCGACAGCCACGACTCCGACCCCATCAGCGGGCCTGAGTCACTATGCGCTGTTGGTGGAATTGGTAGACACACTGGTCTTAGAAACCAGAGCCGCGAGGCATGGGAGTTCGAGTCTCTCACAGCGTACCAAGATCTTCAGGGAGTAGTTCAGCCCGGTAGAAGCCTCGCCTTGGAAGCGAGTAGTCGCAGGTTCAAATCCTGTCTCCCTGACTGTGTTGGTAGCTCAGCGGTAGAGCGCTGCCTTGTGACGGCAGTTGTCGTGGGTTCGAATCCCATCCAACACCTATTGTCGGTTCGTCTAATGGCAGGACATCTCCCTTTGAAGGAGAGTATCGTGGTTCGAGTCCACGACCGACAACACTCTGCGACTGGTGCAATGGATAGCACGCCGGGCTACGAACCCGGAAATGAGGGTTCGAGTCCTTCGTTGCAGACAAATTAGACCACCAAGTAACTTACTCGGTATCGTTATCTGGGTCTCGCGGAGAGACAATAGCCACTTCCCCACTATCCATTACCCTACGAACCCTCTTTAACCGTATAGGGTAGAACCCATAGGTATACCGAAGCACATTCAAGTACCTCCTCTGCTCAGTGGTCAAGAAAGACCTCTCCAGCTCCTCTACTACAGAGACAGACACACCCATAAGCTCAGCCATCTCTTCCACAGAGAACAGAGACTCCCGTCTCCTACGTAGCCTATCCCCACCAGAACGCTCCTGAAGAGAAGAATACTCGTCCACCAACTCCTGACCACTAAAAGTTGCTTTTGCTGCCATAAGGCAAAAATAAGCCCTTGGACGCACGAACGCAACCCAAAACACCCCCTACTACCACCCAAAAGGAGAAAGTCGCCCACAGAGGCAGGAATGAGCCAAGAATAGGGGACCCTACCAGTTTCAGGACAAGGGCAACACATGATGGTATAATCTCAGAGAGCGTAAGGGGGCCAATAAACCAATTTTCTGAAAATCTGGGTACAGGGGACCCTCCCCCTCCATACCCCCCCCCACACCCCTTCACCGGAAAGTCTCGCTGCTGCTGCGCTCCACAGGAGAACAAAAGGGGACCCAAATAGTTTCCATGGGATATAATACGTTGGTGACATTTGCCCGGTGCATCATTTTCCATGGAACGGGTACATAGGAAACGTTTTGAGGGAAATATCGTTTCCATCGTTTCCATATGGGAAGTTCAGAACTTTCAATAATTTCTGAAAGTTGGGGAATTACCATATCCCGTGAACATAGCCCCACACTAACAAGATGCAACCAAGTTGCGTCTACGCGTACACGTGAGGGCGGTTAACCGTTCGTCCCACATCCAACCGTTAATCACATCTATCTTGCATATATTATATTTTTGTATATAGGGCACATCTTTGTTGCATTTATCTATTCTTTGACTATCTTTGTATCGTTAGGCACGGGGACGCGGTGCCGATACTTTGACAAAGCTACAGGGCGCACGTAGCAACGATCCGAAAAATGAAAGGATACGTCCTAACGGACTAACTATGTCCTTTCGTGAACGGAACGCCTTATTTCAACTTGAAACAACGGGCCGCGAAGGCCCACAAACCAGAAAAACAATGGCAAAGCAAGTAAAGAGCGCCAAAGGCGCAAAGGTGGCAAAGTTCAAACCTACGGACGCCGACAAGGCCCTACTAAAGGGCCTTACAGCATTCGCCGTAGGGGTGGCCGATGGCATCGCAGCTGAACGCAAGGAAGCGGACGAACGCGGACAGAAAGCGTTGAACAGCGAAGCGGCAAAGGTACTGCAAAGCTTGCACGCAACGCACCCAACGGTGGACCGCGAACAGTTCGGACCGTTCCTTTTGGCCGCGCTGAAAGACGCGGGCCTCACTACGGTGCAATGCACGCGAGCCCTACGTTCGTTGGACCTGAAAGTCCGCGCCAAAGGTGGAGGTCGCAAAGGTCGGACTGTGGCCCAATGGGGAACGAACGTAGCCAAGGAAGCGGCTGAAAAATACGGATCCGCTCCCGAGCTGGCGGTGACCGGCCTTGCACTTGTCCGCACGTCATGCGAAGGTGACCCGGTCG
>Ga0255180_1000338_pt1 | contig 16891 bp, 14 predicted proteins | sample Atl_Colum_RepB_8_FD_189933 | JGI IMG/M metagenome (GOLD analysis project Ga0255180, IMG submission 189933) | Freshwater microbial communities from Altamaha River, Georgia, United States - Atl_Colum_RepB_8d | ecosystem: Environmental > Aquatic > Freshwater > River | place: USA: Georgia... | reverse complement strand
AAGGTACGATCGTTAACAAGTTGGCTGTTCTGACAGGTGATTTGAATATAACGGCCAAGCAAGCCAGTGAAGTCGCGCAGGATTTATCATCAGGTAATGAAAAGCAATCGTCTTCTTTGAAAAGTGCCGCAGACAGTTTGTCTGAAATTACAAAAATTATTGAAGTCAATTCGGGGCATGCAAAAATGGCCGAAAAACTTTCGATGGATTCGAATCAATCGGTCGTTGAAGGGGAAAGCAACATGACTCATTTGATTAAGGTCATGAACGATATTACAAGCTCATCGAAAAAAATAGCTGAAATTATTAATGTGATTGATGATATTGCTTTTCAAACAAATCTACTGGCTTTGAATGCAGCTGTCGAAGCAGCCAGAGCCGGTGAGAGTGGTCGTGGTTTTGCGGTTGTAGCAGATGCCGTCAGAACATTGGCTCAAAGGTCTTCGTCAGCGGCCAAGGATATTGCGACATTAATCAATCAAAGTGTGGATCAAATTCAAAACGGCCAAATGATGGCGGACAAATCCGAAGAATCGTTAAATAAAATATTGAAGTCCGTTGAAAAAGTGGTGCATTTGAACAAAGAGATTTCGTCAGCAAGTGCTGAGCAATCCAATCGAATAAAAGCGATTAAAGAAAATGTTGTCAGTTTAGATCAATCGACTCAAAAAAGCGTCCAAATTTCATCCAGCTCAGCTAAATCGGCTCAGCGAATCTTGCAACAAGCGGATGATCTTCAAGAACTTGTTGAAATCTTGCAGAGAGCGTCTTAGTTAAATTTGGATATCGAATTACAGAGTAGATAGTTTTTTCTCGATGCGTTGGTCTGGAATCATCCAGATCAACGCGACGATTGAATATAATCCAATAGACACGATTGGCCACCAAAACGAAATGATAAATCCGATGATGTACAGAACCAAAGAAGCTCTTTCTTTGAGTTTGTTGCTGATTGCTTGGTGAATGACTGATGACGAATCATGATTTTTTAAAAGTGCTACAGTCAGAATGTAATAACTGATAGCACAGCCAAATAAAACAATTCCGTATAATGGAACTGTGATATCGGCGAAATGATTTTCTCCCATCCAGCCAGAAGCAAAAGGAATCAACGATAACCAAAATAGCAAAAATAGATTCGCCCAAAGAACTTTGCCATCGATGACTTTAACAGTTTGAAACAAATGATGGTGATTGTTCCAGTAAATTCCAACGTATACAAAGCTGATCACATAGCTGAAAAAAACCGGAAACAGTTGCAGCAAAGCCTGCAAGCTGGTTTCGTGAGGAACTTTAATTTCCAAGACCATAATTGTAATGATAATGGCTATAACGCCGTCACTAAATGCTTCTAATCGACCTTTGTTCATTTATGCTCCTTAGGTATTTTAAATAATATATTTATATTATTTGGCTAAATTCTGAATGACAAGTTGAGCTACAGCTTTTCCTGAATTTTGTTGCTGACCAGTGATTAAATTTTTGTCTTGAATTGCAAAAGGTGTAAATGCAGGTTTTGCAACAAACTTTGCTCCTAGTTTGTTAGCTTCGTCTTCGATTCTAAATGGCATTACCTTTTGACCAACAACTTTATCTGCAAAATCTTCTTCTGAATTTGCAAAACCTGTTATTTTTCTTCCTTTGATAAAAGGCTTGCCATTTTTATCTTTTAGATCCAACAAAAGCGCAGTGCCGTGACAAAGAGCTGCTGTCGGTTTTCCAGTATTATAAAAATCCATGAATAGTTTTTGTAATTCTGTATTATTTCTAAAAGTAAACATGGGAGACTGACCACCAGCAATTATTAAGGCTTTGTAATCTTCAAGCTTGACCTGAGATATCGGCATTGTATTTTCCCACATTTTAACTAACTCAGGGGAATTGACAAAGCCCATCGTAATCAAATCATGCTTTGAATACCCTGATGGATCTCTCGGGTCACTGTAACCATCAAGTTCTACTTTTCCGCCTTTTGGACTTGCAACTTCGACTGAATATCCAGCTTCCGTAAATTCTAGATATGGATGCGTAAATTCAGCACCCCAAAAACCTACTGGCCATCCAGTTGTTGTTGATTTTGCTGGATTCGCAACAACGATTAAAACTTTGCCTTTCGATTTAACTTGTTCCGCTGCATACCCATTCAAAGTAAAAAGCGATGCTATTAGAGCAATCATTAATTTTTTCATTTTTTCTCCTTCTATTATTGTTTTTTATTAATTGAAAATGCAAAATCTCGACCCAAACCATATTTGTAGGCCGTGCTTATCCATAAAAGTGCAAAAGGTTCTAATAAGCGAGATGACTTTATGTCACCAGCATCCATTGGTTGAAAACCTAACTCTTCAATGAGTGTTTGCGTTTTAAATCGAGCCTCTTGATCATTCCCACAAAAGTACATGACTGATTTTTGACCGTCGATTTCAGGGTTCTCCATAATATTAAAACCAACAGTGTTGAATGCCTTTATTACTTTTGTTTGAGGCAACAAAGTTTGAAGTTGCTCTCCTCCTGAGTTTTCACCAGATATCTGAAGTCCAGATAAATCAGGCTTCAAAGGGTTTGTGCAATCGATGAGAATTTTATTTTCAAATGCATTTAAGTACTCTTTTGCAATCGTTTCGACTGCCTTCCAAGGCGTCGCTAAAATAATAACATCGCTCGACGTTATAGTATTTTGAATCGACATGAGTTGGGCATTTGCACCGATTGATTGAGCCAATTGTTCAAGATCAGAATTATCCTGATCTCTATATCCAAGAAATACGGAATGCCCCTTTGAGCCAAATCGCTTTGCTAGTGTGCCTCCAACTTGTCCTGTTCCAATAAATCCAATTTTCATAAATACCTCTTCAGAATGATTTTGCCATTAATACAAGTTGAAACAAGATGGTTAATATGGGAATATATGTTCCATATTATGGAACAATACCCAGATTTTGAATCTATCTTTCTATTTATTAAGGTTGTAGAACTTTCCAGCTTTGCAAAGGTCACTCGTCAATACAATGTCCCTAAAGCAAGCCTGAGCCGAAAAATAAGCCAGCTTGAACAATTCTATGGAGCTCAGTTGCTCGTTAGAAATACTCGCCATATTCAATTGACGGAAATTGGACGAGAAATTTTTCACAAATCTTTCTCAATTCTCTCGCTCCTAGAAGAAACACAAGCCGTTGTATCAAAAACTAAAGAACAGCCTCATGGACTATTAAGGATTTCTGCTGGAGTAGAATACGGATTAAGTGTTATTTCTCCTTTAGTAAATAATTATCTTAAATTGTATCCAGAAGTGAACATTGATTTGGATTTGACTGGTCGCAGAGTTGATCTCATTTATGAAGGATTTGATCTGGGAGTAAGAATTGGCCCACTCGAAGACTCTACATTATCTATGAGAAAAGTTGGATCGTTCAAATACGGTCTTTTCTGCAACTCTAGTTTTCTAAAGGAACACAAGATAACGAATATTGAAAAATTAGCAAAAATTCCATGTTTGGGCTTTACAAGAATTGGAAATAAAAAGTCATGGACGCTTATAAATAAATTAGAAGAACGAAAGATAGAAATTAATCCTAGATTGGTTTCTAACAATTACTGGGCTTTGCTAAATGCGGCGGAATCTGGACTTGGTGTAGTATTTATGCCTATTTTTTTAGCCCAAAAAAGTATCCAAAAAAATTTAATCCAGCCCATACTCCCAAATTGGAATTCCGAAGAAATTCCTGTCAATTTTGTTTATCCGTCACAAAAATACTTAACTTCAAAAGTCAGAAATTTTATCGATTTTTCAATAATGGAATTGAATTCATAGTTTAAATTGAGATTGAAAGGATTGTTTTTGCAGACCTCGCTTTGTACAATAACAATATGAAGTCTAAAGAAAAAAGTATCCTTATTTTAAATGGCAGTCCATTTGGTTCAAAAGGCAATTGCTCGTCATTAATTCAGTTCATACGAAAAAAATATCCCTTTCAGTACAAAACTTTACATCTGGCTAATGACAGTAGTTTAAGTGAAATTAAAAAACAACTCACGCAAGCCGATGGATTCATTTTTGTAACGGGAACATATTGGGATTCATGGGGAAGTCCGTTGCAGAAATTTTTAGAGGAAGTGACTCCGTTGGAGGGGACAGATGTTTTTTTAGGAAAACCGTGTTGTGTTTTGGTTTTGAATCATTCGGTGGGAGGGAAGGCTGTGCTTTCTCGTTTACAAGGTGTGCTGTCGACATTAGGTCTTTTGATTCCGCCGATGAGCGGTTGGGTGTATTCGCTTTTGACAGAGATGACTACTCAACAACATCAGAAATCAAAACATGCGGCTGATTTTTGGTCGTTGGATGATTTAGATATAGTTTTTTCAAACTTTCAAAAAAGTATGAATTTGAATGTAAAATGGCAGTCATGGTCAGTGGATCGTAAAAACTTTAAAACTAACTGGCTAAAAAATAAAAAATAACTAATTATTATCTGTATTTCGAGATGAAACTTCAAGTTGTCGCAATCGCTGAATTCTTTTTTTAAGATTTTGTTCGATGTATTTGTAATCTTCAATGCCCGAACCAGATTCTTCAATTTTTTTGAGTAAAGCTTTGTCGTTTTCGATCGATTCTTTTAGGCTGGTGATTTCTTCTTGGCGCATTTGTTTTTGAATTTGAATATTGGTTTTTCGGGTGATTTCTTGAAAATGCTTTTGATCACGTTCTGATGCTTTGGCCGAATCAAAATAATCTGGTTCTGGTGATGCTGTTGGTTGAACCGTGTCTATGGCTTTAGTTTCCCCAGCAGGTCTATCGGCAGTCGTCGGATTCGAATCATTTTCTGTTGTCTGCAAGTTTTTCGGGTCAGCCGTATTTGTTGTGTTGGATTCTTGATAAGGCTCAGAACTGTTTTTGACTTGTATTTTTGAATTCGACATCAGGAAATACAAACCAATACCTAGGGCAGATGTTGTTATCAGAATTAAGATTTTATGAATAGGATTTCCACTAGAATTCAGCACGACTAAGGATCCTCGCTTTGTAGTTGGACTTGTATTGCTTTATATTTTTTATTTTGACCGAATATCAGCGTGGCTGTCCAGTTCATTTTTGACAATTCACATTGTGGAATTTCAAAGTCAGTTTCGTAACGACCCAGCTGAGAGTTCCATTTAAATACCGGACGATTGTAACCCATGCTGAGTTCAACGCCTTGGATATCCGCTTCAACAGGAATCCAATGACCTGTCGATAATAAAGCAGATGGTTTAATAGCCAACTGATATGTTGTATTCGGGCGAATCACATTTGTGGAAATTTGAATGTCATATTTAATATTATTGATTTGAACTGAACAAGATCCTTTGTTCAGCAGACATTTTTTAGATGGGATCAATTCAACTTGGCGACTTTCAGGGTATAAGTTTTCCTTCGATTTAATCGCATCAGATTGATTGAGTGCGCTTTTAATCTCGTCGGGACTGGCATCGTAATTCAGTGTGTGTGTCCAAATTCCGAGCTTATTGATGACAAAAATACTGGAAGTATGGTCGACTAACAAAGCCCCGCTTGTGGTGCGGTAACGGTAATAACGTGCGCCGTACTGATTCAGAATTTTTTTCAGTTTGGAATCAGATTCAGTTCCGCCGATAAAATTATCACCGTACTGCGCTAGGTAAGTCTTAATTTTTTCAAAACGATCTCGTTCATTATCAACAGATATGAAAATCACGCGATATTCTGATTTTTGCTCGGGGGGCAGTTGCTCGAAAATCTTTTGGATTGTTTTTAAAGTAAACGGGCAAACGCTTTTGCAATTTGTAAAGCCAAATACAAGCAAAATATTTTTTCCACGTAAATTTTTAGTCTGTTGTTTTTCAGAAGAGCTTGTTTTGAATTCAAAGTCTCCGCCTTGGGGCGAATTAAACAGGATGGTCTTGGCAGGGGCGTAGGCCCCTGTAACCAAGAAGATAGTGAACATGATTCCAAGTTGTCGTAAAAAATGCATGATGAACCTTATTTAAATGAAAAACTTCCCGAATTGGTAATTGTTTTGTTGTCCGAATTATTAATCCCATGGATATAAATCGTTTTACCAGACCAACCCGCGGGTGGTTTATAAGCAAAGCGGTGAGGACTGTTCGTGCTGTCGCCACAAGCCTGTGCCACAGCCGGTTCTGAGCTGACATTGGCAATGCCGGTGCCAACCATCGTCCCACCAGCTCCGGCAGCACCGCCCCCATACACATGATATTCTGCAGGGGCAGCTTGTCCGGCCAGGCACAGCCAGCCAACGATAGTTCCGTCAGATTCAACTCGGTCAATATATCCGCGGATTTCTTTGCCTGCAGGCGCGGAAATATTAGGAATTGAGTGAACACCGGCCGGTTCAATTGTTGGATTGGTCGAATTATTAATGACATGTACATATATTTTTTTGCCAGATTGTCCTGTCGCATTTATTTGGATATTAAAGCGATGTGGACTATTTGTCGGGTCCGCACAGGCCTGGCCGACACCAGGTTCAGAAGCCACATTGGCAGTTCCACCGCCTACAATTGTTCCACCGCCGCTAGCAGAAGCTCCCGCGTAAATATGGACATCGACAGGCGCTGATTGACCTGATAAGCAAGCCCAGCCACTGACGATTCCAGTTGAACTGATTCCTTCTACGTTGCCCTTGACAGCTCCACTAATTGGTGTGGTTACAGTGCTGTTATGATTCACGGTATCAGTTGCAGCGCTGTAAGCCCCTGAACAATTAAAATGAGCAGATCCAATATAGGGAGTCATTCGTCCCGAGTTCGGAATAATGATTGGGTGCAGAGTATCTGCTTTTAATTTAATAAAAAAGCTACTTTGATTTGAATAATAGGCGTGAGTCGTTGCTTGCTCAAGTTCGGTCAAAGAGCTGACTCGAGTAGCGCCTGTTAAACTACAATTGGAGCCATAGTTTTTGACTTTAATAATTTGAGACATTCCCGGACTGTTTTCAGTATAATAACGAATCCAAACGTCATTCGCTTTGTTACGACTTGAGAAATCATCTGAAAACACCAGATCATATTTGTGCTCGGGCTTGTGAATTGCTAAAAATTTTGCATTCAAAAAAGCACCTGTACTGCTTCGAATCTCATTCACGTCTGCTTCAGTAATGGATCGCATACTTCCATTTTTATGAATGACAAACGGCAATTGAACACCTTGGGTTCCACCGTATTGTCCTGAAGCAATAAAAAACTTTCCGATTTGGGTAACTGCCGGACATATTTTGGCTCCGATAAATTCGCTTTTTGTCTGGCAAGTGCTATCGCTGCTGATATCATTTTGAGGGACAACCAAGCCTCCGGCTAAACCCGTTAATGTTCCATCTTGGTCACGGATCGCTTGGGTCACCATTTTATCTTTCCATGGATCATTTTTAGGTTCTAATAAAAACTTGAAATTCACTTGTGGGATAAATCGTAAATTACGTGTTGTATTGACGAATTTTTCACTCCCACCAATCACATAGAATGGAACATAATCTAAATGATCTGACAAAGTCGCAGATGTGGGTTGGTTGTTGAAATTATAAAAATCCACATTTTCCATTTCAAAAGGACCATCATACAAAATAACACCCCAGTGTTTCGGTTTATTGGCGGCGATATATTGGGATTGACCGACGATCACAGTGTTTCTGAAAATTTGATTATAAGCTAAAAAGAGCGACCACATATTGTCTGCCAGCAGTGCATTTGTAAAAATCGCAGAACCTCCGCGGAAATAAACTCCGGCTTGACTGTTTTTGTAAGCAATCACTTTATCAAAGACAGAAGCCGCCGGTGGGCTGTAGTGCGCATTTTCTAATTTGCGATCCGCATAGTTATTGGGATTATTTGCTGAGACGGCTCCAGGAGCGCCATCCCAAGTATGACCGACAAGTGTAGTATGAGCGGTGTTATTGCCAAAAGCCGTCGTGCTGAGTTTGACTGAATTTGTTTCAAAAGCATTCCAGAAGCCGGTTCCCATTGATCCCGCAGCAATATTTCCAGTGACTGTATTTTGCGGATGACTGATCCAAAAAACCGCCGTAGCCGGAAAGCGCATATCTGTGGTTTGGGCGCGGTCGTCAGAAGCTAATAATACTTTGCTTGCGTGGGGCAGACGAGCCCACATACCGATGTTATTACGAATGATATTTCCTGTTTCGTTACCGTCTTCAAGAAAATAGCCGTGTCCTCTGAAATCATAGCATACATTATTTTCCACAACTGAATTATTCGTTGCATGAACAGTGATACATCTTTGGAAGCTTCTGTGAATACTTGAGTTCACAATATATTGTCCATTGACGTTTCCAGATCGATGCCAGTGAAAAGGGTAGCGGGCCATGATACCGGCCTGACCCATTTTGTAAAATTCAACAGAACTGATTTGTGCAAAGCCGCTTTGGTGAACCATGACGTGTCCACCTGGTTCCGAAGTTTCTTGGTCTGGATTTAACTGATTGGCCTCAGTACCGTCGGATAAACGATCATAAGCTTCAATTTTAATATTGCGGGTTAAATTAATCACTTCAGCGCGTTGATCTAGGCTAAAAGTTTGGCCACTGCTGTGAGAAAAAGATTCAGGAGCAGCACCCCAGTGCATGTAGGACAACGATTTATTCAAAGTTAGAGTATTGCCGCTCACATTTGTAATCGTTGCTGATTCACTTTCGGAAGGATTAAATCCTGTCGCAGCAATCGCAATTTGATCGCCGACCTTCCATGTTTGCGCATTTTCAACGACAATCGATGACTGACCAGCCTGTGCCGTCTGATTCAAGCGAGTCATTTTATTTTTTACGATACCAAATAGTTTGATCTGACCTGTGACTAAAATGGCGCGGAAGTTCAAAGCCGCATTGTTATTCGCACTTAATGCTGCTTTAGCAGCGTCATTGTAGACTGAGCCATTCAGCTCGCGACCTGTGCGTGGAATAATTTGAGCATTTCGCTTTAAGGATAATGTCAATTGTCCCTGATAAGGGGCCGCAGCTGTACCACACTCGAAAACGCCATTTACAAAAATTGTTTCAGCCAGAATTTCGAGCTGTGAAGGCAGTAAACATTTTAACGTTCCATTGATTTTTAATTGTTGAATATTAATGCTTCGATCAATATATGCAGTCACGCCCACTGGAACTTCAACCACTCCATTGACGTTTTGCAAACTAGAAAGTTTTGTATAACTATTTTGACATTGATCTTTGGTTGAAGTGATTGTTTCTTTCCACTGCAGACTGGAAGTATCACAAGTGTAACTTTTGGTGTCTGTATAGCTTCCTGTAAATCCTTCACCTAAAGTGGAACACGAGTAACTCGCAGAGGATCCAGAAGGAGCCGGCAAAGCACAAGTTCGATTCGTACACGCTGTTGCAGAGTTGTCTGTTGTTGTTTCGACTGACCAAGTTAAATTCGTTGGATTACAGGCTTTCGTCGTCGTTTGTGTATAGTTTCCTGTGTATGTCGATCCGAATTTTGAAGCGCAAGTCAGAGTTGAATATGTAGGAGCTGGAGCGCTGCCGGAACAAGTTTGTGAAGAAGATTGACATTGAGTGCTGGCATTATTCGTCGTCTGTCCTACCCACAATAATGTGGAGGTATTGCACGTATAAGTTGTAGTTTCAGTATAACTCAGACTGGCATTGTTTGAACATGTGCGACTGACGGTTTGATTTTGTGGACGTGTATTCGCGTTACAGGATGTAGGGGTAGGGTTACCTCCACCGCCAGATGAACTGGATTTGAAGGTCATTGTGATACAACTTTTTTCACGATTTTGTGTTTGAATACAGGCCTGCCATAAACATCCAGTCATTTCTGCAGTTTGTGTTGTACTGAAAGTAATGTTATTCAAACCCGCCGAAATATTTTTAGTTGTTGAATTTTCAGTATATGTCCAGGGTGAAATAGATTTTTGCAGAGGAGCCCAGGTTGTGTTCGCGGGACATGATCCACTGATGGCCTTTATATACGAAGATTGGGGTGCCAGAGATTCATTTTTAGCGACATTAACGATAAATGGATAAGCAATCTGTGATTGAATTTCGACGTTGCTTTGATTGTTGACATTCATTGAAACGGATTGCGAGGCGCAGCTTAAACTGCTGGATTGTGCGCAAGAAATAGTTTGTGTAGAGACGGGATCTAAAGAACTGATGGAATTAAATTTTTGTCCGCAATTTTGAAAAGACAACATCAACGTTGTCGCAAAAATAACAAGAACTATGCTTTTTAAAAAAGCCATTTGATTCTAAGCCAATCGTGGCTTGATTCCCCCATAGTCTGACGACCTTGACAGACCTTTAAATAGAATACATGACTTATCGTCAAACTTTCAAAAAGAGTGAAACTTTATCGAAATTCATAAAGAAACGTTTTATTTTGAAACACTGATTAAGGCGTTCCAGATAATCCTTGGCTATTTGTTTGACCACCGAATTGAACATTCAAAGTAGCTGATTCAGATGCTCCGCCGATATATTCAATTTTCACTGTACAGTTTGCGCCTGGATTTAAGCTTGTGCCGCATGTACCGGTTGTTCCAGGATACGAACCACCCAAGTATCGGAACTGCGAGGCCGATGAAATGCTGACCGTAAAATTTGTTGGAAGCTGTCCGGTATTTGTGAGCGTGATAGCTTGAGAAGAAGGGCCTGAAAAGGATGTGGGTGTAGCTATGTTGATATATGCATATGATAGCGATCCTACGTAAAAGGCACCCAAATCTTTGAGTTGACTGGATTTGGTCGGGCAGAAAATGGCTCCGTCCGTAGCCGAGACTGAGTTTGTAGGAATAGTCACAGAAATATCTGTGCTAGTAACAACAGACGTTGTTGACGCGAGTTCGGTAAAACCATTCGCAGTGAGCCATTCATTACTACAGCGAGCCTCATCGTAATCCCCTTGGGCCGCGTTGGCTTTTGTAAATAATTTCACATCATCAAAAATGGCATTGGTTGGATCCAGTTCATTAAATAATCCTGGCAACGGTCGTAAAGAAGCTGTATTCGCTGTGAAACTTAGTTTTTGGACATTCGTTTGATATTTATAACTGAAAGCAGATCCAAAGCCTTTTGCTGTGTCGTTTCCTTGTCCGTCAAATTGTCCGAAATTCACATTAATGCGTCCTGTTTCATATCGTGAAGCAGCGGTGTTGCTGGCATTGCAACTGGCATGAGAGTTTGAGTTCGTTCCACCAACTCCGTAAATGTTGGCTGCAGGATTGTTATGCGAATAGGTCATGTCTGCACTGATTCCGTTTGTCGACATGTTCGAAAGAAGTTGGAGCGTCGATGCATATTGTAAGCAGACAACTTTACTGCTGACTGTTGGAGCTGGGCCAAAAAAACCATATAATATATCATGTTTTTCATTTTCCTGCGTCCATGATCCACTTTGCATTCTGTAATAAGTGGTTGGGCGTTTGACAAGGGCATGAGTATTATCCCCGCTGGAAGGTGTCAGAGAATTCAAAGATACATTTTCAAATAATGTTAAATTTTGATCGCGAACTGTGTAGGTCACCCCCAAAGTTTCGGATGCGAAAAATTCAAACCAACCATTAATGATTTGTGATTGTAAAATGGGTAAATTCAAATCTGGATCGTTGTTATAAGGAAGGTGGATGTCTACTAACCCTGTGGGGCCGTACTCGATACCATTATTAACACCACTTACATAACGACCGACAATAGAACCGCCATGCAAAACACCTTGATTTAATAAATCAATTTGAACAGTCCTTGGAGTTGTGTCGGGAATATCAAGCATTTTCTCGCCATACGTAAGGATATGCTGACCATTCAAAATATACACGGCCAGCAATTTAAATTTACGCGCAGTTCCCGTAGGAATATCAAACATTAAATCACCTGTGATTTCGCTGCCACTGGATTTCAAATCAGAATCAATTTTCTTAAATACAATTTTATCAAAACCAGGGCCTTCAATTTTAATGACAATCGCTTTTAAGCAAGTCGTACAAGTCATGGAATTGACTTTGGGAAATTGAGGTAATTGAAATGAAATCGACGAATTGCCTTCGAATTTTCTTTCGCAGCTGAAAAACATCGAGATCATCAAAAAACTAATCAAATAAAAAATAGATATGGTTTTCACTTTGGTGCTATCGACAAAAAATTGTCGAGCCTAAAGCCAGAATATGTCTTATTTTAAAACACCTAAGGCTAAAAACCAGTTGTCTTTGACTGAATCATGCGGATTATAATAGTTGAATGCATTGGTTGTGGATTTATCCAATTATTTTAATTTTATTGATCGTAGGATTTTTCCCTTTATTTCGCTTTTTTTTGTCGCGCAAAAGCCAAAAGATCATTCAACACTTTGGTTCCAAGGTCAGTTTTTTCGGCAGTGTGCAGATTCAGTTTCAAGGACATACTTTTCATCTTATGCGAATTTCCAATCGATCCAGTATTGGAATAGGTGGAAGTTACCCTTTGCTGTGGATGGAAATCGAAAAACCGAACCCATTTCTTTTATGTCCTGAATCGGCTCGCAAGTACCACTATGTTTTTTCATTTCCCAAAAATCACTCCTCGTTTGATCATCTAGGTAAAAAATGGGTTTTGGTCAGCGATCAGGATTCAGTTCGAAATAGTTGGCCGGAGTTATTGAAAAATCCTAATTCGGAAAAATCCCTTCAAGTCTTATTTCGAGCTCCTTTCAGCAGTTTGCAGGGGTTGACTCAGTGGCATGTAGGTGGCCCGACATTATTCAGGCGTTGCCACATGATTCGTTACACGGCGGTGGATGAGAATGTTTACCAACAACCGACTGAACTGCAATCGATCATGGAATCGATGATTCAACTGCAAAATCAAATCAAGTCTTTTGTTCCCTGACAGGCCAAATCCAAGTTCTAGGTGACAATTCTTTTTTTCTCGGCTGAACTATTCTTATGACACGCAAAAATAAGCTTTTCATGTTGTTATCTGGTTTTTTTATTACAAACGCTATTTTGGGCGAATTAATTGGTAGTAAACTGATTCAATTAGGACCCTTTGCGATGAGTATCGGTGTTTTGCCTTGGCCAGTGGTTCTGGTGGCGACCGATTTAATCAATGAATATTTTGGCCGCGAAGGCGTGAAGAAAATCACCTTTGTCACTGTAGGTTTAATTGTCTATGCCTTTGCTATTTTATTTATGGCCATTCAGGTTCCCTCGGCTTCGTTTTCGCCGGTGAATGATGAACAATTTACAGCCGTCTTTGGTCAGTCCTTGTGGATTATTGTGGGAAGTATATTTGCATTTATGGCCAGTCAGCTCATAGATGTGATGGTTTTTTTGTTTTTCAGGAACTTAACCAAAGGTAAATATCTATGGTTGCGAGCTTCGGGTTCGACAGCCGTATCGCAACTAGTAGACAGCTTTGTGATTATTGGAATTGCTTTTTGGTTGCCTGGCAAAGTTCAAACGGCAGATTTTTTGAATGTCGCTGTGACTAATTATTCTTATAAATTTATTATTGCGGTGGCATCAACGCCGATTATTTACATAGCCCATTACTTTGCCGATAAATATTTGGCACAGGATCAGGCGGGAAACCCTGGATCATTTAAATAGCCTTTTGTTTTTTTAAAAAATATTGACTCTGTGATTTGGAATCAGCTAAGTTATTTTCACAACTGGTTTTAATAGCAGAGGGGCGCTATGAAAATTTTACAAACTGTTCGCAAGTCATTTCACTTTAACAGTCGCGCAAAAATATCTTTGCTGGTATTTGTTTTTCTCTCTCAAATCTTATCTGCGCAAACACAAACTCTTCCTTATTACGGCGCTGAATTTTCAACACAAAAAGATCAACTTAAAGGCGAAGAATTAGCTAACCTATTAAAAACAATTTTAAAATCAGGACATGTTCAAAATTCCAAATTTGAGTTTGATCAATTGGTTCCTAGTTGTGACTCGACAGCAGGTTGCGTGATGCAAACGGCCTACGGTTATGATCGTGCACGCCAATTTTTATTTGGTCGTTTTTATTTAATTCAAAATGGCGCGTCTTATGGAATCCAGGAAATGTATTGTGATCGTATTTACACGACGGCAGATTTTAAAAGCGGTTTAAACACTCCCGCTCCAGGTCAAGTTCCAGATGGCACTGTCATCAATGTTGAGCACACTTGGCCACAATCTCGATTCACTGGAAAATACTCTAAAGAGATGCAAAAATCAGATTTACACCATTTGTTTCCAACGGATTCACAATTAAATTCACTTCGTGGAAACACTATTTTCGGTGAAGTTGTTCGTGATTCAAATAAAACAAAATGTTCGGTTTCTAGATACGGTCAAGGCGCTGGGACAACACGCGCTGTTTTTGAACCGCCTCAAAATCACAAAGGTCGTGTGGCGCGTGCTTTATTTTATTTTTCTGTTCGTTATGATTTGCCAATTGATGCTGCCGAAGAAGAAATTCTTAGAAAATGGCACCGTGAAGTTCCTGTCGACGAGCAAGAAATGTCCAGAAACGACGCGATCCAAAAGCTTCAAGGTAACAGAAATCCATTCATTGATTACCCTGAATTAGTCGAAAAAATTAATAATTTCTAAATAATTATTCGGATACAAAACGAAACAAAAAAGGCTTCCCGAGTGAAGCCTTTTTTGTTTTTGAAAGTCATTTTTGTTTTTACAAAATCATTTTACAGGACAGAAAGCTTCACGAAAGCGCGTTTGGATATCGACAGCTTCCCATTCCAGTGATTCATCATTTAAATCGTAATTTTGGTACTTGGTTTGAACATAATGAACAAACTCATGGGCTAATGAATCATCCATGCACCGGCCGGCTTTTTGATAATATTCAGCATCATCCAGTAAATAGATTTCATTTTTTTCAACTACAAACGCATTGGTGATCAAATCGGGTCTAAAGCCCCATTGTTTTTCAATGGCGTCTTGGAACTGTTTCAAGCTGGTTTTGCTGGCGACATATATCTTTGGAATAGCTATTTGCGGATTGAGGGGCTTATTTTTTTGAGCCAGTACAAATTCCAAAATTCTTTCGGGTGTGTATTTTAACTCAGCCGGAGCCGCTGCCCAAGCAACAGCCGAGCTGAGGATGTTCAAAGATAAAATCGTAGAAAATAATATTATTTTTTTCATATATCAACGCTATTGGATGGGGTTGTCTTCGTCACCATTCACTGATAGAAAATACAGCGCATCATTCGTGATGATGTCTTGGTAGGAAGTTCGTTTGTCTTTTTCCATGTATTTTAAAAGGGCCTCTGTCAGGCGAATATCGTCGACATTGGCAAAAACGCTTTCGTTACCATAAGCTAAAATATCTAGGTTTTTTGTTCCAGCCGGGTCATTTGTAGACGCTTTTTTCTGAAAAAACATATCTGTGTAATACGCATACGGTACGCAGCTTCCCAAGAACAGAATCTGATAGTCTTTGGCCAATGGTAATTTAATGCCACGTAAAGATTCAATGCGCGATAAATCTAAATTTTTTCCGATTCCAGAATGGCCGTTGTAAATCATCACAGAGTCATTTAATAAAGAATCTTTTAAGTACAAATGAAACGCTTTCGAATCGTGATTCACGCCCGTATTTCCCAGAAACAAGCGAATTGTCAGTAATCCCTTAGCTGTGTTTTTTGTAAAAGTTTCGATAAAAGGAATAGGTTTGCCTTTTTCAGGGTTATAAACTTTGCGAACTTCGGCTTCTGTTTGAACAACCGATTCAAAGCCCATTTTTAACAAAGCTTCTTTTTGTTGGCGGTAACTGATCGCGCCCCAGTCTTTTTCGTTAGTTGTCGGGTTCCAGTCGGTTTCTTCGTATTTTTCCATTCCAAAGAAAACCGTCATGCGAAGTCCACCTTGGGGGCCTTGGCGGAATAAACGGTCATATTCAGGGTAGGTTTTTTGTGTGCTGGGTAAATAGGTAATAGGAGCTGTGACCACTGCGTAATCCGTTTGGGCCACCAACGGACAGCCTTCTTTTTGAGGAGCCCAGTGGTACCAAAAGATGCTGTCGTCGACAGATTCTTCAGCGTTACATAAATCTTTGGCTTTTTTATGAATGTCACCCACAAAAAATGGAATTAAAAAAGTATATTCTTTAAGTCCTAAATTAAAAACACCTTTACCCGTTAATTGAACATACACTCGGTTATAGCTTTCGTTGGCCTTTTCGAATTTATTCAAAGTGACTTCGTATTTAGGATAAATAGCTGCGGCATTATTCACAGTTCGACGCATTTGACCCAACATGTATTTTACATAAGGCTTGAATTCCGATTTAACCAATTTATCTGTTGGAGTCCCTTTTGATGTGGGAATAAAGAATTGAGTTTCGAAAGAAAACTGAGCTTCCTGGCTGCGAGCTCCAAAAAATTCTTTCATGGAATCCATGGGTAAAGCGACAGCTAAGATTGAGCTGAATAAAATACTGAAGCCAATAAATACATTTTTCATAGAACCTCTCTGGTTTTGAAATAAATAATAATTTCTACAGTTTGTCTTAGATTCTGAGAGTGAAGTCTAGTTAAAAGAGCCTTTTAAATTTATTTCAATTGATTCAGGGTTCGTTGGGCTTTTTCGATCATGTTGCGAAGGTATTTGGATTTATTTGCAATCTTGAAAACAAAGCGGACGGTCAATGGAGATCGGATCAGATAAAACAGCAATGTTGCAATTGCTATAGGTCTAAGCATTTTCCAAAAAATAACAACATGATCTGTTTCCGTCATAAATAAAAAAAACAAAGATAAAATGATCGAAAATAAAAATAAAGGACGGGTCAGATCCTTCAGAACTAGGCGGTGAATACTGGGCGCATCTGAGCTGGGTTGTCCACTCGAGTCTGAGGGTTTGTGAAACTGAGATAGTCGCTCTTGCCAATTTAAAATT
>Ga0255180_1000336_pt1 | contig 16924 bp, 13 predicted proteins | sample Atl_Colum_RepB_8_FD_189933 | JGI IMG/M metagenome (GOLD analysis project Ga0255180, IMG submission 189933) | Freshwater microbial communities from Altamaha River, Georgia, United States - Atl_Colum_RepB_8d | ecosystem: Environmental > Aquatic > Freshwater > River | place: USA: Georgia... | reverse complement strand
GGGGCGCTACAGCGAGCGCGCCGAGCAGCAGACCCGCCTGACCCAGTGCCTGATCGACCTGCTGGGCGAAGAGGGCGGGGGCGACCCGGGCGCGCAGGCGGCCATGTCCGAGCTCTGCGGCCTGCAGGGGTTGGTGCCACCGGGCACCCCTGACCTGATCAAGTCACCCCGGGTGTTCGAGAGGGCGGCCATCGAGGCCATGCTGGACCCGCAGGCCCGGCAGGGTGCCTACGGACTGGCCTACAACCTGGGGGCGCTGGAGCGTTCGGCCCGCATGCTGCGCGAGCGCCTGTCGCCCGCACACGACCGCCTGCTGCGGGCCCTGGGCAGCGACTTTGCGGTGCGCATGTTGCGTGGTGGCGAACCTCCGCAGGACCTTGGCGAGGGGCGGGAGGCGCTGGAGCACCTGGCCATGCAACTGGCGGCCGTTACCGGCGCTCAGACCGACCGCATGACCCGGGACGCCGGCTGGCGCTTGCTCACCGTGGGCAGGCTGCTCGAGCGCCTGCAGGGCTACGCCACCTTCCTGCGGGCCTTCGTGCAGGCGGGCGCCCATCACCACCCGGTGGGCTACGACCTGTTGCTGATGCTGTTCGACAGCGCGATCACTTTCCGCGCGCGGTTCCAGCGCCGGCTGGAATGGCCGGCCCTGGTTGCCACCGTCGTGCTGGACGAGGCCAACCCCCGAGCCCTGGCCTGCGTGCTGCGGCGACTGCGCACCGAGCTGGGCAAGCTGCCCGAACGTGCCGGCCCCATGAGCGACCTGCTGGACCTGCTGCCCCAGGACGGCGTGGGGGTGGCGCCCGAGGTGCTGGCGGCCTGGGGCGCCAGCGGCGAGGCGGCCGTGCTCGCCCTGGCGTCACGGCTGCAGGACGCCGCGTGGCGGCTGTCCGACGAACTGGGACACCGCTACTTCGCCCATGCCGAGCCCACCGAACAGACCATGAGTGCCTGAGCGATGTCGCGCACCACCCCGGCCCCCGTGACGCTCAGCGTCGAGCACGAAACCCGCTACACCTACGCCCACCCGGTGGAGATGGCTCACCACGTGGCCTGCCTGCGCCCGCTGTCGGACGACGGGCAGCGGCTGCGCGTGTTCGACATGTCCGTCAGCCCGCAGCCTACGCACCACCACACCAGCCGGGACGCCTTTGGCAACAGCCGGGCGTACTTCGCCATCAACAGCCCGCACGAGTCGCTGACGGTGGTGGCCCGCAGCGAGATCGAGCTGTGGCCCCGCTACGACGGCCTGGAACCGGCCGGCACGGCCCCCGTGGCCGACGTGTGCGAACGTCTGACCTACCGGGCCCACGCCGCGTTCGAGCCTGCGGCGGAGTTTGCCTACCGCTCGCCTTACGTTCCCCTGCACGAGGAACTGCGCGACTACGCCGCCGTCTCGCTGCGGGCCGGGCGTCCTGTCGCCGAGGCCGCCATCGAGTTGATGGAGCGCATCCACAGCGACTTTCGCTATGCGCCCGCCGCCACCGACATCTCGACGCCCATCCTGGATGTGTTCGAACGACGTCAGGGCGTGTGCCAGGACTTCGCTCACCTGCTGCTGGGCTGCCTGCGCGCGCACGGTCTGGCGGCGCGCTATGTCAGTGGTTACCTGCTGACCCGACCGGCGCCGGGTCAGCCCCGCCTGGTCGGTGCAGATGCATCGCACGCCTGGGTCAGCGTCTGGTGTCCGGGCCTGGCGGCCGACGGCTCGGCCGGGTGGCTGGATCTCGATCCGACCAACCGCTGTGTGCCCGGGACCGATCATGTGCGGGTGGCCTGGGGACGGGACTTTGGCGATGTGACGCCCTTGCGCGGGGTCATCCGAGGTGGTGGCGCGCACACCTTGTTGGTGCGCGTGACGACCTGCCCGGTCGATGAACGGCACCTGTTGACCGGCTGATCGACAGGTTTGCTTCGAAGGCGCACCGATCAGGTGCGAACTTGCGGTGGTGCTTCTGCCTTTGCACCATCTTGCGCGTCGTGCATCATTGCTGTGCAATCCCCTGGGCGTGTCGACGGACGGTCGACATGCTGGCATGGTCCATGCTAACTCCAGGGGTGTTCGAGTAACGAGGAACTCCCCACGAGGGAACAGCCGATGCGATTCTTCGACGAGATGCACGTCAGCAGCGCCCAGGTGCGCGACCACTACCTGACCTACGACCGTTGGTTGGGCCGGCAGCCGCGCGAGACCATGCAGTCGCGGCGCGAAGAAGCCGAGATGATCTTCCGCCGCGTGGGCATCACCTTCGCGGTGTACGGCGACAAGGACGAGTCCGGAGACGGCACCGAGCGCCTGATCCCCTTCGACCTGATTCCGCGCATCATCCCGGCCGGTGAGTGGCGCGAGATGGAAAAGGGCCTCAAGCAGCGCGTGACGGCCCTCAACATGTTCCTGCAGGACGTCTATCACGACCAGGAGATCCTCAAGGCCGGCGTGATTCCTTCCGAGCCGGTGCTCAACAACGCCCAGTTCCGCAAAGAGATGATGGGCCTGAACGTGCCTGGTGGCATCTATTCCATCATCTCCGGCATCGACATCGTCCGCGCCTGCAACCCCGACGGGTCGGGCACGTACTACGTGCTCGAAGACAACCTGCGCGTGCCCTCGGGTGTGAGCTACATGCTCGAGAACCGCAAGATGATGATGCGCCTGTTCCCCGAGCTGTTCGCCGAACACCGGGTGGCGCCCGTCGCGCATTACCCCGATCTGCTGCTCGACACCCTGCGGGCCATGGCGCCGGCCGCCGTCAACGAGCCCACGGCGGTGGTGCTCACGCCGGGCATGTACAACTCGGCCTACTTTGAGCACGCCTTCCTGGCCCAGCAGATGGGCATCGAGCTGGTCGAAGGGCAGGACCTGTTCGTCAAGGACGACTTCGTCTACATGCGAACCACCCGCGGCCCGCAACGCGTCGACGTGATCTACCGCCGGGTGGACGACGACTTCATGGACCCGGAGGTCTTCCGCAAGGATTCGACCCTGGGGGTGGCCGGCCTGCTGCGTGCCTACCGGGCGGGCAACGTGACCCTGGCCAATGCCTTCGGCACCGGGATCGCCGACGACAAGTCGATCTACCCCTACGTGCCCAAGATGATCGAGTTCTACCTCGGTGAAAAGCCCATCTTGCAGAACGTGCCCACCTACATCTGCCGCGAAAAGGCCGACCTGCAGTACACGCTGGACCACCTGGCCGAGCTGGTCGTCAAGGAGGTGCACGGGGCTGGGGGCTACGGCATGCTCGTGGGCCCGGCGGCCACCAAGGCCGAGGTCGAGGCGTTCCGTCAGGTCCTGATCGCCAACCCCACCAATTACATCGCGCAGCCCACGCTGTCGCTGTCCACCTGCCCCACGTTCGTGGAAAGCGGCATCGCGCCGCGCCACATCGACCTGCGGCCCTTCGTGCTGTCGGGCAAGACGGTGCAGATGGTGCCCGGGGGCTTGACGCGCGTGGCCCTGAAAGAGGGGTCGCTCGTGGTCAACAGCTCGCAAGGCGGTGGCACCAAGGACACCTGGGTGCTCGAGAGCTGAACGCCCATCACCCCAAACGATCGGAGGACCCATGCTCAATGAACGCATCGAACAGCGCCTGCCGAGCCACCTCGTTGAAGACGAACGCCTGGGCCGCCTGACCGGTGGCTCGCTGATGGAGACCAAACCCATGCTGTCGCGCACCGCCGACCACCTGTTCTGGATGGCCCGCTACATGGAGCGGGCCGAAAACACCGCGCGTCTGCTGGACGTCAATTACCAGACCTCGCTGCTGCCGCAATCGGCCGAATCGGCGCTCTCCGGTTGGCGCGGGCTGCTGAGCATCAGCGAACTCACCGACGATTTCAGTCGCCGCTATGGCGAACTCGATGCGCGGCAGGTCATGGCCTTCATGGTCAGCGATGCCAGCAACCCCTCGAGCATCCTGAACTGCCTGCGCGCAGCCCGCGAGAACGCACGGGCGGTTCGCGGCACGCTGACCACCGAGGTGTGGGAGACCACCAACCAGACCTGGCTGGAGTTCAACCGGCTGATCAAGTCGGGGGCACTGGCCAAGGACCCGGGCGAGCTGTTCGAGTGGGTGAAGTTCCGCTCGCACCTGTCACGCGGCGTGACGCTGGGTACGATGCTGCAGGACGAAGCCTTTCACTTCCAGCGCATCGGCACGTTCCTGGAGCGTGCCGACAACACGGCGCGGTTGCTGGACGTGAAGTTTCATGCCCGCAACACCGAGTTCTTCGGCTCCGGGCTGGGCAACGAGATCAAGGAAGTCGACTTCTACCACTGGTCGTCGCTGCTGCGTAGCGTGTCGGCCTTCGAGGTGTATCGCAAGGTCTATCGCAACGTGATTCGGCCCGAGAAGGTGGCCGAGTTGCTGATCCTGCGCGCCGAGATGCCCCGCTCGCTGGTGTTCTGCATGAACGAGGTGGTGGGCAACCTCATGGCCGTGGCCAACGACCACAGCCACGAAACGCTGCGGCGCGCCGGCCGCCTGAGGGCCGACCTGCAGTTCGGCCGCACCGACGAGATCCTGGCCACCGGCCTGCACGCCTACCTCACGCAGTTCCTCGACCGCGTCAGCGATCTGGGCTATGGCATCAGCCGTGACTTCCTGATGCCTGCGTGAGCGGGCTGCGACCGGTTCAGGCCTGCGAGGGCGGCACGTAGCCCTGGACCTGGTCGGCGCCCTGGCCGAAGAAGAACTGCTCCATCTGACGTGCCAGGTACTGACGCGCGCGCGCGTCGGCCAGATTCAGTCGGTTCTCATTGACCAGCATGGTCTGGTGCTTCATCCACAGCTGCCAGGCCTCCTTGCTGATGTCGCTGTAGATGCGCTTGCCCAGCTCGCCGGGGTAGGGGGCAAAGTCCAGGCCTTCGCCTTCCTTGTTGAGATGCTTGCAGAAAATGGTGCGTGCCATGGCGGGTGAGTCGATGTGTCGATGGTTGGACGTGGGTGCCGCGAGCGCGGCGGGGCGTCGTGTCACTTCAGGTGCTTGACCAGCACCAGTGAGCGGCGATCCCACTTGTAATTGCGTCGGCGGGCCTCGGGCAACCAGCCCGGGTCCACCGGCGCAAAACCGCGCTTGTTGAACCAGTGCATGGTACGCGTTGTCAATACAAACAGTGTCGACAGGCCCATTGCCCGAGCACGTTGCTCGACGCGTTTGAGGATGCGTTCCCCGTCGCCCTGGCCCTGCACGGCGGGTGACACCGTCAGGGCGGCCATTTCGGCGGTACCGGCCTCGGGGTAGGGGTAGAGCGCGGCGCACCCGAAGATCACGCCGTCGTGCTCGATCACCGTGTACTGCGCCACATCGCGTTCGATTTCCGTGCGGTCGCGCTTGACGAGCGTGCCGTCCTGCTCGAACGGTTCGATCAGCTGCAGGATGCCGCCCACGTCATCGGGGGTGGCCTCGCGCAGGCTTTCGAGCTTTTCGTCGACGATCATGGTGCCCACGCCGTCGTGCGTGAAGACTTCCATCAGCAGCGCGCCATCGACCTTGAACGGGATGATGTGCACGCGCTCCACGCCGCCCTCGCTGGCCTTGACAGCGTGCTGGAGGTAGAACGCCGTGTCGGTGGGCTGCGTCGGGTTGGGCAATGCCGCCAGCAGCCGTTTGGCGTCGGCCAGGGCCAGTTCCTGGTCGATCTCGGTGTCGGGGTCGTGTTGGGCGGCCTCCAGGGCCTGGGCGTCCTGCGGGTTCTGCACGATGCTCTGCAAGATGCCCCGCACCTCGGTGACGAAGATCAGCTTGTCGGCCTGCAGCGCGATCGCTGCACTGGTGGCCACGTCCTCCATGCTGAGGTTGAAAGCCTCGCCCGTGTGTGAAAAGCCGAAAGGCGACAGCATGACCAGCGCGCCGGTGTCGATCGAGCGCCGGATGGCCGCCGCGTCGATCTTGCGGACCAGGCCGGTGTGCATGAAATCGACGCCATCCACGATACCCACCGGACGGGCCGTGACAAAGTTGCCCGAAATCACGCTGATCGACGCGCCAGCCATGGGCGTGTTGGGCAGCCCGAGCGAAAACGCGGCTTCGATTTCGTAGCGCAGCTGGCCAGCTGCTTCCTGGGCGCAATCCAGAGCCACCGAGTCGGTGATGCGCATGCCGTGGCTGAACTTCGATGCCTGGCCCTTGGCGCGCAGCTGCTCTTCCAGCTGCGGCCGAAATCCATGGGCCAGGACCACCTTGATGCCCATGGCGTGCATCAGCGCCAGGTCTTGGACGAAGCTCTCCAGCTTGCCGGCCGCGATCAGCTCGCCGGACAGGCCCACGACAAACGTCTTGCCCCGGTGCGAATGGATGTGGGGCGCCACGGAGCGAAACCAGGGCACAAAGGTGTGGGGGAAGACGAGGTCCATGGAGTGGCGCGGGCGGCGGATGAGGAGGGCGTGACAGCCGAAATGGTAGCGGGTCTCGGGCAAATGGCCCTTCACGGGCAGGATTGTCATGTGGTCGTCACAATCCACAGCCATGGACTCATCCGCTTCGGCCCGCCGTTTTCGCACCGAAATCCGCTTCGGGCTGGCCTTGGCCGTTGCCACGGCGTCGGCGGGCCTGTGGTGGCCCTCCCTGGGGCGCTGGCTCGGTGACGAGGCCGGGCCGGTGGAGCAGCTGGCTGCGGCATTGTGGCTGGTCTGCGGCCTGCACATCCTCTGGATGCAGCGCCCGTCGCGCGTGGCGGCTTGGGCCCTGGCCGTCCTGTGCATCGGACTGGCGGTTCGTGAGCACGGATTGCCGCCTGAATGGATCCCCAGTGGCAAGGCGCTGACGCGGTGGTCGCACTACACAGACCCGTCCCTGCCGCTGGCGCAGCGGTGGATCGAGGGCCTGTTGGTCCTGGGCTTCGTGCTCGCGGCCGTGCTGTCGGCGTGGCAGTCCCTGCTGTTCGTCGTGCGCTACCGCGGGTGGGGCCTCGCGGGCGGGCGCGTGCTGATCGCCGCCGTGGTGGCCCTGGGCGTGGCTCAGGGCCTCGAGAACAGGCTGGGTGAATCGGGGGTGCTGCTCGAGGAGATCCTGGAGTGCCTGGGGGCAGGCTGGCTGTGGCTGTCTGTTCGCATGACCTGGCCCCTCTGGTCGAGCGCGGCGCCAGAGCGACTGGCGCCAGAGGCCAGCCGCGGCTGGTCGGGCTGACCTCGCGTCAGGCCGCCGGCATGCGGCCGAACCAGGGCCGGGCCTGTTCCAGTTGCGCCGCCAGTTGCAGCAGCAGCGATTCGCTGCCGAGCGGTCCGAGGAACTGAACGCCCAGCGGCAGCCCATCGGGTGTCCAATAAAGGGGCACCGACATGGCGGGCCGGCCTGTCAGGTTGCCCGTCTGTGTGTAGGGGGTCCAGGCCAGGTTGTGGAGCACCGACTGCTGGAACTGCGGGGTCTTGCGCAGCAGCCCCGACAGGCCCAGGGTGCCCACGAGGTCGCTCATGAGGTGCAGCATGGCCGGGGTGTCCATGGCGCCGATCCGGGGGGGCGGGCCGGCCAGGGTGGGGCTCAGCCACAGGTCGTGCCGCTGGTGGTAGTCGCTCAGGGCCTGGATGTGGGTCTGCCAGCGGCCCAGGCTGTCGAGCAGCTCGACGGCCGATACCGAGCGGCCCACCGCCACCATGGCCCGGGTGTCGGGCTCGAAATCCGACAGGCGCATGCCGTGCTGGGCCTGCAGGGCATCGACGATGCTGGCCATCATGCAGAACCAGCACAGAAGGAAGTCGGCCGCCAGGGCCTCGCCGTCGACCGGTTGCCCGGTCGGCTCGACATGGTGACCCAGGTCGCTGAGCAGCCGGGCTGCATCCTCGACCGCGGCCACCGCTTGCGGGTCGACCGGCGTGCCGATCGGCGATGCGGTCGTGAACCCGATGCGCAGTCGGCGCGGCGGCCGGGTCAGGGCCTCCAGGTGGCTGCCCCCGGACGGTGGCATCCAGTAGGGGCCATGGGGCTCCGGTCCTTGCAGCAGGTCGAGCATGGCGGCGGTGTCGCGCACGCTGCGCGACACCACGCCTTGCTGGGCGGCGCCGAACATGCCCTCGCTGACCAGGGGGCCGGCAGGCACGCGGCCGCGCCCCGGTTTCAGGCCGAACAGCCCGCAGGCCGCCGCGGGGATCCGGATCGAGCCGCCCCCGTCGTTCGCACCGGCCACGGGTACCACGCCAGCGGCGACCAGTGCTGCCGAGCCACCGGAGGAGCCGCCGGGCGTGCGGGTGGGGTCCCAGGGGTTGCGTGCCGGGCCGTGGGCCCGCGGTTCGGTCACGTTGCGGGCCCCGAACTCCGGGGTCTTGCTCTGGCCGAAGATCACCAGCCCGGTGTCTTCCCAGCGCCGAACCACGTCACTGCTTGTGGCCGGTGCGGCCTTGCTGCCCAGCACGCCATTGCCCCAGGTGGTCGGCACGCCGCCGAGCTCCTGGAACAGGTCCTTGATGACGAACGGCACGCCAGCAAAGGGGCGCTGCAGGTCGAAGGGCTGTTCGCAGCGCCGGCGTGCCCGATCGTCCAGTCGGTTCACCATGGCGCTCAAGGCGGGGTTCACCTGATCGGCCCGCGAGATGGCCAGGGCGAGCAGTTCTCGCGGGTGAACCTCTCCGCGTTGCACCAGGGCCGCCAGGCCGAGAGCATCGTGTTGTCGGTATTCATCGAACGTCATGACGCAGTCCTGCAAATGGGCGCCCGGGCCGGGGCTTGGATAATGGCGGATTGTCTGCATCCCGCTGCGCGGAGTCTGTCAACGTGTCGTCAATGCCCCCTATCACTTTCCCTGAGTCGCTGCCGGTTTCCGGTAAACGCGATGAGATCGAGGCCGCCTTGCGCGAGCACCAGGTCATCATCGTGTGCGGCGAAACGGGCTCGGGCAAGACGACCCAGCTGCCCAAGATCGCCCTGTCCATGGGACGTGGCGGCTGGGGCCAGCCCCGCGTGCCCGGGCAACGCCCGAAGCTGATCGGCCACACCCAACCCCGGCGGATCGCTGCGTCGAGCGTGGCCAAACGCATCGCGGAGGAACTGAATTCGCCCCTGGGCGAAGTGGTGGGTTACAAGGTGCGTTTCCAGGATCGCCTGCAGCCCGGCGCCAGCGTCAAGCTGATGACCGACGGCATCCTGCTGGCCGAGACCCAGGGCGACCCGGACCTGCGGGCCTACGACACGCTGATCATCGACGAGGCCCACGAACGCAGCCTCAACATCGACTTCCTGCTGGGTTACCTGCGGCAACTGCTGCCGCGGCGCCCCGACCTGAAGGTCATCGTGACCTCGGCCACGATCGACGCCGAGCGCTTCGCGCGGCACTTTGAATCGGCCCGAGGTCCGGCGCCGGTGATCATGGTGTCGGGCCGCTTGTTCCCGGTGGAGCAACGCTACCGGCCCTTCGAGGAAAGCCGAGAGTACGGGCTCAACGAGGCCATCACCGACGCGGCCGACGAACTCTGGCGCGAGGGCAGCGGCGATATCCTTGTTTTCTTGCCCGGCGAGCGCGAGATCCGCGAAGCGGCCGATCACCTGCGCAAGCATTTCGCCCATCACCGAGTCACCGCCGACATCCTGCCCCTGTTCGCCCGCCTGAGCCAGCAGGAGCAGGACCGCGTCTTCCAGACCGGCAACGGGCGGCGCATCGTGCTGGCCACCAACGTGGCCGAGACCTCGCTCACGGTGCCGGGCATCCGCTATGTGATCGATGCCGGGCTGGCGCGCGTCAAGCGCTACAGCTTCCGCAACAAGGTCGAGCAGCTCCAGGTCGAGCCCATCAGCCAGGCGGCCGCCAACCAGCGTGCCGGCCGGTGCGGGCGCGTGGCCAACGGCATCTGCATCCGGCTCTACGACGAGAAGGACTTCAACGGCCGTCCGCGTTTCACCGATCCCGAGATCCTGCGCTCGTCGTTGGCGGGTGTGATCCTGCGCATGAAGTCGCTGCACCTGGGCCATGTCGAGGACTTCCCGTTCATCGAGCCACCGCTGCGCAAGGCCATCGCCGACGGTTACCAGCTGCTCAATGAGCTCGGTGCGGTGGATGACGACAACCAGATCACCCGTCTGGGCATGGACCTGGCCCGGCTGCCGCTCGACCCGCGCGTGGGCCGCATGATCCTCGAGGCCAAGGACCGCCAGGCGCTGGCCGAGGTGCTGGTGATCGCAGCCAGCCTGAGCGTGCAGGACGTGCGTGATCGCCCCATCGACCAGCAACAGCAGGCCGATCAGAAGCACAAGCAGTTCGACGACGAAAAGTCGGAGTTCATGGGCACGCTCAAGCTGTGGACGTGGCTGGATGAATCGCGGGGCGGGCATGGACACCATGCGCCGGGCGAGCCCGAAAAGCACAAGCTCAGCCACCGCAAATATGAAGCCCTGCTGCGCGAGCACTTCATCAACCCCCGCCGGGTGAGGGAGTGGAAGGACGTCTACGCGCAACTGCACACCGTCGTGGCCGAGCACAACTGGCGGCTCAACGGCAGTCCGGCCACCTACGAGCAGGTGCATCTGTCCCTGCTGGCCGGTCTGCTGGGCAACGTGGGGTGCAAGAGCGACGACGACGAGTGGTACCTGGGGGCCCGTGGCATCAAGTTCTGGAAGCACCCCGGCGCCAACCTGAGCAAGAAACCCGGGCGCTGGATCCTGGCGGCCGAACTGGTCGAGACATCGAAGCTCTACGGCCGAGGCGTGGCCACCATCGACGTGCAATGGCTCATTTTCGTGGGCGGCCACCTGCTCAAGAAGCAGTTGCTCGAGCCGCACTGGGAAAAGAAGGCGGCCGAGGTGGTGGCGCTGGAGCGCGCAACGCTCTACGGGCTGGTGGTCTACAACAACAAGCGGGTCAACTATGGCCTGGTCAACCCCGTCGAAGCGCGCGACATCTTCATCCGTGAGACCCTGGTCGGTCAGGAATGGGAGACCCGCTTGCCGTTCCTGGCACAGAACCGCAAGCTGATCGCCCAGGTCGAACAGCTGGAACACAAGTCACGTCGCCAGGACGTGCTGGTCGACGACGAACTGATCTTCGCGTTCTACGACGCTCAGATCCCGCCCGACGTGACCAGCGGCGCCACGTTCGAGCGCTGGTACAAGGCGGCCAGCCGCGAGAACCCCAGGCTGCTGTGTCTGAGCCGCGAAGAGCTGATGCGCCATGAAGCCGCCGGCATCACCAGCTCGGCGTTCCCCAAATTCATCCGTCTGGGCGGGGTGGACTGCAGCACCAGCTACCTGCACGAGCCCGGCGACCCCCGCGACGGGGTGACCGTGACGGTGCCCATCTTTGCGTTGAACCAGGCCAGCGAAGAGCGCGGTGAATGGCTGGTGCCCGGCATGCTCAAGGACAAGGTGCTGGCCTTGCTCAAGAGCCTGCACCAGAAGCCTCGGGCCCGGCTGGTGCCGCTGCCCGATTACGCGGAGAGCTTCATCGCCGCAGTCGAGTTCGGGCAGGGGGGGCTGATGGATCAGTTGCTCAAGGCCGTGCGCGACAAGACCCAACTGGACATCAAGCGGGCCGACTTCAAGCTCGACATGCTGCAGCCGCACCTGTTCATGAACTACCGCGTGGTCGACGAGCACGGACGCCAGCTGGGCATGGGGCGCAACCTGCCTGCACTCAAGGCCGAACTGGGCTCGCTGGCCAGAGGGGCGTTTCAGGCGCTGGCGGCGCTCAAGGCCCACGCGGTGGCCCAGGGATCGACGGACGAGGCGGCCGCTGACGAACCGGCGGCGCCCCGGGCGGCCGAGCCCGCTCCGTCTCGCATCACCGCGGTGCAGCCGCTCACCGACTGGACCTTCGGCGAGCTGCCCGAGCTGATGGAGATTCAGCGCGGCGGCCACACCCTGATCGGGTTCCCGGCCCTGGTGGACAAGGGCACGCATGCCGAGATCGAGGTCTTCGACGAACCCGACGTGGCGGCCGCGCGGCACCGTGTGGGCCTGCGCCGGCTGGTGGCCTTGCAGATCAAGGAGCCGCTCAAGTACCTGGAAAAGAACATCCCCGATCTGCAGAAGATGGCCATGGCCTACATGAGCCTGGGCACGGCCGACGAGTTGCGCGATCAGATCATCGACATCGCCCTGGACCGGGCCTACCTGTCCGACCCCCTGCCTGCCGACGCGGCCAGCTTCAAGGCCCGGCTCGACGAGGGGCGCAGCCGCCTCAACCTCATCGCGCAGGAAGTGGCCCGTCTGGTCGGGGGCATCCTGGTGGAGTACGCCGCGGCGGCGCGCAAGCTCAAGGACGCACGCCCGCCGAAGGACGTGGCCGACGACATCACGGCCCAGTTGCAGCGCCTGATGCCCAAGCGCTTTGTGGTGCAGACGCCGTATGCGCAGCTGCAGCACTTTGCCCGCTACCTCAAGGCCATCACCTTGCGTCTGGACAAGCTCAAGGGCGACCCCGCCCGCGACAGCCAGCGCATGACCGAGCTGCGCCCGCTGGACCAGCGCTACGTTCGCCGGTTGGCCGAGCTCAAAGGCACGCACGACGCCCGCCTGGACGAGTTCCGGTGGCTGCTCGAAGAGCTGCGCGTGAGCCTGTTTGCGCAGGAGCTGCGCACCCCCCAGCCCGTGAGCGTCAAGCGGCTGGAAAAGGTGTGGACCCAGATGGCGGCGTGAAATCGCGGGTTAGAATGCGGGCTTCGTCGGGGTGTAGCGCAGCCTGGTAGCGCATCTGCTTTGGGAGCAGAGGGTCGTGAGTTCGAATCCCACCACCCCGACCATTCATGCCAACGGGCCGACCTCTTCGGAGGTGCGGCCCGTTCCGTTTTCGGGGGGCGGTGCCGTGGCCGCTTGACGCTGTTGCCAGGCCTTCAGCGCTTTGCGGTAATCATCCATCGCCATGTCGTGCAGATCAAAGATGCACGGGTCGCAGCCATTGCCGCAACAGGCGTTGATATCCGGGGCCTCAGGGGGCACGGGCATGGGGTCGAGGTCGGGCGAGTCGGTCGTGGTCATACCCGGGATTTTGAGGCTTCTGGCGCAAGTGCCCGACAATGGCCCCCTGACGCTCGAACTTTCTCTCCCATGAAAACCTACGACATCGAACTGCAGCGCATCAAATCGGCCCGACATGACAAGGGCTTGATCGAGCTGGGTGTGGACGTGCTGGTGATCCCGCGCCCAGCCAAGGGTGAGCAGGTCACCAGCTGCCTGTCCTTGCCGGTGGACGACGCGCGCACCCTGCTGATCCTGCTCAAGCAACAACTGACGGAGATCGACAAGCTGCAGCCCCGCAGCCGGCGCTCCGGGCGCTGCTGACGCGGGTGCGTATCCGTTCCTGAACGAAAATGCCGGGTTTGGTCCGCCACGGGCGGCCGTCCCGAAACGTCAGGCATGTCTGGTCTTCTCCGTTCCCCGCTGCACCGTGTCCGGCTCATCCGCCTGCTGCAGCCACTGCTGCCCGAGCCAGGGCCCGCTGCGGTCGGCGACGATGTGGCCGAGCGCCTGAGCCAGTGGCTGGGGGCATTCGACGCGGTCAAGCTCGACAGTGCGCTTGGGGCCATTGAAACGTATGCCCCCACCACCCGCTCGATCGGGCGGCCGGTGCAGGTCGACAAACTGCTCGCCCTCGTGCAGAGGTTGCACGACGAATTGCTGGCCCATGCATCACCCCGGGCACCCGTCGCCACGGCCACCCCGCGCAGCCGCCTGGCCGACCCCTCGGTGAACCCCGATGCGGTGACGCCCGCATCGGTTGACGAGGGCTTCGGGCCCTGGCTGCAGCGTGGCCAGGAGCTGCAGAAACAGATGGAGGCCCGCGTGGCGGTCTGCCGCGGTCAGCTTCGTCAGGCATTGGCCCAGGGCGGGCCCCGCTTGCGGCGGCTCGCGGCGCTGGATGCCGTCATGGAACAGACCTTCGGCGCACGTGAGGCTCGGTTGATGGCCAGTGTGCCCCTGCTCCTCGAGCGCAGGTTCGAACAGCACCGGCTGGAGGGCCGGGGGCCTCAGGCCTTCGAGCCCGACTTCCGGGAGTGGGTGCTGGCCGAACTGCAGACGCGGCTGCAACCCCTGTATGGCCTGATCGAAGCCGCCCGATGCGATCCGGCAGCGTCCGTCGCTGTGTCCGACCCCGATTTGCCCCCCCACGCCGCATGAGCCACACCCCCGCCACGTCACGCCTCCAAGGCCTTGCGTACCCTTTGATCTTTGCCACCGGCCTGGCCGCTGTGGCCTGGGTCGGATGGGGCTTCATCGGGGCCAGCCCGCTGGCCCTGGTCATGACCGCCCTGATCGCCGCGGTCTACCTGCTCGGGGTGTGGGAACTCAACGGATTTCGTGCAGCCACGCACCAGCTGGAGCGCGCCCTGGCGCAGGTGCCACAACCGCTGTCGACCCTGTCGTCGTGGACGGCGGCCCTGCACCCCTCGCTGCGCAGCCCGGTGCACCTGCGCATCGAGGGCGAGCGTGTGGCCTTGCCCGGTCCGGCGCTGACGCCCTACCTCGTGGGCCTGCTGGTCATGCTGGGCATGATGGGCACCTTCCTGGGCATGGTCGTGACCTTCAAGGGGGCCGTGTTCGCACTGGAGGGATCGGCCGACCTGGTGGCCATCCGCTCGGCGCTGGCCGAGCCCATCAAGGGCCTGGGCCTGTCCTTTGGCACCTCGGTGGCCGGTGTGGCCGCTTCGGCCATGCTGGGTCTGTTGTCGACGCTGAGCCGGCGCGAGCGGATGGCCGCGGCGCGCCAGCTCGATGCGGCCATCGCCACCGTCTTCCAGCCGTTCACGGCCAGCCGGCAGAGGGAGGACACCGTCCGCGCCCTGCAGGCGCAGGCACAGGCCTTGCCGCAGATCGTCGACGGCCTGCGCGCCTTGATGGAGTCCATGGACCGGCGCACCGAGCACTTGCACCAGCACCTGCTGACGCAGCAAACGCAGTTTCACCAGGACGTCGCGAACCGTTACGGGGAGCTGGCGCGTTCCGTGGGACAGTCGCTGCAAGACAGCCTGACACAAGGGGCCCGGCAATCGGGTGAAGCGATCCAGCCGGTGGTGACGGCGGCCATGGCCGACATCGTGCGTCATTCAGCCCGCGTGCACGAGCAACTGATCGAAACGACCCGGGATCAGGTGGCCGGCCTGAGTGTCCAGCTGTCCCAGGCCGACCAGGAGCGGCTGGCCGCCTGGCACGACGCGCTGGCGCGTCAATCGGCGGCGCTGGTCAGCCAATGGCAGCATGTGGGCGCCGACGCGCAGGCGCAGCAGCAGTCGGTGTGCGAGTCGCTGGAGCGGGCCGCTGCCCAGATTGCCGAGCGTGCGAGCCGCCACGTGGGCGACACGCTCGAGGGCGCGAGCCGTCTCGTCGAGCAATCCGAGGCCCTGGTGCAGTCTCGCTTGGACGCCGAGTCCCGCTGGCAGCAGCTGCAGGGCGAACGCATGGACCAGATGGCCACTCTCTGGCGCACGGAGCTGCAGGCCTTGCGCGACGACGAAGCCCGGCGCGCCCGTGCGGCGGTCGACCAGCTCGAACAGTTGCAGGCGGCGGCTGGCCGACACCTCGCCGACCTGGGTGCCGCCCTGGAGGCCCCCCTCCACCGGCTGCTGCACACCGCGTCCGAAGTGCCTCAGGCCGCCAGCGACGTCATCGCCCAGTTGCGTCGCGAGATGGTCGTGCTTGCCGAACGCGACACTGCGGCGCTGGCCGAGAAACAACACCTGATGGAGCAGCTGGCTGCGGTGCTCGATCGTGTCCATGAGGCCACGGACCAGCACCGCTCGGCCATCGACTCGTTGGTGAGCTCGGCGTCGGGCGTGCTGGCCCAGACGGCCGAGCACGTCACGCAGGCCCTGGGCGCACAGGCCGAGCGGATCGACACCGTCCAGACGCAGGTGGCCCATCAGCTGACGGCGAGCGCGGTGGAGCTGGCAAGCCTGGGCGAATCGTTCCAGGCAGGGGTGTCGGCCTTCGCGGCAGGCAGCGCCCGGTTGATCGACCAGTTGCAACGCATCGAGTCGGCCTTGAGCCAGGCCCAGGCCCGCAGTGACGAGCAGCTCGCCTACTACGTGGCCCAGGCCCGCGAGGTGATCGATCTGAGCATCAGTTCGCAGCAGGGCATCGTCGAAGACCTGCGGCGTCTGCAGGGTCGGGCTGTGGCAGCAGGGGGCTGAGCATGTCGGATCTCGAGGACCGCGACGACACCATTGAACAGACGGCCCCCGTGTGGGCCGTCTTCGGTGACCTGATGGCCGGGCTGGTGGGGGCCTTCGTGCTCGTCCTGGTGGGCATGCTCGTGGTGCAGATGGACCTGGTCACGCACCTGCAGCACGAGGTCCGCAAGCGGCAGCAGGAAGAGCAGCGTCGAGAGGCCCTCGAAAAGGCACTGGCCGTGCCGCTGGCCAGTGGCCGCATCACCGTGGTCAACGGGCGCATCGGCATCAGTGGCAGCGTGCTGTTCGATGCCGGGTCGGACGCCTTGCGGCCCGAGGGGCGTCAGCTCCTGCAGAGCCTCGTGCACCCCTTGCAGGTGTACCTGGGTGAACGCAACGAGATGCTCATGGTCAGCGGCTTCACGGACAACAAGTTGCTGCGCAACGGCAAGGAGGCCCGATTTGACGACAACCTTGAGTTGTCGGCCCAGCGGGCGCTGACCGTCACCCGTGCCCTGGTGGCCGAGGGCATGCCCCGATCGCAGGTGTTCGCTGCAGCCTTCGGTGCTGAACAGCCGGTGGCGAGCAACGAAACGGAAGAGGGCCGTGCGCGCAACCGGCGCGTGGAGATGGCCCCTGTGCCACGCTCCCCCGGCACGCAGGGAGCCACCGGTGGCTGATGCGGGTCCGACCCTGGAGGGCTTGCGCGCACTGGGCGCCGACCGTGCTGACCCAGTGCGCTTTCGCCACCTGGAGGCCCTGCACCGGCGCGGGCTGGCGCAGAATGCCGGCGTGCGGGCGGTGCTGCAGGCGCGCGCCGCCCAGGCCATCGAGGCCTGGATGCAGGAACTCTCGGTGGGGGGCGCACAACGGGGGGGTGACCCTGGGGCCGGGGGCAG
>Ga0255180_1000330_pt1 | contig 17293 bp, 8 predicted proteins | sample Atl_Colum_RepB_8_FD_189933 | JGI IMG/M metagenome (GOLD analysis project Ga0255180, IMG submission 189933) | Freshwater microbial communities from Altamaha River, Georgia, United States - Atl_Colum_RepB_8d | ecosystem: Environmental > Aquatic > Freshwater > River | place: USA: Georgia | collected... | reverse complement strand
CCATCCTTCACACCCTCCGCGCAGGTGAACGCCTCATACTGCTTGGGATCGATCACAGCCTCGTAAGTGGCCGGAACACGAACGCAGGGGGTTGGGCTTCCCATCAACAGCCATTGCTTGCCCCCTTCCTCCCAAGGAACAGGATGGCCCACCGGAATCCGCCAGGTTTCAGACAGGGGCAATTCGGTGACCGCCTCGAAGATGTCCTTGGCATCGTTGTAGACGGCCACACCGTGCTCGAACTCCTTCATCAGATCTTGCCGCACGGTGTGGTGGGCAAGCAACCGCTTATTGCCTTTAGCATCAGGCACAACGCAGAGAGAAAATATCCAGACAAGGCGCCCCGGCACCTTGTTGTAGGGCATCATCGCCCGGGTGAAGCCGTCAGGGTCGGTGAAATAGCGGAAGGGAATGCCTTCGGATGGGTCGAAGTCCTTTCCGGGAACCGCCGTGGTGGCCCCGGCTGTCTGAAATAACCCCAGATGATGCGAGAGCTTGAGCGTGTCGCCCCAAAACCACCGGATCTTTCCCTTGTATTCGATCGCCTGCACCGAATCCTGGCCGGCCACCATGCCCTGGTTTTCCCGCGCGAAATCCGGCACCGGGTAACCCAGCAACAGGCTGTCCCGAAACCGCCCCTCCCCGGTGAGCCGGCAGAGCCGTTCCGCGGGCTGCATCCGTTTCAGTCGGATGGTAGCCACCTTCCCGGCTTGCGGGGTCACCTTGGCTCCCCGGAAGCCGAAACTGTGGGGCGGAATTTCGTAGCCATGGCAGCGGATGCTGAAAAAAATCTCCCGGCCCATCAAATCGGGCTCTGCAATCGCCACGCGCCCCGCGTTGTCGGTGACAAAAACCTGGTTGTTGGTGGTCTCCAGCTCCGCCCCGGGTATCCCTCTCCCGGTCACCGCGTCAATCACACGGATTTCAACTGGATCAACCGGCCGTTCAGCCGCCGCACCTGAATTTTGGTAAAACCCGGGCAGGAAAAAGGCGATCCACGCGAAAACAGCCATGGCTTATCCCCGGATTACAGGAAGTATCGATCCACCTGGGCGCCTCGGATTCAACTAGCGCTTTAGGGTTTGCCAGCGTGAAGGACAAATACTGCCCAACCTGCCTTTTTTCTGAAAGACCTAAAAAGTGGCGCCAACCGTGCCAACTTCGAGCTTTTTGCGCTAAAAACAAAGATATAGCCTAATTCCCATGCACAGTGGAATCCCCCGCATGCTTGGCCTGAACCGATTGAGCATCCAGTCCAAACTAGTCTTGCTGCTTTTGGCTGTCAGCCTCGGCTCCATCCTCACCATCGGGTGGATAGGCTACCAATCTGCCAGCCAAGCCTTGAAAGATGCCGCCTACAACCAGTTGCAGGGCGTCCGGGTCGCCAAAACCCAGGCCCTCAAGGGCATGCTCGAGGCCATACGCGATCAGGTGATCCTTTTCTCCGACAGCCAGGCCTGCCTTGCCGGTATGGTGGAACTCCGGGCGGCGTACCGCGAACTCAAGAACTCAGCGAAAGTGGATGCCAACCAGCAACAAGCGCTGTCGGATTTCTACTCGAAAACCTTTCTTCCGAGTCTGGCCAAGGTGGTCGACGGCACTCCCCAACTGGCTCAGTATTTGCCAACCGACCCGGTCGAAACCTACCTTCAGTACCATTACATCGCCGCAAACCCAGCCCCCTATCTGAAGAAGCAGGCTCTCGAATCGGCGCCAGGCGACAAATCGACTTACGGTGCCGCCCATCAGAAGTTCCACAAGCTGTTCTCGCGTGCCGCCACGCTGTTCGGCTTCGAGGATGTGATGCTTATCGATTCTGACTCGCTGGAGGTGATCTACTCCTTTCAGAAATCCACCGATTTTGCCACCAATCTCGAAACCGGCCCCTACTCAAGGACCAACCTCGCATCCGCAATTCGGACCCTGCGCAAGACCCGCGATATCGATGACTTCAAGGCGGTGGACACCGAAAACTACCGGCCCAACCTCGGCGCCCCGATGGGTTTCGTCGCCAGCCCCATCTTCGACGGCAATCGCATGGTCGGCATCCTCGCCCTGCAGTTCCCCATCGACAATTTCAACCGGATCACCACCTGCAACTTCAACTGGAAGGCCGAGGGATTGGGCGACACCGGCGAATGCTATCTCGTCGGCCCCGACATGACCATGCGCACCCGCAGCCGGTTCATGTACACCGACCCGAAGGGTTTTCTGGGAGACTTGCGGAAAAAGGGTGTCTCCAGGGCGGTAATCGAACAGATCGAACGGCAGGGAAATGTCATCAACGCCCTCCCGGTGAAAAGTTCCTCCGCGGAAAAGGCGATGAAGGGCGAGGAGGGAATCGACATCACCACCGACTACCGCGGGGAGGAGGTCCTCAGCTCCTACGGGCATCTGGATCTCAACTCCCTGCGCTGGGGGGTCATTGCCGAGATCGACACGGCGGAGGCCTTCAGGCCGGTGCGTGCCTTCGGCCGCAAGGTGCTCGTCACCGGGGTCGGCCTTGCCCTGCTCACCTCCCTCCTGGCCCTGGTGGCGTCCTATTTCATGGTGAAGCCCCTCCGCAAACTCACAGAGGGCGCCCGTCGCGTCGGCACCGGCGACATGGAGGTGCATGTGAATGTCAAATCCAAGGACGAGTTCGGCGAACTCGCCAAGACCTTCAACCACATGGCGGAAAACCTCAAGCGCAAGAAGGCTGAACTGGAGGAGAAAGGCCGCGAGCACCTGGAACTCCTGCTGAACATCCTGCCGGCCAGCGCAGTCGCCCAAAGGATGGAGGGCGACGCCAAGGCAACCAAGCAGTTCGCCGATGTGAGCGTCATCTTCGCCGAATTCCACGGCCTCGAGGAACTGGACGGAAGCCTGGGGGGCAAAAAGTCGCTTTCCCTTCTGTCCGACCTGGTCGCCACCTGCGATGACGCCGCCGAGAAGACCGGGGTGGAAAAGGTGCGCACCGTGGGGGCCTCCTACCTCGGTGTTTGCGGCCTGTCCATCAGCAGGCCCGATCATTCCGCGCGGGTGGTCCAATTCGCCCGCGAGATGGTCCGCATCACCGAGAATTTCAACCGCGAGAACGGGGCCCGCCTCAAGCTGGCCATCGGCATCAATTCCGGCCCCGTCGTCGGCGGCGTTGTCGGGCGCCAGAAATTCCTCTACGACCTGTGGGGCGACACGGTCACCATCGCCTCCAGGCTGGCAACCGGCCAGGAGAATGTCATCCTTGTGACCCGGCCGGTCCACGACCGCCTGGTCGATCTGCACCAGTTCGGGCCGGCCCGGAACCTGGAAATCCAGGGCAAGGGCACGGTGGAATTCTGGCAGTTGGAAAACACCTGAACCTGCGACATCCCTCAACCTTGATTGTTCGCCCCCGCGCCCAGAAGGGATATCCTCCCGATGCATGAATTCCTCGGCCTGGAAAGCCCCACACTCATCGCGGCCATCGCCTTGGCCGTGGGCTTCCCCCTTTTGCTCCTGGTTCTCAACGAATTGATCAACGCCTGCCAAAGGCGCCGTATCTCCATCACCCCCACTCTGCGGTCGCTGCGCAATCTGGTCCTTCCCAGCCTGGCTTTGGCGATATTTGTCCGGCAGGTGATGGAATTGCCACGCGAGGAGACTTGGGTCCGGTTGGTGGAAAGCGCCTTCTGGGTCTGCCTGCTTATCGCGGTCCTCACATTCCTGAACGATGTGATCTTTGGCGCGGCGGAAAAGGGCAGTTGGCGCGAGAGGGTCCCCACCCTGTTCCGTGACCTGGCCAGGGTGTTGCTGGTGGGCCTCGGCGCGGCGGTCATCTACTCCCAGGTTTGGGATCAGGAGATCACGGGCGCACTCACCGCCCTGGGCATAGGCTCGGTGGTTCTGGGTCTCGCGCTGCAGGAACCCCTGGGCAATATCGTCTCGGGCCTGATGCTGCTATTCGAGAGACCTCTGAACATTGGCGATTGGATCACCGCCGATGGTGTCACCGGCAAGGTCATCGAGATCAACTGGCGCAGCGTCCACATCGAGACGCCCACGCGCGAACTCCGCATCGTCCCGAATGTGTCCCTGTACAAGGACGCCTTCAGCAACTTGTCTCGGCCAACCCCCCTGCGCACCGAGACCTACGAGATCGGCTTCTCCTACGATCACCCGCCAAACAGGGTGAAGGAGGTTCTGCTGGAGGTGCTAAGCACCACCCCCGGGGTACTGGCTGACCCTGCCCCCGGTGTGCGCACCGTCAACTACGCGGACTTCTCAGTCATCTACCGGATGATTTTTTCCGTGTCACGCCAGGAGGATCTTGCAGCCACCCGTGACAGGGTGGTCACCAGGATCTGGTACGCCGCCCGAAGGGCCGGCCTCACCATCCCTTTCCCCATCACCATGGAATACAGCCCGGGCGAGAATCCCTCGGCGCCACAGCCCACTCCGGACGACCTGGTGGGGGCTTTTCCCAGGTACAAGATGGCCCGCGCGACGGTGGCGCCTTCCGCCCCACCGATGGCCGGTGCGGTTGTCCGCGAATTTGCCGCGGGCGAGGTGCTGCAAGGCCCGGGTGTGAAGCAGCAAGGTTTCAATCTCATCTCCAGGGGCTCGGCCCAGCTAACCGCCCCCGATCAGGCAAACCAGCCGGTGCAAATCGCCGTGTTGGGGCCTGGTGAATTCTTCGGCGACCATGGTGTCGGGGCCAACCAGGAACCGGGACTTGTTCTCACGGCGATGACAGACTTGGTGGTGATCTATTTCCCCCAGGAAGAAATCGAGGCCATGCTGGCAAAATCCCCCGCCCTTTCAGCCGAGGTGGGCGAGGCCATAGACACCCGCAGGAGGGCCGCGCAGCAACTGAAAAAGTCGGGGCGAAAATCGGGAAATAGCGGCTTTATTTCCCAGTAATGACCCGAACTGGCTTGAGCCCTGAACAATCCTGAAATTGAACGAATTGGCGGGACTTCATGTCTGTAGCAAGCCAGCCATTTCAAGACGCCCCATTGCATCGGGACTGGATGAGGGACGGGTATTACCGGGTTGCTGCTTCGGTAGCATAAAGCAGTCTCAAGGCGTTGAAGATGACTAGCAACGATGCCCCCATGTCGGCGGCTATAGCTGTCCAAAGCGTTGAATAACCGGCGAAAGTTAGAACCACAAAAGCCGTTTTGACACCCAGAGAAAAAAGGATGTTCTGACGGATCACGGAAATCGTTCGGCGACTGTGGCTGATAAGCCAGGGGAGCCTGCCAAGGTCATCTGACATCAGGGCCACATCCGCCGTCTCGATGGCGGCGTCGGTACCCGCCGCTCCCATGGCGATCCCCAGTGTCGCCCTTGCCAGGGCCGGGGCATCATTCACCCCGTCCCCAACCATCGCCACGCTCCCATAATCCGCCACAAGGTTCTCGACGGCCGTGACCTTTTCCTCCGGCAACAAACCGGCCAGCACAGCATCCACACCCGCCTCATCCCCCACGGCCCGGGCGGTCACCTCGTTGTCCCCGGTTAGCATGACAACCTGTTTCACCCCGAGTGTTTTCAGGTTGCGGATGGCGTCCCTCACCCCGGGGCGCGCGACATCGCTGAGGGCAATCAGCCCGCAGACATGGTCGCCATTACCGATCACCACAACCGATCGTCCCATGGCGGTCATTTCAGCCACCCGCCGGCGCAGATCTTCGGTTTCCTGCCCCCGTTCCGCCATGTACCTGGGGGATCCCACCCAGTACTCTCGTCCACGCCAAAAACCGACGGCCCCTTTTCCAGGCACCGCCCGCAGGCCATCGGCAGGAGTGACCTTCAACCCCTTGGACCGAACATGATCGACCACCGCTTGAGCCAACGGGTGTTCACTCCTGGCCTCCAACCCCGCGGCCCGATCCAGCAATTCGGCCTGGTCATGGCCGTTGAGCGGGACCACCTCCACAACCTCGGGTCTTCCTTCGGTCAAGGTGCCCGTCTTGTCCAGGGCCACCGCCCTGATTGTGGCCGGAATTTCAATGAACTTGCCGCCTTTCACCAGCACGCCATTGCGGGCGGCGGTTGTCAGCGCGGCCACGATGCTTACCGGGGTAGAAATAACCAGGGCGCACGGGCAGGCGATGACCAGAAGTACCAATGCCCGGTACACCCACTCCAACCAATCCCCACCAAGAAACAGGGGCGGGACTGTGGCGACTCCCAAGGCCAGAACCATTGCGACCGGGGTGTAGGTTGCCGCAAACCGGTCCACCCAACGCTCGTGCGCCGCCCGCCGGGAGTGAGATTCCCCGACCATGCGGATAATCCGTGCCAGGGTGGTGTCGCTTGCCGACTTCGTGACGGTCACCTCCAAAACACCCTCACCGTTGATAGTGCCTGCGAAAACGGTATCTCCCGGCTGTTTCGAGGCCGGAACACTTTCACCTGTGATCGGGGCCTGGTTCACATGGCCAAAGCCCTTTCCGACGATTCCGTCGAGGGGAATGCGCTCACCAGGCCGCACCACCAGGGTTGATCCAATTCTCACTTCCTTTGCCGCCACATCCCGCTCGGCGCCTCCGTCCTCCAACAAACGGGCGGTTGGGGGCGCGAGATCGAGGAGAGCCGTCACGGCGCGACGGACCCGCCCGACACTCCAGGCCTCCAGCTCCAAGGAAAAGGCGAAGAGAAAGGCTACCGTTGCGGCCTCGGCCCACTCGCCGATGGCCAAAGCCCCGGCAACGGCAACCACCATCAAAAGGTTCATGTCCGGCCGCAGGGCCCTCAAGGCAACCCACGCTTTCGGCAGTACCAACCAAAGCCCCGCGAGCATTGCCAAGAGGTAACAAGCCTCGGCCGCCAAACCCGGGCTCGCATTCCAGCCGCCGGCATGGTGGAGAAGGGTGCCCGTGATTGTCGCCACGCCGCTGCCGCCGGCAAGGATGGTCCGCCCCCATCTTGCCCAAAAGGAAAGCCCTTTGTCTCCGACCTCATGATCCCGCCATGGTTCCGCCCGCATTCCGGTGCGGCCCACCGCATCCATGACGGCATCCGGGCCCACACCATCCGGGGGACCGTCCACTATCATTCGGGCGTTCAGGACATCGAAGGCGAGCCGATCCTCGCCCCCGACCACGGGGCCCACAGCCCGTTTCAGGATGGGGATCTCCTCGGCGCAATCCAGTCCCTGAACTTTGAATTCCATGCGGGGCGCGTTCGGCATAGGGGCTTTCCAATTAAACGAATATCCGGCCCCGCAAGCGGGCCGGATGGGCTTGTCGAGCCAATTTCAAACGCGTCACTTGCCTGCGGGTTTGTTTTCCACCGGCAGGGGCGGCTCCTTGCCGTATTTGGCAACATAGACCGCTTTGTTTTTTTCCCACAGTTCAGGGTTGCAAATAAAACATTGGGCCTTGGCACGGTCGGGATGCTTGGCACAAATCTCATCCGGCTTCAATTTCTTGAAAACATCCCTTTGGCACATGCTGCACTCGTCCTCCTTGACCCCGTGCTCGGCACACCACCATCCGTTATGCCCTTCCTCGCCTGCGGGCTCCCCGTCCGATTTGTTCGCCTCGGCTTTTGCAGGGGAAGCTGGGACGGCTTTGGAATCTTTCTTGGCGACCTTGGATACAGGTTCCTGGCCGCACCCGACCAGCACCAACAAACCGAGCAAAACACCCAACTTCATCCATGGACTTGCCATCATGCCACCTCCTGATGAACGCCTGAAATCAAACACCTACCAACTTGGAGACGATTTGTGACGGCTGGTCTCCGTTCGCCGTTTTCGCCTGCTTGCGGGTGGGAAACCGGAATACCACAAACAGCACCCGAAGTACCAGCAAGGACATGACCATGGCGGACAGGACCCCGCCTATGACAACTGTGGCCAGCGGCCTTTGAACCTCGGCCCCCACACCAGTGGAGAAAGCCATGGGAAGGAATCCAAGGGATGCGACAAGGGTGGTCATCAAAACCGGTCGCAGGCGTGTGACAGCCGCCTCCTCCAGGGCCTTTTCTAAAGGCCATCCCTTCTTCTCAAGTCCCCGCACATAACTGACAAGAATCATGTCATCGAGCACCGCGACACCTGACAGGGCGATGAATCCGATTCCGGCGGAGATGGAAAAAGGCATGTCCCGAAGCCAAAGGGCGAAAATCCCGCCGACCCAGGCGAATGGTATGCCCGTGAAAATCCGGATGGTGTCCGTCACATTTTGATAAGTCGCGTACAAAAGGACGAAAATCATGGCCAGGGCCAATGGCACAACCACCAAAAGCCGTATCTTGGCACGCTCAAGCTGCTCGAATTGACCACCATATGCAAGGTGGTACCGCCCTGGGGGCATCCTGACTTCAGCCCCGACCTTTTCCCTGACTTCCCCAACAAAACCGCCCAAATCCCGGTTCCTGACATTGCAGGTGATGACGATCCTGCGTAGCCCCCATTCCCGTGTGATGGTGGACGGGCCCTCCACTATGGAAATATCCGCCACCCGCGACAGGGGCACGCGCTCACCGGTGGAGATGGGAATCTGGATGGAGCCAACAGCTTCTGGACTTTTGCGCCATTCGTCCGGCAGGCGAACTATCAGTGGGAACCGGTACTGGCCCTCAACGACCTCCCCCACTGGTTTCGAGCCGATGCTTTCGATCAAATCCAACACCGTCTGGGCCGGAATCCCGTATCGGGCAAGTTGGTCTTGCCTGACCCTGACCTGCATGACCGGTTGACCGATGATTTGCTCCACCGAAACATCGGCGGCGCCCGGAATCTGCCTGACCACCTTTTCGATCTCATTCGCCTTGGACTTGAGGATGGAAAGGTCATCTCCAAACAACTTGATGGCCAAATCCGAACGGGTCCCCGCCACCATCTCATTGATTCGCATCTCAATGGGCTGGGAAAACGCGAACTTCAGGCCCTGGATTGACCGAAGTTCCTTTTCAATCAGGACGGTTATCTCATCCTGTGTCTTGGCCCTCACCCATTCTTTCCGAGGCTTGAGACTGATGAAAATGTCGGTCAACTCCACCCCCATCGGGTCGGTTGCCACCTCGGCCGTCCCGGCCCTGCTCCAAACATGCTTGATCTCATCTGGAAAAGCCGCCAAAAGAACCTTTTCAACCTGGGTGTTGGTCTTCACCGATTCTTCCAGGCTGGTCCCGGCGAGACGGACGGTACCCAACGCGATGGCCCCCTCGGACAATTTGGGAATGAATTCGGTTCCCAGATTGGGAGCCACCAGGAAAAACGCAGTGAAAAGGACGGTTGCCCCGAAGAGGATTACCGCCAGTTTCTGCCGCATGGTGAACCTGAGGACCGGGACATACACCGTTTTGACCATCCGTAGAAACAGAGGATCGTGATCGGTCATTCGCCTTGGCAGGATCAGGCTGGCCAAAGCCGGCATTAAAGTCATCGACAGGACCATGGATCCCAACAGGGCAAAAATCACAGTCAGGGCCATCGGCCTGAAAAGCTTCCCCTCGATTCCTTCCAGGGTCAGGATTGGCAAATAAACGATAAGGATGATCAATTCGCCAAACAGGGTGGGCTTGCGGACTTCCACCGCGGCATCCCTGACCACCTCGATCCTGGACTTGCCCTCAGGATTGTCCGCCAGGTGCCGGACGCAGTTTTCCACCATCACAACCGAGGAATCCACGACCATCCCGAAATCAATGGCACCCAATGAAAGCAAACTGGCCGCGATCCCGAATTGAAGCATCCCGCTGAAGGCGCAAAGCATGGAGAGCGGTATGGCGAGGGCCACGATCATCGCCGCCCGCAAATTCCCCAGGAACAGGAAAAGGACCGTGATCACAAATAGCCCCGCCTCCAGCAGGTTGCGCCTCACGGTTTCGATCACATGGTCGATCAATTCGGTGCGGTCATAAACCGGCTCCACCTTCACACCCGGAGGCAGGTTGCCTTTCAATTCCTCCAGCCTGTCCTTCAGGCCCCAAGTCACCTCATGGGAATTCTCCCCCATTGTCATGAAACCCAGCCCCAGGACCGCCTCACCCTTGCCGTCAGCGGTCACGGCACCCCGTCGAACCTCGTGGCCGATGCCCACATCCGCCACGCTTCCGAGGAGGACCGGGACCCCGGCCTTCGCGAAGATTTGGATGTTTCTGATTTGTTCCAGTGTGGTTGTCCGGCCCAGGCCGTGAACGAGAAGCGTGCCGCTTCCCTGATCAATCACACCGCCGCCCACATTCTGATTATTGGCCTGTATGGATGAGGCCACCTGGTGGAATGTCAATTCGTATTTGGCCAGTTTGGCCGGGTCTATTCGAACCTGGTATTGTCGTTCAAATCCACCCCAGGAATTGACCTCCGCGACACCGCGAACCTGTCGCATCTGGGGCCGGATTACCCAGTCATGGATGGTTCGCAGTTGGGTGACATCGTCGCCTTTGCCGGAAACGATGTAGTGGTAAACCTCGCCCAGCCCCGTGCTCACCGGGCCCATTTTCGGGCGATCCAACCCTGCCGGCAACTGGACCGTTCCCAGCCGCTCCCCCACCAATTGTCTTGCGAAATAAATATCAGTGCCGTCATCAAATATCACCACAACCTGGGAAAGCCCGAATTTGGATATCGAGCGCAGGGTATTGACCTTTGGCAATCCCGAAAGGACCTGCTCGATCGGAAAGGTAATCTGCTGCTCAATTTCCTCGGGCCCCAGCGAGGGTGCCACGGTGTTGATTTGAACCTGCACAGGCGTTGTGTCGGGAAACGCGTCGATGTCGAGCCGGGTCACCGCGATGGAACCGGCGACCGCCAGGCCCAGGGCGGCGGTGATCACCAACCATCGGAACCGCAGGGAAAATTCGATCAGGGCATTCAGCATTGGACAGGCACCTACTTTTTGCTGTGGCAGGCGCATCCTTCGCCGAGACTTCCCCGAAGGAGTTCAGTCAGCAGCAAACCGCTTCCCTTGGTCACAACCAGTTCATTGGGCAGTACCCCGGCTATCAATTCCGTGTTTTTCCCGGCCTTGGCCCCGACCCGGACCTTGCGGACATGAAACACCTTGAGGTCGCCCTTCAGGTAATCCTTGTCCCGGATGAAAACCACATGGCAGCAGCCATCCCATTGGACAGCCTCGGAAGGCACGGTGATCGCCTTCTGTTCCTCCCGCAAAATGACCCGCCCGGACCCGTAAGTGTTTGCCAGCAGGGATTGGTCTGGATTGGCAAAATCGGCCCGGACTTTGATGGTCCGCGTCCTTGGGTCCACCTGGGCGCTTTTCCAGATGATGGTTCCCGCAAGTTCCGCGCTGGAATTATCGGTCTGGAATCGAATCAACTGCCCCTTTTGCACGCGGTGGGCGTCCTCCCCACGGATATCCAGCGTCAGCCACATTGCCTTGGGCTCGGCGATTTCAAAAAGGACTCTCGCCGTGTCCACCACCTCGCCCGCAACCATTTCCGTCGCAACGACTCTGCCATCCATGGGGCTGACAACCGGCAGCAGATTCGACGACAAAAGCCTTTGATCCTGCGCGCCAAGCAATTGCGCGGGAATACCAAGACTGTGCAATCTGTCCTTGAGTTGGGAAGCCAAAGTGCCCTTAACCTGTGACTCGTCGATCGGCAGACCAAGATTGGTCAGGGCCTGGCACGCGGCACCGAGTCGAATATCCGCTTCCTTCAGGGCGACATCCGCTTCCAGAATCTTGGACGCGGGCACCGCCGTGGCCGCATCCTGAAGGTTCGCCAATGATTGTGCCTTCAACTGGAGATTTGCGAAGGTTTGGAGCAGTTCTGTCTTGGCTCTTCCAACCTCCGCGGCTTCCACCAATGCAATCACCTCACCCGCGCGAACCTCGTCCCCAAGCCGCTTGAACATCTTCCAGATGGTGCCTGAGGCTCGCGCTGACAAATGGGAAACACGGGTCTGGTCAAAAATGATTTCACCCGGAGCGGAAATGAATTCCACCACTGGAGACCGCCAGACCGGCTCCACAGCTATCCCCGACTTGTCGGCACCTTCTGAGGTGGCGAACTGTATCCTTCTCAAGTGGGTTTTGCAATTTGGAATGTTTGCGGTTCTTTTGTCAAAAGCCAACGCGGCAATGGATTGCTCCATTTCAGCTTTGGTAACAACCGGGGTCTTGATCAACTGGGCCAAGGCGGGGTTGCACAACACGCATTCGGAAACTCCATGAATCCTGCACCAACCCTTCTCCTTGGGCTTGGGCATGAGGGCTTCATTGCATTCAACGCAGATGGATTCAGGAACCTTGTGCTCGGAACACCAATCCTCCTCCTTCCCTTCCTCCCCCTTCGATGAAAAGGCCGGCAGCTTCCAATCGTTTTGAATCCCGAACCATCCGACCATGCCCGCAAATCCAAGGACAGCCAGGTTGGCGGCAAGGCTGGCGAAAATGGTGACCAAACGACGCCCCCAAGGGGTCGGCCCAAGGGAGCCTTGGGGGTCTGGGGTGTTGATTCCGGGACGGATTGCACTTCCACCCATGGATGGTTGGCCCATGACACTCTCCGCGATCAATAATTTGAATGGGACAGCAAACGCCAAGGTCATTCAAACCAAAGGTGGTTTGAGCCTGGCAAACCGAAGGGGCCGGAAATTAGATCAACAAGATGCCATGCGCCAGGCAAAGCATGCGCCCGGAATCACGGTTCAAGGGAAGTGGGAAAAATTCAGGACCAGATTCCGGCCCGCAGCCTAACGATTCGGCAATCTTCCAGTGGCAAAAATCAATTGGGGGCAATGAAGCAAGGCAGTTTGGCTCCAGGGCATCCAAATCAGCCAAAATGGAATAGGGACAGGGCGACGGGCTGTTAGGTATAGTTTTGGGGTCCGCATTTGCCCCTTGACCACAGGCCTGTTTCACAGAATTTTCAACTGCATCGTTCGTGCGGCAGCAGCGGCACGCCTTGCGAGTACCCAAATGCTTGCCGGGTGAATCGTTTCCGGCAACTTCTGAAGTGAAACAAACAGAATTTCCAATCAGGCTGCAAAAACAGAATCCGGGGGGCTGGAGATGCGGCCCCAAAGCCAAAACCATCAGCAGAATTCTTAAAAAGGCCAATTGCCACTCCTGACAAGTTACTTCTTTATAGTTTTCGTCGTGGAAACATGTCAATCATTACCTTGAAAAATGCCGCCTGAAAACAAGCCAACCTTTGCCACCAATTTTGGCATCGGCAATCAGGGCTAAAACTGGGTACCCACTGAAGGCATCCATTCATTCCGACGGAAAAGGCCCCACCACCTTGTAAAGTGATGGGGCCTTCCCACGGGTGCCGGTTCAACCAAATCTGGACATTTACCCGATCAGGCCTCAATCTCCCCCGAAGTCCCCGCCGCCGAAATCGCCTCCACCGCCAAACCCGCCGCCGGAATCGCCGCCGCCAAACCAGCCGCCGCCTGAATTGTCTCCAACGCCAAAATCGCCGCCGGATTCATTTCCGTTCGAAAAATCCCCGGTTCCCGCTTCCTCGCCGGTGGAATCACCGCCGCCAAACCATCCACCCGCGCTCGCACCGGGGGTGCCCCCGCCAAAAAAGTGGTTGTACATCCACATGCCGGCTGCCGCCCCGAACATTCCGCCCAGCATGTTGGTCAGAAATCCGCCGCCGCCACCGCCATATCCGGGTGCCCCGCCGTAACCGCCACCCGCCGCCCCGGCCGCCGAGCCGCGCATCGCGCCAAAAATCATCCACACCACCATCAGGCCCACAATCCCCAGGCAAACCCAACCCAGCATGTTGTTCTGTTCCACTTCCTGGACAGCGGTTTTGGCACCCAACGGCACACTTCCACCTCCAGTTGCCGCGGCGCGGGATTTCTCCAGCGGAATGCTCTCTGCCACTTCGTTCACAAAAGCGGAGAGCGCCTGATCCAGTTCCTTCTTTCGTTCCGGCTCATTTTTGTTTTTGCTCGGTGCTTCCAGACTTTTGGCAAGGCTTTGCTGCAAAGCACGGGTTTTGCCAGCATCGAACCCGGCGGAGGACAAGGCCCGATCGGATGCTACCTCCACACGACCAGGTTTCCAGCAGATCAGCACGACCAGGCCGCGTTCCCCCTTCACATGGCTTAGGGTGAACTCACGCCAAACCTCGTTCTTTTTCGCGGAGTCCTTCCCAGCCGCATCGAGCCGGGCCTGCATGGCTTCAGGCAGATTCGGATAGGTCTTCAGGTGCACCTCCCGGTCCACCTTGGCATTCACCTGGGATAGCCGTTGCCGGGCAGCCTCCTTGGCCCCCTCGCTGAACAGGGAGGCGTTATCTTCGATCACCAGCCGCACTGGATGCCCGGCACCCGCCGCGGTTCCCAACCCTGAAAAGGCAAGGCATGCGATCCCCAACCATCCGACCAGATTTTTCACTGTGCTTTCTCCAGGGAGTCGTGTCCGTCCCTACCACACTATCCGCCGCGCCTACCCGCCCGGTTCACGGTTTCCGAAACAATTACCGTTAAGCCAACATATCAGAAGCACCAAGTAAAAATCCCGAAACCACGAATATATCTTTGGCAATCAGCCTCGGTATCGAAACCAAAACTCAAATCCCTCATACTGATAAAGAGAGAGGATGGGAGACATCGTTCATGCCGCCGCGTTTGACCGGGAATCGCCTGCGCATTGCCTTGATTGCCGCCTGGCTCCTTGCTGGATTCTGCGGGGCTCAAACGGTCCCAAAAAACCAGATCGGGCCGGGCTCACCGCGCCCCCTGCTTCCGACCGGCCAGACCACCCCGCGGGAAGCCGTCGAGACCTTCTGCTTCGCGTGGGACGCCCTCCAGTCGGGCGTTCCCGAGGCCATGGAGGTCGCCCAGCGCTGCATCGACTATCCCCCGGAAGCCACGCCCAACGAACGCGCCCGCTTTGTCGAGATGTTTGGGACAATTCTCGATCTTGAGTCACCTTTTTTCATCAACCTGGTTGCCACACGGGAAAAGGACACCGCCACCCTGCTCCGCCAGGGCATGTTCACCCTGGCCTTCAACTCCGGGTCGGACGGAACCTGGCGCCTGTCGCGCAAAAGTGTCGCGATACTTCCGGAACTATACACCCGGACCCTGGAACACAACCAGAAACTGCAGGTCGATCGCGGTTCCCTGGTCGAGGGGCAGGGAGATCCCACCGAGCTACTCGTCACATTCATGGACCGCGCCTCACAGGGCGATTTCCAGGGGGCGGCCCAATGCCTCGACCTGAGCGGTATTCCCGCCGAAAAGCGCCGGCAGACCGGGGCCGAACTCGCCAGGAAACTCGCCGCCTCGATCCAGAGGCTTCCATATCCCCATTCCCAGAATATCCCGGTCGATCCCAACCACCGGCCGTTCACCTACCAGATCATGCCCGCCGGGGCCGTGGTCGGCCAAAGGATCCACCAGGATGGCACGCAGGACCGTTGGCAATTCAGCCGTCAAACGGTCCTGGAGATCGAGGCCATCTACGCAGCCTCCAGGGACCATCCGGTTGACCCCCGCTGGATCATCCTGGGCAAGGTGGTGCCATCCCAGGTTGGCCCGGTCGAATTAGACAAGGCCCCGGCCACCGTCCCTTCCCAATACGCCTCGCCCCGGGCCATGGTCCGCGGCTTTCTCGAAACCATGGACCTGGCGGAGCACAACGACGCTCGCCTGGAGGAGGCGGCTCAAGCCCTCGACCTAACCGACCTCACCCCGGAGGAGGCGAAACGCCTCGGTCCCAAGCTCGCCGAAAAGCTCGAGGTCATTCTCAGGAAAATCCGCCCCAACACCAGCGAGCTGGACGCGCATTACAATGCCGCACCGGTCACCCTGGGGGATGGGAATATCCGCGCGCGGATTGTCAGGCGCCACGATGGCCGTTGGGGTTTTTCATCCAAATCCGTGGCCCGCATCCCGCAGATGTACGAGTCCCTCAGCCTCAAGGACCGCGGGCAGGGCTCCCACCTCGATGGCCGCAATTCGCCGCGGGAAACCTTCAGCACCTTCCTCCGCGCCATGAACGAGGGCCAGGTGGAAAAGGCGGCGGCCTGCCTCGACCTCGGAAGCGTCCCCCTGTCCGCCAGGTCGACCTTGGGCCCAGTCCTGGCCTACAAGCTCAAGGCCCTCATCGACCGGATCGACTATGTCTATTTCCACGAGTTGCCCGGCGACCCCGACGGACCTCCCTTCCTTTGGCACCGCGGCCCCCTCGGCCGTGTCCAGGTCGGCAAAAGCATGGAGAATCCCGAACGCGGCTGGCTTTTCACGCAGTCCACCGTGGACGACCTCGATCAGGCCATCGACCGCATGGTCACATTACCCATCGCCACCGATGTGAAAATCCACCAGGAAATCCATTCGATACCGGATTGGCTCGAGGCCCCCGGCTTGCGGCTCAGGATGGCGGTTCCCGATGGACTCCGAAAAGAGGTGGGCCCTTTCGAATTATGGCAGTGGCTCGGGCTCCTCTCCCTCGCCACCTTTTCGGTGATCTTGTTCCAGGTGCTTGCCCGAATTCTCACCCGCCTGGTCCAGAATCGTCTGCCCGAGGAACGCACCCCGGGTTGGGTCGGCAGGCGCCTCAGGGGTTCCGCTTTTTTCCTCACCCTCCTCGCGGCCTACTGGCTTGTCAATTGGCTCGACCTGCCAACTCCCATCGCAGGGTGGATCTTCGGCTTTGACGAGGTCCTCCTCGCCATGGCGGGCGTCTGGGCCGGTTTCGGCATCATCGACATCACCTACCTGTTGCTGCGTTACATCCCGGAATCCGCCACCGAGAACATCCGCGGGTTCCAGGACCTGCTGCTGCCTTTTTTCACCCGCCTGCTGAAAATCATCCTCGTCGTTGCCGGTCTCATCTATCTGGTCACCTGCTTCGACGATGGCACCCTGCTCGGCCGCTTTCTGGCGGGACTCGGCGTGGTCGGCCTGGCCGTCTCGCTGGCCGCGCAAGACTCCCTGAAAAACCTCTTCGCCACCATGCTTCTCATTGGCGACCACAGCTTCAGCGTGGGCGACCTCATCAAGGTTGGCGGCGTCGAGGGCACCGTCCAATCCGTCGGCTTCCGCAGCACACGGCTGAAAACCAAGGAGGACAGCATCGTGGTGCTGCCAAACGCCACCCTGGCTGGCGGGACCATCGACAACCTCGGTCTGCGTGTCAACAAGCGGGTCCAGGGCAAGGTCACCATCCCGCCACCCGTCTCCGCGCACCAGGCGCAAGCGCTCAAGGACCGTTTCCGGACCTGGCTCGAGGCCCAGTCCCATCGGCATGAGGTCACACGGGCCAAGGTCGGCCTCGAGGGCTTCAACGAGCAGGGCCTTGAGATCGCCTTCACCCTTTACTCTGGAGCAAAGGGCGACGAGGCGGACAAATTGCGGGATGAGGGAATCCTCGAA
>Ga0255180_1000326_pt1 | contig 17413 bp, 19 predicted proteins | sample Atl_Colum_RepB_8_FD_189933 | JGI IMG/M metagenome (GOLD analysis project Ga0255180, IMG submission 189933) | Freshwater microbial communities from Altamaha River, Georgia, United States - Atl_Colum_RepB_8d | ecosystem: Environmental > Aquatic > Freshwater > River | place: USA: Georgia... | reverse complement strand
AATTAAATTAGCCGCCGACAGTAAGAACATTGGAATGATCCAGTTTTCCATTTTAAAAATATTAAAAGCGTATCCCAGGCAGCTGATGATCAAAAAGCTTTTGAATAATATTTTTTCTTTTCTTTGCAATTGGTCAATTTCATGAATGGATTCGGGTTGATGTTTCATCAACCAATTTTTCATGTTTTGATTGTACAAAACACAAAGGCCTTCGATTTGTCTGAGCGTGTGATAGTACAAAGCAAAGAATTGCATCAACAGAACTGCTGTCCAAAATAAATAGGGACCGCCGTCACCCCAAGTTTTAAATTGGGGGAATACCCACATTAATACAAAGAAAAAAACAAACACACTCAAGCTGCGATAGCCCACATGAAAGGGTTGCGTTTTAAAGTGATCTTTAAGATAAGGTTGGATTTCAGGCAAATCGGTCAGAATAAATAATGAAAATATATTGTGTACAACATTCAGAAAAATAATGTTCGAAACGACAAATAATAAATTACTTGCGTGTTCATTTTGCGCTAATCCTGTTTGGCTGATCAATAGAAAGGATGCGAAAATCACTAACGGTAAATACAGATTGATGGTTTCATCTTTGGCCTTAAAAAGACTTACTTTAATACTATCGCCAGACATGTCCTTATTCTACATTGTCTATTTAGAACTGCAAATCTGTCTTAAAATGACTCGTCAGGGTCTAGGTGTTTGTCAAATAAAACAATTGTGTAATCTCTTTTGTAAAGCTCGTATAAAAACTGAGGTAATATTTCTGCAGTACGGCGATGAACATCATGGAATAGAACAACACCTTTTTGGCTGCGGTCTAAGGTTCCAAGAGCACTGTTCAACACATCTTTACTTGTAAAAGGGACTGATTCTTTTCCGATTTTTTGCATATAACGCCAATCGTTTGAATCGATATTCCAATGCATTTCGAAAATTTGATATTTCTTTAAAAATTCGCTGGTAGCATTACGATTATCCCCATATGGAAATCTGAAAAAGGGAGCGATTTTTCCAACGATGGATTTAATTAAATTAAATGTATTTACAACTTCGTCTTGAACTTGTTGATCTGTCAAAACCAAGCCTTTATTATTTTTTTTACAAATTTCTGTGCTGTCCATACAGTAATGATTCCACGAGTGATTCGCAACGATATGGCCTTTTTCAGAAACTTCGGCCGTGACTTGGGGAAACTGTGAAATTTGTTTTCCAAGTTGGTAAAACATCGCTTTGACGGATCCAGCTTCTTCTAAGGTTCTTAAAACCGAATGCGTGAATTCATTATGGGGGCCATCGTCAAATGTCAGTAAAACTTCTTTTTCTTTTAACGAAGCCGTGTGCTTATTTAAATTCATATGATCAAAATCACGAATGATTTTTGTCTTTAATTGAAAATCAATATTTGATCCGGCTGTGGATGTCGCATCTGTAAAATACTTGATGTGCATCATATTTTCATGATTTTTGGATTGCAGTCTTTGACTTAAATTAGAATAGCACTGACCTAACAGTTCTTTGTTGGATTGATTTGAGATTTCAGATTCAAAAATCAATAATGAATCATCGCTCAAACTTTGTAATCCAGAACAGATTTGTTTTTTAAGAGCGGCGACTTGTTCCGCATTCGTTTGATTGTCCACCAGACTTTTACGTAAATCTTTGAATATCTGTTGGGGATGATATTCCGATGTTTCCCAATCTAAATGGGTTGTCGATTCAGCGTTCACATCAACGCTGGATTGCAAAAGAGTATTAATTCTGTCAGAGCTTTTCTGACAGCTCACCAAAAGACTGATTGCACTGAGGCATAACAACATACGTACCATGAGCAGGCCTCATTGCGATTTGCTGGCCAGCTCAAATGCTCTATAAGGCTTTTAAGAATTCCGATTTGTCCAAGTGTTTTACAATGAGACACTTTTCGCAGCAGTTAACTGTCAATTTTGGCAAAACAAAGTCCGATACAGGGATGTGTTTAGAAGAATCAAATTTTTAATTTTTCCATTGATTACTTTGTTTGGCCTCAGCGGCTATACGTATTTTAATTTATTTTATACGGGTCCCGGTGAAACACAGCTGGTCGAAGTTCCGCAGGATCGTCCCAGTCCCAAAACTTTACAGCAACGACAGATTGCAAATACGAATGAACAACAAGTTTCAGTGGAGTGCATGGAGACGCAGTTAAATGCCGTTCTGACCATTCAAAAAAATTTAATGATCAAGCTGGTTAACTGTCCGGCCAGTTTAGATCCCGCCCAAATTCAAATTTTAAATCAAAGTAATCAGTATCAAGCGCAAGTTTTCAAGTCGCAATCAGGTGAGTATTTAACTGACTTTATTCAGCTAGCACCTGGAGTAAATAATCTAAAGCTAGAATTTAGCTTAAATGACGGGCAGAGAAAGACGCAAATGATCAAAATAGAGCAAAAAACCTTTGAAATTCAGTGACACGCCCCAGAGTTTTTCTTAACTTGATTCCCTTGTGATGACTGAAATAAATGTTAATGAAAACAAAGAACGAAATCCCTTCGTAGATCATTTTAAAAAGCGATCGGATGTTCATTTAGCCCGAAAAGTCTGGCATGTAACGACAGTTTTTTTAATGTTCGTTGCATGGAATGTTTTGCCGTTTTGGATCTGCATGTCATTATTGATTTTAGGCTGGATTGCCTTTGTACCGGCTGACTTCGTTCGCTTGAATAATCCGGATTTGAATTCAAAACTTTCAAAAATGTTCAAATTGATTATGCGTCAAAACGAATTAGATCGTTTGGCGGGCACAACTTACTTGATTACAGGTACAATTTTAATCGCGTCTGTTTTTCCGAAATCAGTTGTCAGCCTCAGTTTATTATTTTTGGCTTTCGCGGATCCCATCGCCAGTTATGTGGGAATTCGCTATGGCAAAGATAAAATTTTCGGTCACAAATCCGTACAGGGATTCATTGCAGCCTATGTTGTCTGTACAGTTCTGACTGGGATCTTTTTGTATTTTAATAATATCGTAGATTACATTTTGATTATTTCATTGCTCGCGGGCCTTGTAGGAGCTTTGGCAGAGCTGATCCCGATTGCTAAAATTGATGATAACTTCACGATGCCCTTGCTCAGCAGTATCGGTATTTATATTATTCTTTATTTATTTAACGTGTCTCAACTTTTAATATAACGGACGAATCATGGAAAATTTTGATGAACTAGAAGAAAAAACAGCCAATGGAAAAAAATTGGGAATGTATGTTTACGTACTTCCAAATATGGTGACGATTGCTAATTTATTTTGTGGATTTTATTCAATTTTGCAAACTTTTAAAGGTGAATATAAATCAGCTGCGATTGCTGTTGTTGCAGCGGCTGTATTTGACCAGTTGGATGGTCGTTTAGCGCGTTTAACTCGTGCGACAAGTAAGTTTGGCGCTGAATTGGATTCTTTGTGTGACGCTGTCAGCTTTGGTGTGGCACCGGCAATGTTGATGTACCAATGGGCTTTGAATCCAATGGGACGTTTGGGGATGATGGCTTGTTTTTTATTTGCAGCCTGTGGTGTTTTACGTTTAGCACGATTCAATGTTCAAGTGGGTGTAGTCGAGAAAAATTATTTTCAAGGCTTACCAATTCCAATGGCAGCCGGTATTATTGCTTCGGCCTACTTAGCTTTCGAGGATATGGCTTGGGATGCAACAGCACACAAAGGCTTGTTGTTCATGACGATTTTACTCGCATTTGTCATGGTTTCTAATTTTCGTTACAGATCTTTCAAAGATTTAGATTTAAAACAACGTTTACCATTCCGTTATTTGATTTTAGGTGTGGTCATTTTGTTTCTAGTTGCATTGCGACCTGAAGTGATGTTGTTCGTACTTTTCTTTGGTTATGCTTTATTAGGAGCTATCTTTGGTATTATGCGCTTGGGTAAAAAGCATAAGCAAATTCCAGCCAGCGTTTATGCTCCAGCAACTGTAAATGAAAACGATCTTCAGGAAGAAAAGGAAGACTAAATGAAAAAATGGTCGCGTCCATTAAAAATTGGTTTAGTTGGTGCCACAGGCGTTGTGGGAGAAACCTTCATTAATATTATCGAAGAATATGATCAGCCGATTGCTGAATTTCGTCCTTTTGCCAGTCAAAATTCGGAAGGCATGAAATTAGAACTGGCTGGTAAATCATGGACAGTTCAAACTTTAAAGCCAGGCTGTTTTGATGGTTTAGATATGGTGTTCTTTAGTTCAGGTGATGATATTTCCAAAGAGTGGGCCCCACAAGCAGTGCAATCTGGGGCTTTTGCGATCGATAATTCGAACGCATTTCGTATGAATGCCGATATTAAATTAGTCGTTCCTGAAGTGAACGGAAACTTATTAAATGCCAACTCAAAACCACAAATCATTGCCAATCCGAACTGCAGTACGATTCAATTGGTCGTGGCATTGAAACCATTGATGGATCAATTTGGTATCGAAGACGTCACTGTGTCGACTTACCAAGCCGTCAGCGGAGCAGGTTTGCCAGGTTATGATGAATTGTTGAATCAAACAAAAAATTTCCAAGAAGTGGATCAACAAGTAAAGGCCTTCCCAAAACAAATTTTGTTTAACTGCATTCCACAAATTGGTTCGTTTGGTGATGATGGTTTTTGCACCGAAGAATCTAAAATTATGAACGAGACTCAAAAAATCTTGGACAATCAAGAATTAAAAGTATCGGCATTCACAGTTCGAATTCCAGCATTGAACAGTCATTCGGAATCTGTATGGGTGACTTTGAAAAAAGAAGCTAAAAAATCGGATGTCGTGAATTGTTTAGGACAATTTGAAGGCATTGCAGTTTTAGACAAAGATTATCCAACACCACTTGAAGTATCTGGTGAAGAACCTGTTTTTATTGGTCGTATTCATCAAGATCGCTTTAATACAAAACGTTGGTTGATGTGGGTTGTTTCGGACAATTTGAAAAAAGGCGCTGCTCTGAACGGGCTGCAAATCGCTGAAAAATTATTTTGCTAAAAAAATAGACTTTTGACATTCATTTTTGACTGTGTTGCACTAAAGGGGTGAAATCACGATTAACCCCTCTTATTGCCGCACTTTTCCTAATGTCGACTTCGACACTAAGAACTGTATCTGGAACCAGTTATTATGATGAAACAGCCAAAAAAATTTATGCAGGTGTGGCTGGTGATGTAACGACATATTGTTCTGGGGCGGATTCGGGTTCAACTTGTGATACTTGCAAAGACACGACAGGCGGCGGTTTAAAGCCGTGCAATCAAAAAAGTATCCATCCAGCTATGACGATTTCATTTACATTTCAAAATTCGGTGGATCTGACCGGCAAATCGATTGCATTGTTTATTGGTGATTCCAATGGTTCTGCAGTGGAAATTTCTGGAACTCGGACAACCGGGGCTGCAGCCAGTGCAGATATGACTCTTTCAACGACTTGGTCAGAATATTGTAATGCTGTCGGAGTCACAGGTTGTGATCCTAGCGCCCTGAGTTCAGGTGATTACAGTACGACGAAATCTTTTTATATTTGGGCCGATGAAAATGGCAACAGTTCTGCTGATGCCGAAACTGAAAAATTACAAGTGACAACTTCTTTTCATGCTATCAGCAGCGCAGTCACAACTTATCACATTCAAGATTTTGGTGGTGGAGCTGTGAATTACGGCCTCTATTCTTATTCCTTATTTCCTGGGGATCAAAAAATGGTGATTATGGATTCTCCAGAACCCTTAGTGACTACAAATCGGCCGACAGGTTCACCGGACTATGAAGGTGTTGTTTTTTTCGCTTATCCACAAGCCGCTGGAATTAGCACAGCTGTCAGTAACGGTCAGGGTATTTTGATCAGTAAAAATTTTGTCAGCGGTTCTGATTTAAATATTGCCAGTGATCCTTATTTAAATGGTTTAGAAAATTACACGCGATACTGTGTTTTTGCAGGCCAAAGAAATTTAGCACAAAATATTTTTGCATTCACAGCGAACAATGCGGACGCCAATCAAATGTGTGCCGAAACATCCGAAGTAGTTGGATTATTGGATGATAAAAGCTGCTTTATTTCAACAGTCGCTTTCGGATCAAATATGGCAAAAGAAGTTCAAATTTTCAGAAAATTCCGAAATGAATTTTTAATGCATAACTCGGCAGGAGCCGCTTTTGTTAAAGCTTACTATCAGTACGGACCGATAGCTGCGGATTGGATTTCGCAACACGAATCTATTAAAACACTGACGCGATGGACTTTATACCCAATGGCGGGGTGGGCCTGGTTAACATTAACTTATGGTATTGAAGTAGGATTTTTGACTTTAGGACTATTTCTGGTTGGGTTGTTTTATTTTCGTCAAAAAATGGGAAGTCTTTTTTTCAGAAAGTCGTGGAAGTAATGCTTTTTAAGTCTCTGACAGCAATTATTTTATTTTCTGCATCTGCGATGGCCACTCAAATGGATGCGCGCAAAGTTCGTCATCAAGGGGCAGCCGATGGGTTAACCCGCATTGATAAAGACGGCGCATATATTTATGAAGTTGTGAATCCATTCAAAAATCAATCCAGCCATTTGCGCTTTGGTTCTGCCGAAACGCCTACAATGTCTGTGGATATTTGCCAAAAATCGGGTACGGATGATTGTGCCAGTATTACTCAGGTCCAATTCGAAGACATTTATTCGGGGGCTTCCAAATTTTCATTTGGATATGACTACGAATATTTTTTTAATACCGATGCTGGAAAAATCGGGGCTCAGTTAGGTGCTTCGTTTCAATTTGCTTCTGGTCGTGGTCGTTTAGTTTCGAACCCCAGTCAGGAGTCTCTCGAGAAATTCACATTTGTAACATTACCCATCTATCTAGGGGCTGTTTATCGTTTTGAATACAAAAGTTCTCAGTTAATTGCGCCGTACGTATCGGGCGGTGGAACATATATTATTCTGGCCGAGAAAAGAGAAGACCGTTCTAAAATTAGCGCCATTGGTTCTTTGGGCTTTTACGGAGCGGGTGGAGTTTTATTTAATATTACAGCGCTCGATCGTGAAATGGCGGCTAATTTTAACAGCGAATATGGAATCGGAAACTTGTGGGTGAACGTCGAAGTTAAAACTGTTCAAGTCAACTCAGAGGCCTTTGAATACAGTGCGAACTACATCCAGGGTGGAATGAGTTTTGATTTCTAGTGGTTAACATTTTTTGTCCCATACATTCCTTGTTTTAATTTGAGACATTCAAAGTTCATTAAAATGACCATCATCTTTTAAAATTGGAATTGAGCTTGCAACACCTGAGTAACGAGGTGTTTATGTCTATTAAAATAATCTTCGCTTTAATATTAGGTTTTTTGATGATGAGCTGTCGTGGGAAAACGGATGCTAAGGACACCTCTCTTCCTGAAAGATTAGTCACAGAAGAACAAACTGAAAAAATCAGACAGTTAATGAACATTTGGAAATTACCTTCGGAATTTGCACGATCCGAAGTCGCAGGTTGCAAAATTCAGCTAGAAATTCCGAATGCCAATATGATTTTGAATAGAGCTGACATTGTAAATACTCCAACGAGTTGGGTTTTTATGTGGAAAGCTGAAGGTGAAAATTGTTCAGGCGATTATTTACTCAGATATCAAGGAACTCAAGCCAGCGGAGTTCTTCGTTTGAATGCAAACACGGATAAAAAATTTGGTTCTTTCTCGAAAACTCAAGGTATTTTTTATTGGAACAAACAAACCATGGAAGACGTCAAGCTGGATGCTAATCCCGAGGGCTATTTATTTTGGAATGTCGAAGATCTAGGTTCACATGCTCAACCTGAGCCTAATAAAGTGAAATTGTTATAAGCTTGTTTTCAGCGCAGCTATTTTCTAGTTGCGCATTTTTTTTAACAAGTGAATATTGATGTCGATGTCTGAGAGTAAAACACGTATCAAATTTACTGTATCCTATGACGGAACTGATTTTTGCGGTTGGCAACGTCAAAATTTACAGCGCGAAACAAATGGAATCGAAAAACCCAGTCTCAGTCGAACTCTTGAAAAAGCTCTCGAAAAAGTATTCAAACATCCGATTGATTTATGCGCTTCGGGTCGAACAGATGCAGGTGTTCATGCTGTGAATCAGGTTGGACATTTCGACACGACAATGACAGTTGAACAGTTGCAAAGATTTGATTTAGGGCGAGCGACGAAATCTTTTTTACCATCTACAATTGTCATTAAAAAAGCTTGGATTGCTCCGCCGGAATTTCATGCGACTTTATCTGCCGAGAGAAAAACTTATCGATATTTGATCTATAACTCACCCACACCGAGTGCGTTTTTCAGTCGTACAATGGGTTGGATGTACAAGCCTTTGGACCTGAATTATCTAAATGACTGTTCGAAATATTTGTTGGGTGAGCATGATTTTAAAAGTTTTCAGTCCGTTGGGTCCGAAGTTTCGACCACAGTGAGAACAATTTATAAGGCACAGTGGCGCTGGTTGCGTTCAGATGTTGCTGAATTTTCAATCACTGGGTCTGGTTTTTTAAAGCAAATGGTCAGAAATATTGTCGGCACTCAGTTGTTAATGGCCCGAAAAGGCTATCCGGCCGAAAAAATGTCTGAAATTATAGCAAAAACGGACAGAAAGGCTGCGGGACCGCCCGCAGAGCCGCAAGGACTGTATTTAATGAAAGTTTACTATCCTCTAGATCTTGACAACAAGTGCCTAGAACTTTAAAACAGTCATTCATTTTGGAAATACAAAAAAGATTTACTGGATTATCCAAAAAAGTTAGGTTGGAGACCGTATGAAAAGTTTTAATGCGAAAACAGAAGATTATATCAATAATCAAAAATGGTTTGTTGTCGATGCATCTGGACAACGTTTAGGGCGTATTGCAACTCACGTTGCTAACATTCTTCGTGGTAAGAATTTACCTACTTTCACACCAAATGCAGACGCAGGTGGTTTCGTAGTAGTTATCAATTCAGACAAAGTAGAAATGACTGGTGCGAAGTGGACTACTAAAAAGTACTACCGTCACTCAAGATTCTTTGGATCTTTAAAAGAAAAATCTGCTGAACAAATGAAACAAGATGATTCAGCATTTATCGTTCAAGAAGCTGTACGTGGTATGCTTCCAACGAATAAACTTTCTAAGTCATTAATTAACAAACTTAAAGTATACACAGGTGCAGAGCATCCTCACGCAGCTCAAAGACCTGAAGCTTACGTAATCAAGTCAAAATAATAAGAGGGATATAAAATGGCAGCTGCAGAAAAATTCTATTACGCAACTGGAAGAAGAAAAACGAGTTCGGCTCGTGTTTACCTTAAACCAGGTAAAGGCAAAGTAACTATCAATGGTAAAAATTCTGAAGACTATTTAACTCGTCTTCAATCAAGAATGGTTATCATGCAGCCAATCGAGCTATTAGGCCAAGCTGGTAAGTTTGATCTTAAAGTTATGGTTGCTGGTGGCGGTGAATCAGGACAAGCTGGAGCAATTCGACACGGCGTTACACGCGCTTTGATCGCTTTCAATGCGGATTTTAAAGCTGAATTGAAAAAAGCTGGCTTTGTTACTCGTGACCCTCGTATGGTTGAAAGAAAAAAATACGGTATTCGTGGTGCGCGTCGCAGAGGTCAATACTCAAAACGTTAATCCGAATTTGTACAAATTATATTTGTTACATACAAAAGGCCTGGAAACAGGCCTTTTTTTTTATTTTTTTTTGAATAAACAAAAAAAATTGTTAAAATTTTGTTAAAAAATGATATGCTCTAAACAGTTGGTGGTTAAATATGGCTCAAGAGAGAATAACATTGTTAGCAGAATTTTTAAAAAATAAGAGAAATTTATCGGGCCTTTCGCAAAAAGAAGTGGCTCATCACTTAGGATACTCTACTTCACAATTCGTCAGTAATTGGGAGCGCGGTATTTCTCAACCTCCGTTGGCGGTATTGAGAACATTGGCGAATCTTTATAAAATTAACGCAGACGAAATGTTCTCGGTTTTGTTAAAAACAACTGTTGCGCAAGTAGAGATTGATTTAAAGCACAGATTCTATTCCAAAGACGCTTCTTTGTAGAATCTTTTGATTATTTGCGAACCTTTTTGGTTCGCTTCGGTTTCAATTTTAATTTCATTTTAGATTTAGGGTCTTCGATGGAACTTTCCTGAGCTGAAAGTTCCGAAGCTGTTTTACGAAAGCGTGATTTGTCGTCAACGAACATATCTTGTTCGCTCATCACATTTTTTGTATTACGGATTTCATTTTCTGATTGACTCAACATTTCCGAGAAATCTTCTTGGGCCTTTGTCGGATAGCCACGCGTGAGTAAGCTCATTGAAGAACTGCAGTTCTGAAAAATAAAAAGTCCACCAACCGAGATGAATCCAAGAAGTAGAATAATTTTTGTTTGTCTTTGTGTTGTCATCAAAGGTCATATCGGATGGTCTAGGTCAGAGTTGAATAAAAGTTCTGAAAATAATGTCTCATTCTGAGAATCGTAGTTTGAATCGTCAATATGCATGAATTTGTTCAAGATTGTCCTGCAATAAGACGATAGTGCGTTATATGTCAGGCGCTAAAATTCTGAAACGTGGAGAGTTCTTATTTAAAGAATCTGAAAAGATTCAAACTGTTTACATTGTTCAATCAGGACAATTGAGTCTGCAGTTTTTTAAAAATAAAAAAAATGTAGAAGTGATGACGGCATCAACTGGTTATGTTTTTGCTGAACCTGTTGTTTTGGGACAGCCTACGTATTCTTATTCGGCGATGGCGTCACAGGAAACCAAAGTGATTGAAATACCTATTGAAAGCTTTAAAGAACAGTACGAAAGTTTTCATCAAATCTATCGTTCCTTTATAAAATCGTCTTGTGAAAGATTGAAATGGGCGATGTTGGAAATTAAAAATAAAAAATCAGATAAAGATATGGTGGCTTGTTCACCAGAGGAAATTCCACGTGTTTTTGGTATCTTGTACCATGCGATGAAACACAAAGGAGTTTTTGAGGGCGCTAGTTGTAAAACAGACTGGGGAACTTTACGTCAATATTCTCAAAGAATATTTGGCGAAAGTTTGAAACGAATTGAACAGGCTTCGCAAATTTTAGTAAAGCTGAAATTAGCTGAATTCATCATGACTCCGAAAGATGAAGATGATGTGCTGTCAAAGCCTGAAATTGCCGCTTTGAAAATTTATGATTTATCAGCTTTGGAATCATTTTTTGAATTTTATCAATATTATTATTACAAGGGTAATAAGACTGAAATTTTACGACCCGATGACGTGAATTATACTGTTTTGCAAATTATGTTAATGGCTTATGAAGGTCAAGAGCCAGATAAGCAAGGTGTTGTCAGTCGTGATTTAAATGATGTGACTGAGTTTTACAAAGAATATGGTATTAGTTTTGGGTCCGGACAACTGACCGCCCTGGAATCAAAAGGATTGTTTTGTAAACGCAAGCCGATCGCAAATAATCAAGTCCTACTGCAATTTGAATATAAAGAATTCAAGAATCTATTTAATTCTTGGAGAATTTTGAAAGAAATCGAAAAGTGGAACGACCGCGGTTTGGTTGATTTTTATGAACAAGAAGAAATGCCAAAGAAAAAAGCGATTGTTTCGAATGGCGTTGAGTGTTCGGCGTGCCACAGTGTTGTGTTGTTAGGAGCCAAGTTTTGTCCTGAGTGTGGAGCGAAGATGGAAGTGTCAGCATCGGCCACAGAGAAAAAGGCGGCTTAATGGAGCGAAAAATTCTTTTGCTGATTGTAATGGTGTTAACGCTATTTGCCTACCAAAACTGTTATAAACCGAAAAGCAGCCAAGATGCAGTGAGTTCTTCGTCGCAGCAAGAAATTATTTTAGCAGACGAATCCTTACAGCAAATTTCATTTTACAACAAAGAGACAGAGCAAGTTCAAAAAAGTGGAAATACTTTTTCTTTGGTTACTAACAATCAATACAAAATCGATTTAGTATCTGGCAAAATTGAAAAATTCAGCGCTGAAGGTCAAAAAAAATCAGAGTATTGTCTGACACCGGAATTATTAAATGAATTGAGCGATCTTTTATCGAGTTCGAAAATTTGTAAAAAAAGTGCGGTTATACAAGACGGTGTGGTTTGCGCTCAGGTATTACAATCACCTTACGCCACATTGGTCACGAATCGCGAAGAATTTAATTTAGGCTACGCATCAGATTCTTGTGGAACTTTGAAAATTGACTTATGCGAAGAAGCGCCATCGATGGCCAAGGGCTGGTGGACATATGTTTATACTAATTTAGCTCAGTTGAATTGTTCATCTCAATAAGATTCAGTTAGAATCTAAAAAACAAATTTCAAACCATAAAAAAAGCCAATCCTTCTGGATTGGCTTTTTCAATGATAAGATTCGATCCAAAATTAATTTAAAATTTTCTTATTCAGGTAATCTTGTGCTTCGTTGATTTTGGTGCGGTCAGGAACGGCGCCTTGTGCAAAATCAGGTCTGCCGCCACCTTTACCACCCAGTATCTGTGCGAATTCTTTTAAAAGAGTACCTGCTTGGTACTGACTTGTTAAATCTTTGGAAACAGAAATAATCACGGGGTGTGATTGCGTGCCTTGACCTACGACAACCACAATTCCTTTTTGAATTTTGTTTTTCAGCTGATCAGCCACTTGCGATAAGACATCGCGATCTTCGACAGTCAGATCTGCAAAAATAAATTTAGCGGCCCCTTGAGCTGAATTAAATTCTTTGGCGGATTGAAATAAATCATCCACGCTGATTTGGCTGGATTGCGCTTTTTTGATTTCCTTCTGTAAAGATTTGATTTCTTCTTTTTTATCTTCGATCCAGACAGTTAAATCTTTGTCGAAGGCGACACCAGCAGCGACCTTAGCCTGTTTAATTTCTTCGGTATTTTTTAAAAAATAGTCGATGGCTAAATCACCAGTGATGGCTTCGATACGGCGAACCCCACTGCTGACACCAGATTCAGAAACGATTTTAAAAGCACGAATCTGAGAAGTATTTTTCACGTGAGTACCACCACAAAGTTCGCAAGAAAATGATCCCATTGTTAACACGCGAACTTCATCGCCATATTTTTCACCAAACAAGGCCATGGCTCCTTTTTCAAGGGCTTTTTTGTGTGGCATGATTTCGGCGCTAACGTCATGGGCTGCGGAAATTTCTTCGTTCACCAGATCTTCGATCGTTTTAATTTCGGAACTGCTGAGTGGTTTATTGTGAGTAAAATCAAAACGTGTCTTAGTGCTGTCGACAAGAGATCCGGCTTGAGTCACGTGCGTACCTAAAACTTTTCTGAGTGCTGAATGCATCAAGTGTGTCGCTGAGTGATTAGCAATTGTTTTGCGACGATCTTTGTTATCAACTTCGCAGGAAACGCTTTGATTTAATTTCAATTGTCCTTCGACAACTTCGATTTGGTGTAAAAAGCAAGATCCCTGCTTGATGCAGTCGTGAACTAAAACTTTTAAACCCGGAGCCGTTAAAAGCCCGTGATCGCCAACTTGACCGCCGCCTTCAGCATAAAATGAGGTTTGATCTAAAACGACAAAGCCTGTTTCGTGGGCCTTCATTTCAGAAATTTCCTGAGAACCATTCGATAGAGCTAATACTTTTGAAGATGTGTGTAGCTTTTCGTAACCTAAAAAGACAGTGGGTTGGCCAGAGTGTTTTTGTCCAAATTCGATGATGTGTTTTTCATCGGATTTAAGTGATTTGGCTTTCCAAGTTGATTTTGCTTTTTCTTTGGAAGACTGCATGACTTTTTCAAAAGCAGCTTCGTCGGCTTGTAAACCAGATTCGGCGGCAATTAAAGTCGTTAAATCAACAGGGAATCCATAGGTGTCATACATTTTAAAAAGCATTTCGCCAGAAACTGTTTTTTGATTTTGTGATTTAATTTTTTTGATTTCATCTTGAAGAATCGCAGTTCCATTATCCAAAGTTTGTAAAAAGCGAGATTCTTCTTCTTTGATTGTTGAAAGAATATGATCTTTGCGAGTTGTTAATTCTGGATAGAAGTCAGACATGTGTTTGATAACGGCTTCTGACATCGGAAGTAAAAATGAACTATCTGTCGACAATTTACGTCCATAACGAATCGCCCGACGCATGATTCTGCGAAGGACATAACCACGGCCATCATTCGAAGGAAGTGCGCCGTCAGCCAATAAAAAAGAAACAGAACGACAGTGGTCGGCCAAAACACGCATCGCAGAGACGCGTTCAAAAATTTGTTTTTCGTTACGTAAAATTTCAGGATCAGTAACGTAATCCAGTTTCGAAATTTTCGAAGCCACATCCAACATCGGAGCAAATAATTCAGTATCGTAATTTGAAAATTGTCCTTGCAGGGCTGCAACCAAGCGTTCAAAACCCATTCCTGTATCCACCGAAGGTTTAGGAAGTGGAACTAAATTGCCTGGGCTGGTTTCGTCGTATTGCATAAAGACTTGGTTCCAAATTTCAACATAACGATCTTCGCCGGATGCGATTCCTTTGAATGGATCCGATTCTTTGCCAGCTTTGGCTCCGTGATCATAAAAAATTTCAGTACACGGCCCGCATGGTCCGATGTCACCCATTCTCCAAAAGTTATCTTTGTCGAATCGGAAAATACGATCCTTGGGTACGCCTTCTTGTTTGTGCCAAATATCTGCAGCTTCATCATCAGAAATATGACATGTGACATACAGTTTTTCTTTTGGAATTTGAAATTCTTTGGTCAGGACTTCCCACGCAAAGTGAATAGCGTCCTTTTTAAAGTAGTCGCCGAAAGAAAAATTTCCCAGCATTTCAAAAAATGTATGATGGCGGGCTGTAAAGCCTACATTATCCAGATCATTATGCTTACCACCAGCGCGAATACATTTTTGCGAAGTGACAGCGCGATTGTAGTCACGTTTTTCTAAGCCAAGGAATAAGTTTTTAAATTGCACCATTCCCGAGTTCGTAAATAACAAAGTGTTATCGTTTTCTGGAATTAAGTTCGAACTGTTCACATGAGTGTGATTGTTTTTTTTGAAAAAATTAATATAGGTGCTTCTGATATCAGAACTCTTCATCATAATCGGTACTTCCTGCTTTTTTAAAATAAGTATTCAGAGTTTTTTGTGCGGTACTGCCGTCAAATCCGCGCCCAATCAAAAATCGCAAAACGCGCGCTTTTTCTTTCATCGAGGATTTAAAATCAAGACCCACAAAGAGGTTTTTTTTAAACTTAGTTTCTATGGCTTCGAGGGCCTTTTCAAGCTCAATTTCAGGTTCAATGCGAACTTTAGGTAAACCCATTTCTTGTAATTTTTTATTAATGGCATTTTGACCTTTTTTGCGTCTGCCTAAGCTTTGGATGACCATTGTTTGGACTTTTTCTTCGCTGGGAAGCCAATTTTGTGTACGAGCCCATTCAAGAGCCAGATCTGTGGTTTCAGCTTCGAAGCGGAGGTTGAGTTTTTTTCGAATTTCTTTTTCAGAATGGTCGCGCGTAGCCAGCATATCCATAATTTTGCGTTGAGCTTCTTTAAGAACGTTCGATTTGGGTCTGGGTGTTCTTTTTTGAAATTGCCTAGAATTTGATCTGCCGTAAGCCATAGTGCACTATAACTTGGTAGGTCGGGCAGGTCTATTTTTGACTCACCCAGTGAGGAATTATTTATCGAGTATGCTATCGTTACGGATGAGGTATTTACATGAACGAAGGTCATGAGTTTGGTCCTTTTACTCCCCAAGAGCTGGAATCTGTTGTGGACTGGTTGCAGGCAGAAGGTTTGCAGTTTCAAATCTCGAAAGATCAACGAACTGAGGATTTGTTTCGATTGAATGACGGAAATAATGTTGTTCAGCAAGTTGAATTTCGGACACAGATTTATTTGGCGCAAATTTTTTCGGTTAAAGTCGTGGATATGTCTGTGGAACAGTTGTCCAGATTTAATAAAAAATTTCGTCTGACTGAAAAAGTGCCTGTGGAATTCATGCAAAATCAATTTGAAGGTGTCGATTATCCTAGGATGATGAGTCAGAAAACTAAAAAAATGATTTGGGCATGGATAATGACTTTGATATTCTTGGTACCAATGCTTTTATCGTTTTATAAAATTCTATTCAAAGGAGAATAGCATGTTTGAAGGTTTAGGTTTCTTTAGTGTTTTAATTATAGTCCTGGTGGCTTCAATCATTGGTGGATTGTTTGTGACGGTGAATCAGGGGACTGTTGCCGTTGTTACAATGTTCGGTAAATACCGTCGTATTTTACACCCAGGATTGAATGTTAAAATTCCGTTTTTGGAAATCATTTATCGTCGAGTATCAATTCAAAATCAATCGATTGAATTGCAATTTCAAGCCATCACTCAGGATCAGGCGAACGTTAACTTTAAGGCCATGTTACTTTATTCTGTCATTGATCAAACTGAAATTACCATCAAAAACGTTGCTTTCAAATTTATTGATTTCGGTTCATTGATGCAAACTTTAAATCGTACAGTCGAGGGCAGTGTTCGTGGATTTGTTGCGACAAAAAAGCAAAATGAAATTTTAGGATTACGCCGTGATATTGTGAACGCGGTCAAAGATCAATTAGACGAGGATTTAAAATCCTGGGGATATCATTTAATTGATATGCAGCTGAATGATATTACTTTTGATGAAACGATCATGCAATCCATGGCGCAGGTTGTGGCGTCCAGCAATTTAAGAGCCGCTGCTGAAAACGAAGCGCAAGCTCATTTGATCAAACAAACAAAGGCTGCTGAAGCAGAAGGTTTGACAATCAAAATCGCAGCAGAAGCAGAACGTGAAGCGGCGAAGATGCGTGGTGAGGGTATTGCGCTTTTCAGAGAAGAAGTTGCAAAGGGTATGGCCAAAGCAGCTGATGAAATGAAGTCGGCAGGATTAGATAGTTCATTTATTTTATTTTCAATGTGGACAGATGCCGTGAAGCATTTTGCTGAACAAGGAAAAGGAAATGTGATTTTCTTGGATGGTTCGAATGAAGGTCTGGATAAAACGATGAAGCAAATGTTGGCTTTGTCAAAAATAGAGAAAAAGTAATTCTATGGTCCAAAAAATCAATGAACTGATCGAAAAAACCGGCCATTATTTTCTGGACCAGAACCAAGCGATTCGTTTTGCAGTTGTTTGTTTATTAGCCGAAGGTCATTTGCTAATCGAGGATGCTCCAGGAGTAGGAAAAACAACTTTAGTTCAAGCCTTGGGTAAACACCTGGGCTTGGCGACACAAAGAATTCAATTCACTGTGGATTTGTTACCCGCTGACATCACTGGCGGGCATATTTTTAATCCGCAAAATCAGAAATTTCAATTTTACAAAGGGCCTTTGTTTGCACAATTGGTTATGGCAGACGAACTGAATCGAACTTCGCCCAGAACACAAAGTG
>Ga0255180_1000320_pt1 | contig 17552 bp, 12 predicted proteins | sample Atl_Colum_RepB_8_FD_189933 | JGI IMG/M metagenome (GOLD analysis project Ga0255180, IMG submission 189933) | Freshwater microbial communities from Altamaha River, Georgia, United States - Atl_Colum_RepB_8d | ecosystem: Environmental > Aquatic > Freshwater > River | place: USA: Georgia... | reverse complement strand
TCGTCGGCCACGCGCTCGGACACATCACGGGCGATCTTCGAGACCCCCACGATGCGGCCAGTGCCATCCCGGATCGGCGACAGCGCCACCGACACGTGGATGTACTGTCCGTCCTTGCGGCGACGCACTGTGTCGAAGGGGGCGACGGCCTCACCGCGCGCCACCCGCGCCAGCAGCTGCGGCTCCTCGCTCTTGAGGTCGTCCGGAAAGACCATCAGCATGGGCTGGCCGATGGCCTCGTCCGCCGCATAGCCGAACAGCCGCTCGGCCCCCGGGTTCCAGCTGGTGATGATGCCGTCCAGGGTCTTGCCCACGATGGCGTCCTCACTGTGGGTGACGATGGCCGCCAGCCGGGCCCGTTCGGTCTCGGCCTGGCGCAAGGCCGCCACGTCGGTGAAGGCGATGATCACACCCGCCAGCTGGTCACGGCGGTCGCGCAGGGGCGACAGCTGAAGGTCGAAATGGCGATCACCGTGGTCCAGTCGCTGCACCGAGGGCCGGCCGGTGGCCAGAACCTGGCCGATCTGGCCGGTCAGATCGTTCAGGGGCAGGCTGGTGGGCACGGCCGTCAGCGGACGACCGATGTCGTGCGCCATCAGCCCGAAGATGCGCACCGACAGCGGGTTGAACCGCAACACCCGCAACTGCAGATCGACCACCACCATGCCGACCTGGATGGAGCGCTCGATGTTCAGCAGCACGTCGGTGAGGGTGCCCAGCTCATCGGTGCGGACCTGCAGCTGCTCGTTGAGCGTGGTCAGCTCTTCATTGGAGGCCTGCAGCTCCTCGTTGGACGACTGCAGCTCCTCGGACGAAGCCTGCAACTCCTCATCGAGTGCGCGGCGGTCGTCCAGGGCCCGGTCGAGCTCGCGCACCAGCGTGTGCACCTGTTCGCGCGCCACGGCCAACTCGTCCTGCCAGCGCAGGGTCTCGGGCGCCTGGTCCGGGTCCCGCGACCGTGCCGGCGCCGCATTCGGCTCAACGGGGCAGAAGCACAGCAGGACGCCCGCCGGCTCGGCGCCCAGCGCGGGCAGGTGCTCGGCCTGCAGCTCGACCGCCCACGGAGACCCATCGGGGGTGAGCAGGTTCACGCGGCGTCGCAACACATCGCCGGGGGCCGCCACGCGGGCGAGGTGCCACAAGGCCCGCGCATCGTCACGCAAATCGGGCACGCACAACGATTCCAGCGCGGTGTCGACCGGGCCATCGGCCACCTGGAGGTAAGGCGCCACCCGACCCCAGCTGTGACGGATCCGTCCGTCGTCGTCGACGAACACGCCCGGCGGCGCATGGCGCTGCAGCAAGGCCTGGTGAAAGCGTGGCGCCACCCCGCTCGGGGCTGCGCCTGCGGGCCGCGAGGGCCCTGGCCCCACCGCCATCGAGCCGCTCAGTCGACCTGGGGACCGCCACCCTGCTTCGGGCCGCTCGACACGCCGGTACAGGCGCCAGGGACCAGGCTCGGCCACGAACCCGGCTTCGCTGCCGGGCACCGACTCGGACTGGCCCAGCACCAGCCAGCCGCCCGGCGTCAGCGAACGGTGAAAGCGGTCGAGGATGTCCGACTGCGCCTCGGCCTGGAAGTAGATCAGCACATTGCGGCAACTGATCAGATCGAGATGCAGGAACGGTGGCTGGCTCAACAGGTCGTGCTGCGCGAACACGCACAGATCGCGCAACGCGGGCACGGGCCGCACCCGATCGCCCTCCTCCACGAAATAGCGCTGACGCACATCGGGCGCCAGCCCTTCGACCGCCTGCATCGGGTACAGGGCCGCGCGGGCCTGCCGCAGGGCCTCGGCGTCGATGTCGGTGGCGAACACCTTGACGGGCACCCGCGCCAGGTCACCGCCCAGGGCGTCGGCCGCGAGGATGGCCAGGGAGTACGCCTCTTCGCCCGTGGCGCAACCCGACACCCAGATGCGCAGCGGCTGCCCCGGGTCCTTGAGCGCCACGAGGTCGCGCATCGCCTCGCGCAGCCGATCGAAGACAGCCTGATCGCGAAAGAAGCGCGTCACCGAAATCAGCAGGCTGCGCTGCAACTGGTGGACCTCGTCCGGGTCGGCGCTCAGGTGCTGCAGGTAGCTGGCCAGACAATCCATGCCCAACTGCCCCATGCGCCGCTGCACCTGGCGGCGAAAGGTGCTCGGCTTGTAATGCGCCACATCGACCTGCGTGCCTTCGTGGACCAGCCGGGCCACCAGGTCCAGCACCGAAGCCTCGCCCTCGGGCGGCAGCCACACGGGAGCCGTCAGGCCATCGGCACAGGGCTCGATGGGCGCCAAAGGATCCGGCTCGAACGGCAGGCTGCTCATGAATCAGGGACTCCGGGTGCCCCGGCGACACGGTCGCCTCCCCAGGCAGCCGGCCCACGGCCCCATGCACCAGGGAGCCGATCCCGTCCATGCGGGAGCCTTGATTTCTGTCAAGGCCTCACCATACCCTGATCCGGGCGGTCTGCCCATCGCGCAAGGCCCAAAAGTGGCCACACTGACCGACAATGACGGGTTTCGCTCACGCCCTGTCCGGAACCCTCATGAAAACCATCACCCTGCGCGAAGGCAAAGAACGCTCCCTGCTGCGTCAACACCCCTGGGTGTTCCAGGGGTCGGTGGCCAAGGGCAAGGCCGACCCCGGGGAAACCGTGCGCGTCGAATCGCACGACGGGCGTTTCCTGGCCTGGGCGGCCTTCAGCCCGAGCTCGCAGATCCGCGTGCGCGCGTGGTCGTTCGACGAGGGCGAGCGCATCGACGCGGCCTTCTTCGATCGGCGGATCGCCGCCGCCGTGGCCTACCGCCAGCGCCTGGCCATCGACAGCGACGGCGTGCGCCTGGTCCACGGCGAAGCCGACGGCCTGCCGGGGCTGATCGTCGATCGCTACGGCGACCTGCTCAGCGCCCAGTTCCTCAGCGCGGGCACCGAACGCTTCAAGGACGTGATCGCCGACGCGCTGATGGCCGCCACCGGGGCCCAGGGCCTGTACGAGCGTTCGGATTCGGGTGTGCGCCAGATGGAAGGGCTGCCGCCCGTGATCGGCTGGCTGCGCATGGCCGGCGCCAGCGCCCCGGCCACCGAAGTGACCATTCGCGAGCACGGCTGGCGCCTGACGCTGGACGTGGCCGAGGGCCACAAGACCGGCTACTACCTCGACCAGCGCGACAACCGCAAACTCTTTGCCGACCTCGTGCGCCAGTTCGGCGTCACATCGGCCCTGAACTGCTACAGCTACACGGGCGGTTTCAGCGTGGCCGCGCTGGCCGGCGGTGCCACCGAGGTCATCAGCGTCGACTCCTCGGGCCCCGCCCTGGCCCGCGCCAGTGCCCATGTCACCCTCAACGGTTTTGACGCTGCACGCCACACGGCCCTGGACGCCGACGTCAACGCCACCTTGCGCCAGTTCATGAAGGACGGGCGCCGCTTCGACGCCATCGTGCTCGACCCGCCCAAGTTCGCCCCCAGCGCCGCCCACGCCGACCGGGCCTCTCGGGCCTACAAGGACATCAACCGCCTGGCCTTCAAGCTGCTCAACCCCGGCGGCCTGCTGATGACGTATTCCTGCTCGGGCGGTATCGGTGCCGAGCTGTTTCACAAGATCGTGGCTGGCGCCGGCCTGGACGCCCAGGTCGACGGCTACCTGATGCGCCGGCTCGAAGCCTCGCCCGACCACCCCACCACCATCAACTACCCCGAGGGCGAGTACCTCAAGGGCCTGGCCATCGTCCGACGCGATTGACCCTGTGCTGAGCATGGTCAGGCGCCGGATGGGTGTCGCCAGACGCCTGATCTGAACACAAGCCGCATCAGATCAGGGGCCCCGCGGCCCGTTTCCCTAGAGTCCCTCCTCACACACCTTCGTGATGAGACCAGGAGACCCGACCATGTCCAAATACCTCAAGGGCTGGCTGATGCCCACCATCGGCCTGCTGTTCTTCGCCATGCTGCTCCAGGGGGGCTGGTGGATGTGGGCCCCCTTCGGGGCGGCCATCGTGTTCTTCATCGGTGCCGACATGCTGTTCCCGCGCGATGAATCGGGCCCGCCCAAGGTGCAGATCATGGCGCTGCTGAACCTGCCGCTGTACCTGATGCTGCCGCTGCTGGCGGTGCTGAACTTCACCGTGCTGTGGATGTTCGGCTCGGGTGACGTGTTCGGATTCGGCGCCTGGATGCAGTCCAACCTGGGGCTGGACCTGTTCGCGGGCCGCGCCGCCACCACCCACTGGGCCCAGTGGGCCGGCTGCATCGTCAGCGTGGGCCTGATGAACGCCGTGGGCGGGACCGTCACCGGCCACGAGCTCACACACCGCACGGCCAGCCCCTTCGACCTCTTCATGGGTCGCTGGATGCTGGCCTTCACCTGCGACACCTCGTTCGCCATCGAGCACGTCTACGGTCACCACGTGCAAGTGGCCACGAATGCCGACCCGGCGACGGCCCGCCGCGGCGAGAGCTTCTACACCTTCACCGTGCGCTCCACGATCATGAGCTACGTGCACGCCTTCCAGGTCGAGCGGGCCCGCCTGCGCAAGCTCGGCAAGTCGGTGTGGAACCCGTTCGCCAGCCCCTTCCTGCGCGGCAACCTCGAGAACCTCGCGATGTTTGTGGCCGCTTACTTCATCGCGGGCTGGCCTGGCGTGGGCTTCTGGGCGATCCTGGCCTTCGTGGGCAAGCAATACCTCGAGATCACCAACTACTTCGAGCACTACGGCCTGGTGCGTGTGCCGGGCGAGCCGGTGCAACCCCGTCACTCGTGGAATTCGAACCACTGGGCCAGCACCAACGTGCTGTTCAGCCTGGCCCGCCATTCGCACCACCACGCTGAAGGCGAAGCCCCGTACTGGACGCTGTCGGCCTACCCCAATGCCCCGATGCTGCCCAACGGCTACCTGTCCATGCTGCTGATCGCCCTGGTGCCGCCCCTGTTCAAGAAGATCATGACGCCGGCCCTGAACGACTGGGATGAGCGCCACGCCACGGCCGCCGAACGCAAGCTGGCGCAGGAGGCCAGCCGGATCAGCGGCATGAGCGGCCTCAAGCTCGCCCAGAGCGGTCGCTGACCCCCAGCCCGCTCCCCACGTGGCGGCCCCCGGTGCGGGGCCGCCGGTCGTTGCCACCATCGGCACCCGCCTTGGAGTTTCTGCGTGTTCGAACGATTTTTCCGCCGGGGTCCGTCGACCTTCCAGGTCCAGTTAACCCCGGGTCAAGCGACCCTGACCGTGTCCAAGGACGAAAGCATCCTGCAAGCCGCGCTGCGCGAGGGGCTGCCCTTCCCACACAACTGCCGGGTCGGCGGCTGCGGTGAATGCAAGTGCCGGCTGGTGTCGGGCCAGGTCAAGGAGATGACCGACAAGAGCTACCTGCTGTCGGCCGAAGAACTGCAACAGCACTACATCCTGGCCTGCCAGAGCCGCCCCCGGTCCGACCTGGTGGTCGAGGTGGCCCTGAAGCCCACGGCCGACACGCGCTCGCGGGTGGACACCCCGGCACGCCTCACCGGCCTGCAGCCCCTGACCGGCGACATCCTGCACCTCGTGCTCACGCTCGATCGGCCCCTGAACTACCGCGCAGGTCAGTGCGTGGACCTGGTCGTGCCGGCCGCCGCCGGTGGCCCCGGCGATGAGACCCGCCGCTACTCGCTGGCCTCGGCACCAGATGCCAGCCACGGGCAGCACATCGAGCTGTTCATCCGCCACGTGCCTGGCGGTCGCTTCACCGACTGGCTGTTCCGCCACGCCCGGCCGGGCGACACCCTGCAGGTGCAGGGCCCCAGCGGGGATTTCACCTTGCCCAAGGGCGAGCGCCCGCTGCTGTGCGTGGCCGGCGGCAGCGGCCTGGCCCCCTTGAAAGCCCTGCTGGAGCAGGCCATCCGCGACGGCCAGCACCGGCGGCCGCTCACGCTCGCCATCGGGGCTCGCACCCAGCGCGACCTCTATGCCCAGGACCACATCGGCCAATGGCAGCGGGCCTGGCAGGGCCCCTTCCACGTCGAGGCGGTGCTGTCCGCTGAACCCGATGGCAGCGACTGGGGTGGCCGCCGCGGCTGGCTGGCCGATCACATCGTCGCCCTCGCCCATGGCGATCTGACCGGCTGGGACGCCGCCCTGTGCGGCCCCCCGGCCATGATCGACACCTGCACCGATCGACTGCGCGCTGCCGGGCTGCCCGCCGACCGCCTGCACGCCGACCGTTTTGTCGACCTCAGCAACAGCGCGGGCTGAAACACCAGCTATTCGGACATCGCCGTTGTCGCCGGGCGTCGGGTGGCCGACAAAGCCTGTCGGGCTCAGGGCTTTTCGGACAAGTCCGACGGTCGGCCGGACATAATCGTCCAGGTAGGGGCAACCTGTACGCGTACAGGTCTTACCGATGCCCCCGGAGGAGTTGTATGTCCAACGGCATGAAACTGCCCCCCTGGGAGACCCGACGGGGCATCGAGACCGCGCGCGTGCTGGTGCAGCTCGGGATCGATCGCGGCGCCAGCATCGACGGCTTGCTGCGAGATACCGGCATTGAGCGCCCCCATCTGGATCATCCTCAGGCCGAGATCGAGGCCCAGCAAGAGATCCAGCTCATCCGCAATCTGCAGGCCCAGACGGGTCACCCCCCCGACCTCGGCCTGGCCGCCGGGCAGCGCTACCGTCTGCAGCACTACGGACTGTGGGGCTACGCCCTGCTGTCAAGTCCCTCTTTAGGTGAGGCCATCCATCTGGCGCGGCGCATGCTCAACCAGACCTACTCGCTGACCCGCAACACGGTCAGCCAGGACGGCGATCAGGTCGTCATCACCCACCACGACGAGCACCTGCCGCCCGACGTGCGTCAGTTCGTTGCCGACCGGGACCGCGCCTCCATCGCCACCTTGCAGCGTGACGTGCTGGGCCGCCCCCTGCCCTACACCCGCTTCGAAATGAAGCACCAGCGGCCGGATGCGGCCATGGCCCAGCGCTATGCCGACTGCTTCGGCGTGCAGCCCGAGTTCGGCAAGCCGCAGCACCGCAGCGTGTTTGCCGCCGCCCTGCTCCAGGAGCGCCTGCCGCAAGCCGACCCGCAGGCCGCCCGCGCCTGTGAAGAACTCTGCCGGGCGCTGGTCGAAGCCCGCTCACGTCGCACGGGCGTGGCGGCCACCGTGCGCAACCGGCTGCTGCGCACGCCCGGCCACATCCCCGACATGGAAGAGGTGTCGAGCGAGATGAACATGACGTCGCGCACCTTGCGACGCCACCTCACGGCCGAAGGCGCCACCTTCCGCGGCCTGCTCGAAGAAGTGCGCAGCACCCTCGCTGTCGAACTGATGGCCCAGGCACGGCTGACGCACGCCGAAATCGCCCAGCGCCTGGGCTACGCCGACGTCACCACCTTCATCGAGGCCTTCCGCCGCTGGAAGGGCATGCCCCCCAGCGAGTTCCGCCGCAGCCAGGGCTGGCGCGGCGCCACCCCGCGCACCCTGCGCGCGCGCTTTGGAGACGCGCCCGGCCGCTGAACCCGCTCGCCGCACCATCCCGGCGGCCGGCTTGCAGGAAAGTACGGCTTCTGCGGGCTTTTTGACATTTGAAATCCGGGCAGCCCGGCCTAGACTGACACCCACGGCCCTACACACCTCCAAGGGATGTCCAGTCATGAGCATCGACCCCAAGCTGCGGGAACTCAACATCGACCTGCCGGCCTGCCCGGCCACGCTGGTCAAGCTGTCTCTGATGATGGCCGACGAGGCCAGCTCGATGGCCCAGATGGCTGCCCTGATCGAAACCGACATGGCGCTGGCTTCGGCCGTGGTGCGCACCGTCAACTCGGCGCTGTTCGGCCTGCTCAAGCGCGTCGAAACCGTGCACGAGGCCATCCGTTACCTGGGCATGGCCCAGGTGGCCGGGCTCACGTATGAGATCGGCCTGCGCGGCGCCTTTCCCCCCAACCCCCTGCTGCAGACGCTGTGGGACCGCGCCGGCATCCGGGGTCTGGCCATGGGCCGCATCGCGCGCCAGCTCGATGTCGACCCCTGGCAGGCCCACACCATGGGCCTGTTCGCCGAAAGCGGTCGCGCCGTGCTGATCGCCTACGACGCCAGCCGCTACGCCCACGTGCAAAGCGGGCCGACCGACGAGGCGGCTCTGGCCGCCATCGAGATCGAGGCCTTTGGCGTGAGCCATGCGGCTTTCGGCGCGGCCCTGTGCAAGGCCTGGGGCCTGGCCCGCGAAGTGGCCGACGGCGTGCGCTGCCGCACCCAGGCCCCCAGCCAGTGGGGTCAGGAACGCCCCCCGGTGCGCAAGCTGCTGGCCATCGGCGCCGTGGTCGATGCCCTGCTGCTGGACGACCGACAGGCCGCCGACCCGCAGGCCATCTGGCGCGACATGCTGCCCGTGGCCGAGCAGGTGGGTCTGCATTTCGAGGCCTTCCAGCTGGCCACCACCCGGGTGTGTGAGCGCCTGAACATGCCCGAGGTGTGAGGGCCCGGGAGAACCCCAGGGCCCACACACCCCCAAAAGGGGGAGGCACCCCGCGTGCGATACAGCTCGTTGCACCCACCCTGGGTCTGCGGGCTTGACGCCGGGCATTACCCTCGATGAGACTGAGGGCATTGTTCCTCAGAACGTCCATCCCAGGGAGACCCCATGTCAACTCGTTTGAGCGCGCTCGCCGTGGCCGCAGCGCTGGCCTTGACCCATGCTTCGGGCTCACATGCCCAGTCCAGCCCCGTCCTCGACGCCCACGCGGGGGTCAGCAACCTGCAGGTCCGTCTGATCGATCTGGACCCCAACGACGGGATCGAGGCCAGCATCACCTGGCTGGGCATGGCCCAGGCCTCGATGCCCGAAACCTACGTGTACGGCATTGCGGCAGAAGCCACGGCGATTCGCCTGGACCCGGAAAGCGTGGCGGCCGGGTGGATGGTCGACAAGTACACCGACGCCGGCAAGGTCCTTGTGCCGCTCACCGCGCCGGGCACCTGGTCGTCGGTCGGCAGCCTCACGCCCGACCAGGGCCTGAGTTTCGACAGCAGCGCCAATTCCTTTGAAGCCCGGGCGGCCGTCACCGCTGGCACGCAGGACACGCGCACATTCGATCCCATCACCAACGTCTACACCTACCGTGATTCCATCACCGGGAACATCACCACCACGACGTACGTCAGCACCACGACCCGTTCAGTGGCTGGCGGCAGTGTGAGCCTCTCGACGCCAACGGGTGACCTGGGCGATTTCGGCTTCGAACTCAGCCCCAATACCCTGATGGTGCTCGAGGGCATCGCGTCGGTGTCGGCCAGAGCCGACCTCAATCCGCTTTACGAACATGCGCTCACAGGCACGGACACGGTGCAGATCGACGCACAGACAAGCACGTACCACTCGGTGGGAGGCTTCGTCTCGCTGGGCGCTCAACTCAGTGTCTTTCTGGGTCAGGACACCACCATGAGCTACGCGGTCCAGAATGGCGTGAGCATCGAGGGAGGCAGCGGCGGTGCACTGTCCCTGAGGACCGACTCGAGCTACCAGCAATGGGACACCTACTCCGTTGCCTATCTGTCGCCGGAGCAGCGCACGATCGACCAGTCGTGGTCCCAGCGCTTCGCGTTCGCATTCGCGAACGTCGATGCCGAACAGGTGCGTCGTGGCGCCTTGCTGATCGATGGTCAGGTGTCTGCAAACCAGACTCTCACCTCGGCAGACGTGATGATCACCACCCTCGTGACCCCCGGAACCGGTGGCGGCACCCAGCCCCTGCCCGAACCCGGCACCTGGGCCCTGATGCTGCTCGGCCTGGGCGGCGTGGCCGCTGCGGCGCGCCGTCGCACCGCCTGAAGCGGCGAAGGCGCTCAAGCCCCCAGGGCTGGCGCCGATAGCTGAGCAACGATACCGCGTGTATCGTTGCCCAGCCCATGACCTCACCACCCGCCTTCGTTCCGTCACGCACCGCGCCCGACGACCCCGAACTGACGCGCCTGATCGGCGCGGAGCGGGTGCGCATGCTGTTCGCGCCCACCCTGCCCATGACCCTGGTCAGCGGTGGCTTTGCCCTGGCGCTGGCCGCCCTCATCGGGCCCGCCGTGGGGTGGTTCCCCTCGCTGGCCTGGGCGGTGATCGTGCTGCTGGGCTGCGCCCTGCGGCTGGGCCACTGGTGGGCCTTCGAGCGCGCCGAAGACCGCGACAACCCGCACTGGCTGCGCAGCCTGATGTTCGTCTGCGCGATCCATGGCGGCTCCTGGGGCCTGGCCGGCGTCTGGCTGATGCCGGTGGACGATCTGGTCACCACGGCCGTGATAATTGCCACGCTGGTGGGGGGCTCGGCCATCTACACCTTCACCTTGCAGGCCCACATGGGCAGCAGCCTGGCCATGAACGTGCCCATGCTGCTGCCCGCCGCCGGCATGCTGCTCACCCGGGGTGACGGCTACGGTGTTTTCGGTGCCATCGGCCTGGCCACGCTGTGCGGCATCATGGTCAACGAGAGCCGCCGCGCCGAACGGCGCATCAGCGAGCTGCTGTGGCTGCGCTTCACCACCGACCGCATCTCGCAGGAGCGGGCCGATGCGCTCAAGTTGGCCCAGCGGCACAGCGCCATCAAGGACCAGTTCCTGGCCACCATGAGCCACGAGATGCGCACCCCGCTGCACGGCATCCTGGGCCTGTCGCAACTGATCCAGCAACGCCTGCCCGCCCGCGTGGGTGTGCTGGGCGAGACCCGCCAGCACGCCCACATGATCGAGCGCTCGGGCGAGCACCTGCTGGCCCTGATCAACGACGTGCTCGACTTCTCGCGCATCGAAGCCGGCCGCCTGCAGGTCGAGCAGCGGCGTTTCGACCTGCAGACGGTGCTCGACGAGGTGCTGGCGCTGTCGCGCGTCACCGCCGCCGGCAAGCAGCTGGCGCTGCGCGAGATCATCCAGCTGCCGCGACCGTGCTTCGTCACGGGCGACCCCGCGCGGGTGCGTCAGGTGCTCTACAACCTGCTGGGCAACGCGATCAAGTTCACCGACACCGGCCAGGTCACGCTGCGCGTAGCGCGCCGTGGTTGTGACGACGACGACGCGGGCGCCGACAGCCCGTGTGCGCGGCGCATCCGCTTCGATGTGGAGGACACCGGCATGGGCATCCCGCCCGACCAGATCGAGCGGGTGTTCGAGGCATTTGCACAACTGGACGGCAGCTTCGGGCGACGCCACCAGGGCACCGGCCTGGGCCTGACCATCTCTCGCGAACTGGCCCGGGCCATGGGCGGTGACATCGTCTGTGAAAGCACCCCGGGTCGCGGTTCGCTGTTCACGCTGACCGTCCCCCTGCCTGAAGCGCACGAGGCCGGCGCCGACACCGACGCCCCCCCGTCACCGGTGTTGCCGGCGCTGGCCGGTGCGCCCACCACCTGCCTGCCGGATTCCACGGCCGCCGAATCGGAGCTCGACCTCGAGGCCCTGGGGCCGACGGGCCTGCTCGATCACCTGCCGCGCCCGGGCGAACCGGTCGAGGCCCGAGCACCCAGCGACGAGGGTGCCTTGCAGGGGCACGTGCTGCTGGTCGAAGACAACGCCGTCAACGCCCTGGTGGCCCAGTCGGCGCTCGAGCGGCTGGGCCTGCGCGTGACCCTGGCCCAGGACGGCCAGCAGGCACTGGACCTGCTGGTGCCGGGCGCCCACGGCTTCGACGTGGTGCTGATGGACTGCCAGATGCCGGTGCTCGATGGCATAGAGGCCACCCGGCGCTTGCGCGCACACGAAAACGACACGGGCAGCCCCAACGTGCCGGTGATCGCCCTGACGGCCAATGCCATGCCGGCCGACCGCCAGCGCTGCACCGCCGTGGGCATGGACGACCACTTGGCCAAGCCCTTCCGTCAGGACGAGCTGCGGCAGGTGCTGCTGAGGCACCTGCACGCGCGTTCGGTCACTGCTTGACGGCTTCGACCTGAATCACCAGCTTGACCTGGTCGGGGATCATCGGCACGCCATAGTTCATGCCGAAGGCGCTGCGCTGGATCGTGGTTTCAAAATCGCCACCACAGACTTCGCGCTTGAGCCGCGGGTGGTCGAAACAGTTGAAGCTCGTGGCCTTGAGGGTGACGGGCTGCGTCTTGCCCAGCAGCGTGAGCGTGCCACTCACCTCGGACACCTTGTCGCCGTCGAACACGAACTTGTCGCCCACGAAGGTGGCCGTGGCGAACGAGTCGACACCGAAGAAGTCCTTGCTCTTGAGGTGGCCATCAAAGGCCGCCGTGCCGGTGCTGATCGACGCCATGTCGATGCTGATTTCGGCCTTGCCGGTGCGTGCGGCCACATCCAGCGTCACCGTGCCTTGCTTCTTGTCGAAGCGGCCACGGTTGGTCGAGGTGCCGAAGTGCTTGACCTCGAAGGTCACGAAGGTGTGCGTGGGGTCGATCGCGTAGGTGGCCGGGGCCGCCTGGGCCGCCGACAGGGTCGACAGGGTCAGGGCCGAGGCCAGCAGGGTGGACACAAGGGTTCGGGACATGGTTGAGGCTCCTTGGGGTTGAACGGGAACGAAACGGACAAGAAACAGGACACGGGAGGCCGATCGGCGGGCACGCGCCCGTCCGTTCACAGGGGCGGCAATCCCTGCAAGGTGAGCTTGAAGCGCACCTGCACATCGTTGGCCACCACCGACGGGTCGGCCCAGTCGCCATCACCCACCTTGAAATCCAGGCGCTTGAGCACGAAGCTGCCCGTGGCGACGGTGCCCGCCGGTGATGGCGCCAGCGTCACGGGCACCACCAGTTCGCGCTGCACACCCTTGATCGACAGGGCGCCCGCGACCTCGAAACGGCCGGGTCCGACCGGCCGGATGGCCCGCGACACGAACTGGGCCTTGGGGAAGCTCGCCACATGGAACCACTCGGGCTTGGCCAGCTCGGCATCCGTTTCGGCGTTGATGGCCACGCTGCCCAGGTCGATCTGGAACTGCACGCGACCGGTCTGCGGCTGGCGCGGGTCGAAGGCGATCTGGGCATCGAAGCGCTTGAAGCGCCCATCGAGCGGCACGCCGATCTGACGCGCCACGAAGGTGACCTCGCTGGCCGGCATCACCAGCCGCGCCTGCGGCGGCCGAGCGGCCGGCGGCGCCGCCGGAGTGGCTGCGGTGGCCGCCACGCTCGCCAGCATCAAGGTCAGCACCAGTGCACTGCGGCGCACAAGAGAGGCAGAAGTCATTGTCGGGTCTCCGGACGTCACATGAACACAAGGGGCCCGCAGGCTCAGCGCCCAGGGCGCATGCGGTCGATCAGGCCATCACGGTCGATCCACTGGTGCTTGAGGGCCGCAGCCACATGCAGCCCGACCAGGCCCATCAGGCCGAAGGCGGCCACCTCGTGGATTTCGTGCAGCGTGTGGGCCAGGGCCTCGTTCTTGGCCACCAGATCGGGCAGCGGCAGCACGCCGAACAGCACCACCGGAAAGCCCTTGGCCGAGCTGTAGGCCCACCCGGCCAGCGGCACGATGAAGAACAACAGGTACATCAGGTGGTGGGTGCCATGGTGGGCCAGGTGCTGCCAGCGCGGCATGGCCTGGCTGATGGCCACCGGCAGGGCGGGCGGGCGGTGGGTCAGGCGCCACACCAGGCGCAGCACCGACAGGGTCAGGATGCAGATGCCCGCCCACTTGTGCCAGTTGATCAGCTGCAGCTTGGTCGGCGAAAACGGCATCTCGTGCACCACCAGCCCCATCACGAAGGCGCCGACGATGGCCAGACCCAGGACCCAATGCAGGGCGATGGCCACGCCGGAATAGCGGGTGGGGGTGATGGAGTTCACGGACATGGGCGGGTCTTTCCTGAGATCATGGGTGTGAAGACTACGTGAAGGGCTCGACCGGCGGTTGCGCGGGCTTGTCCGCACCATTCAAAGCGATTGAATGGGGTACGCCTCTCAACCCCACGGTGATTGTGCCGAAAACGGGCACAGGGGGCCTCACATGTCCACGCACACCATGAAACGCATCAACGACCTCGTCCTCGGGACCGACCCACGGCAGCGGCTGCGGATCTACCGCTCGCTGATGGCCGCCTCGGTCTACCTGATCTGCGTCGCGTTGATGGGCTACGCCTGCTACGCCGATTTCATGCACTGGACCCAGGCCGCTGGATTGTCGGGTCTGATCATCGCCAACATCCTGCTGTGGTACGGCGTGCTGCGCTCGGGGTGGAACCTGCGCTTCAGCGACCCGGCGCTCACGCTGCCGCAGATCCTGGCGGCGCTGACCGTGATCGCCGGCGCTTACGCCATCACGGGCCCGGTGCACGGCTCGACGATGATGTTGCTCGCCCTGGTGCTGGTGTTCGGCATCTTCAACATGAAGCCCGAAGGGGCCCGTGTGGCGGGCCTCTACACCATCGTCGTCATGGGCGGCACCATCATCTACAAGACCCAGACCGAACCCGCTTTCTACCCGCTCAAGCTGGAAATCGCGCATTTCGTGCTGGTGGGCGCCATCGTGCCGACCATCTCATCGCTGGCCGCACAGCTGGCGGCCCTGCGCGCGCGCCTGCAGCAGCAAAAGGAAGAGCTCACGCAGGCGCTCAGCCGCATTCAGATCCTGGCCACCCGCGACGAACTCACCGGGCTGTTCAACCGCCGCCACATGATGGATGTGCTCAACCAGCACCAGAAGCGGCTGTCCCGCACGGGCCACCACCGCTTCTGCCTGGCCATCCTGGACATCGACCACTTCAAGCGCATCAACGACACCTTCGGTCACAACGTGGGCGACGAGGTGCTGCGCAACTTCGCCCAGGCCGCCACGACCGTGCTGCGCGAAACCGACGTGATCGCGCGCTGGGGGGGCGAGGAGTTCCTGGTGCTGCTCAATGACACGCATGCCAGCCACGCCAGCATCGGTCTGGACCGGCTGCGCGAGCACCTGGAGCGCACGCTGCTCGTGCCGACCCAGCCCGACATGCACCCCACATTTTCGGCCGGTCTGACCAGCTACTCGCTGGACGAACCGCTGCACAGCTGTATCGAAAGGGCGGACCGAGCCCTCTACCGGGCCAAGGCCGACGGTCGCAACCGCACCGTGATCGCCGACGACGTGCCGACCGCTCAGCCTGCCAGCGCGGCCGTGGCCTGAATGTGGAAACACCCCTGTCCAAACGCACCGGTTTGTGACACAGTGAGATCCGTCAAACCGGCGAGCCACCCGCCGGCAAGATGCAGGAGAGGATGCGCCCCGGGCAACCCATGGGGCGTGCTCGGTGGTCGGGTTCCGCAGTTGCCTCATGTCCAGCGAAGTGCCTGAACACGCATCCGCCGCTCTGACTCCCCTGCTCCAGCAGTTGAGCGCACGCTATGTGCGCGGTGCGTCGTTCTCCGACATCTTCGAAGCCCTGCTGCCCGATCTGGTCCGCCACACCCGCAGCGAGATGGGTTTCATCGGCCGGCTGTGCGAAGACGAGCACGGTCAGCACCTGCAGGTGGTCACGCACACACCCTCGGGCTGGTCGGCCACGGCAGCGCCCCAGGTGTTCAGCAACCTGGGCCGCGGGCATCTGGTGTTTCGCGACTTCAACACCCTGTTCGGGCGCGTGATCACGACCGGCCACCACGTGATCGCCAACGAGGTGGCCAGCGACCCCCGCGCCAAAGGGGCCCCGGACGGTCACCTGCCCATCCGCCAGTTCCTGGGCATCCCGCTGGTCCACGGCGGCACGCTCGTGGGCATGGTGGCCCTGGCCAATCGCGACGACGGCTACGACGGCGAGCTGATCGACACCCTGCAGCCCGTGGTGGCGGTGCTGGCCAACATCGTGGGGGCGATCGATCTGGAGCGCGCCCGGCGCGAGGCCCTGCTGGCCCAGACCCAGGCGCAGGACAGCCTGCGGCGCAATGAGGCGTACTACCAGCAGATCTTCGAGGCCGCCGGGGTGGGCATCGCCCGCGTGGCCCTGGACGGGCACATCCTTGACGTCAACCAGCGTTTTGCCGACATCTGCCGCCGCCCGCGCAGCGACCTGCAGCGCCTGCGCTTCCAGGACATCACCCACCCCGACGACCTGACGGTCGACCAGGCCATGGTCGACGCCACCTTGCTGGGCCACCAGGACCGCTACACCCTGGACAAGCGCTACCTGCTGCCGCAAGGCGGCGTGGTGTGGGTGCAGCTGACCGCCGTGCTGGTGCGCAACGAACAGGGCGAGGCGCAGCATTTCGTGTCCGTGGTCGAGGACATCAGCGAGCGGCGCCGCTACCAGGAGGCCATTCTCACCGCACAGGCCGCCGAGCGGGCCTCCAAGGCCAAGACGGAGTTCCTGTCGCGCATGAGCCATGAACTGCGCACCCCGCTCAACGCCATGCTGGGCTTCGCGCAGCTGCTGCGGGTGGACACGCGCCAGCCGCTCAACGACGCCCAGCGCCAGAAGGTGCAGCACATCGAACAGGCCGGCGCGCACCTGCTGGCCATGCTCACCGACGTGCTCGACCTCTCGCGCATCGAAGCCGGCAGCCTGCCGCTGTCCCTGGAGCCCCTGCACGTGGCCGGGATCGTGCAGGAGGCCCTGACGCTGATCGAGCCCCAGGCCGCACAACAAAGCCTCGAGCTCAGCCAGTCGGGCATCGACACGGCGCTGCATGTGCGCGGCGACCGCTTGCGCCTGCGCCAGATTCTGGTGAACCTGCTGTCCAACGCCATCAAGTACAACCGGCCGCAGGGTCGCGTGCGCGTCGAGGTGCAGCTGCTCAGGCCCCACGTGATGATCTCGGTGCATGACACCGGGCTGGGCCTGACGCCTGCGCAGCAGGCCCACCTGTTCGAACCCTTCAATCGGCTGGGCGCCGAACGCTCGGCCGTCGAGGGCACCGGCATCGGGCTGGTCATCGTCAAGCGCCTGCTGGCGCTGATGAACGGCCGCATCGAGGTCAGCAGCGTGGTGGGCGAAGGTTCGGTGTTCCGCGTGCTGATGCCCTGGGCCGACCGGCCAGGCGGGGTGCCCGGTACGGGCAATGGTGTCGTACACGCAGCCAATTCCCGCCGCCCCGAAGGCGAAAGTGAGCGCCCGCACACGGTCTTGTACGCTGAAGACAACGCCGTCAACGTCGAGCTCGTGCGGCACGTGATGCGCATGCGGCCGCACTGGCGCCTGATGGTGGCCACCGACGGCACCGAGGCCATCGGGATGGCGCTGAGCACACCGCCCGACCTGTTGCTGCTGGACATGCACCTGGGCGACATGACCGGGCTGGACGTGGCCGACGCCCTGTCCCATCATGCCCACACGATGGGCATTCCCAGGATCGCCCTGTCGGCCGACGTCATGCCTGACCAGTTGCGGGCCGCGCGCGAGCGGGGCTTCCTCGACTACCTGACCAAGCCACTGGACGTGCACCGGCTGCTGCAGTGGCTGGACAACCTCAGCGGCAGCAGCCCCACGCCACCGACGATGGCATCGACCAGCGAGAGCGCAACCCCCCCGGCCTGACCGACCAGCGCGTCACAAGGGCAGGTCGGCAAAGAAACGACCACCGTGGAACAGCAGCGGCACGGCCCCGAGGCGGCGCTGACAATGCGTGACCTCGCCGACGAAGATGAGGTGATCGCCTTCGTCGTGGTGGCTGCGCTGGCGGCATTCGAA
>Ga0255180_1000318_pt1 | contig 17587 bp, 15 predicted proteins | sample Atl_Colum_RepB_8_FD_189933 | JGI IMG/M metagenome (GOLD analysis project Ga0255180, IMG submission 189933) | Freshwater microbial communities from Altamaha River, Georgia, United States - Atl_Colum_RepB_8d | ecosystem: Environmental > Aquatic > Freshwater > River | place: USA: Georgia... | reverse complement strand
TTATCGGCAAGACCTAGACCAAAGATAAGCTGAAAATCAAAATTTAGTTAAAGAATTTGATCCAAAATTCAGTCTCAAATTGGTCACCCGTACTTAAATATAATTTTATTAAATATCAGTTCCTGTTCGGTCTCGAAATGATACGATAATTTCGTGTTCAAATTGAAAAGGAAATGAAATGAAACAAAAAATTTTACTCAGCGCCCTTATTTTAACTGCCTCAACATCCTTTGCGGCGGAATCACTTAGCACTAAAGTTCATAATCAATATCAATCACTTCGTGCGATGGGTATGGGAAATGCTTTTACAACGATTTCTGATGATTACACTGCCTTGATGTACAACCCAGCGACATTGGCCAAGAAAAAACGCGGTGAAATCCAATTTACTTTGGCCGGCGCCGGTGTCGCCATGGACACGATGAAAATGATGACAGACATCAGCGATGCGGAAAAAGGTGCTGTTTCTGATTCTGATAAAATTATCGCTATTTCAAATGTCTTGGATAAATATTATGGAAAACAATTAGGTGGCCGCATCCAAGCCGCAGAAATTTTTTGGGTACGCCCTAGTTGGGGCTTTGCGATTTTACCAGTCGACTTATCATTTGATTTATCCGTGAATAAACAATTTGGACCAGCACTGGATATCAATTTGATCAAAGACACGACTGTTGCTTTTGGTTACGGCCAAGAAATTATGCCAAACATCTATGCCGGAGCCACTGTCAAAGGAATCCACAGAAATACGGTGGCACAAACAGTTCCCGTTGCCGAACTAGCCAATAATTCCAACGTTTTCAGCAAAGATCGTTTCAAAGAAGGTATGAATTTTGATGCAGATATTGGTTTTTTATGGACTCCTGAATTTGGAACACCAAAGGCCATCAAAAAGGAAATCGAAAAACCAGCTGATGACATGAACGTTGAGGTCAAAGCAAAAACTCCTGAATCAGCAGAGCCAGCTTCAACGGACGCGACTCGTACAGTTCAGTCTGAAACAGCTTCTGGCGATCCAACACCAGCCGTTACAGCTGATACCAAAGAAAATCCAACACCACTACCTGATGCTGTTAAAAAAGAAGTTGAAAAAGTAGAAAAAACTGAAACACCGACTGCAGAAAAAACAGAAGTCGCTGCTGAACAAGAATCAGGTTCATATCAACCTTTGGCCGTCAGTGCTGTTATCAGAAATTTAATTAGTTCAAGCTATTCAAAATCAACAATGATCAACAAAGACGCGACTGAGGCCCCTGACAAGAATTCACGCGTGATTGATTTAGGTGTTGGTTATGAAATCCTCAGCATGGGCGATTTAAAAATTCGCGCAACTGCCGAAGCAAAAAACTTAATGCATCCAAACACAACAACACGCAAATCCAGCCACGCTGGTTTCGAGTTTGATTATTCACCAGGAACTTGGTTCGAAACACAATTCCGCGTAGGTATGAATCAAATGTATTACACAGCGGGATTAACTTTGTTACTGGGTGTTGTCGAAATTGATGCTGTTACTTACGGCGAAGAAGTTGGAACAAGCTCTACGAATATTGAAAATCGCGTTTACGCTGCTAAAGTAGGTTTTAATTTTTAATAAACACGCTGTCACAGAAATAAAAATTTCTTATCAGAACTAAAAATCAAAACAGGGTCTGATTCGATTTAAAAAGTGTCATTTCCAAAAGGCTTCCTCGGAAGCCTTTTTTATTGAGTTCGAGGTCTTATTGAAATGTACTCATACACTCTCCGCTATTCATCCACAATTCGTCCCCTTTTCACCCACTATTCACCCACTATTCATCCACTATTCATCCGCGGATACAATACCAGTTCCATCAGATTGATCGATTCTCCATTCTCTCTAGTTTACTAACTCCAAAGCATTTCCCATTCACTCGACGACAACCCTTTCAGTCGGTCTTTTTTATACTGAATCACTCCGGCAGCTTCTTTGATATTTAACTGAATATAATTACGCACGATTTGATAAGGTTTCCATCCCTGAATCACCCTGGTAAACGGCCGGTACTTCCACACTTTGTTCGGTCTGTTGCTCGCCTGTGATTGACGGGTATCGGTCACACACGATGGAATTAAAAATCCATTTTTCTGAAACAGCTGCGCAATTTGTCCGGCTACTGTCCGCAAAAACGCCTGTCCGTGGGATCTTTTCGGAAATCGAACCAGCAAATGAATATGATCGTGATTAATGGATATCTGTTCCAACTTGATAAAAAAGCGACGAGCATATTTTTGAATTGTTTGATTCACAATTTTAAATCCTAACGGTGACCGAAGCCCCCTGCGCAGGGATTTCATATCCGTTTTAAAGACCAAATGAATCGGTGCCTTTGTCGACAGCGGGCGCGCCGTGCGGCCACGGCGTTTATTCCGCAAAGTCCCGCCATGGTTATAGCGAAACTGCCAATTTGGTTTGTTAAAATCGAACTGTTTGTGCTGATTGTGATTTTTGATTTGTTTGGTGTTGTTGGATTTTTGATTTTGATTTTGTTTTTGGTGACCCATACCCGAAGTGCTCCTGGAAGGAAGCACTTAGCAAGGAACGGAGACGGGGCGGATCGAATCGGTATGAACTGAATCAAATAAAAAACGCACTTCGGAATAAATTCTGAAGTGCGTCTTTTGATAATTTAAAATATTTTCATTATGTTATCCAAAGCCTGAACGATCTACAAATTAAAAAATTTAAGATCTTTCTATTTGCTCTATGGACAAACATCATTGGGTTCATTCAGTTGAATTAACTGACAAACACCATTAGGATCGTTCAATTTGATTTATGGACAAACTCCATTGGGATCGTTCAATTTGATTTTTAAACAGTCGCCGATTTGTGTCGTTGTGTAATTACCGCCACCTAAAGCATTCGAAATTTCTGTGCAATATTGCTGATTGGAATCCCCTTCTTTGACCTGAGCACAACCCGTCGTATAAACAGTCTGTACAAGAGAACCTAAATCTGCAGAGTTAAGACCTCCAATTGCACCTTCCAATGAAGTTACATCAGTTGCGCCTGCAGCTAAATTCACCAAGTCTGTGCCAATTTTAAAAATTGAACTAATTTGCGCATAAATAGAAACACCTGACTGAGTACATTCAGAAACGGCGCTGTTCGCACTGGCTGTATCTGTACCAAAATTCAAAGTCGACATGGCTGCTAAAGAACCCGAACAAGTTCCTCCCGAACAGCTACCGTTACTGCCGCTTCCGTTCATTTGATCGATCGCTGTGGCGAAACTAGCTGGAGTTCCAAAACCTTTTGAAATAAAAATCGCTGAACAACGCAGTTTGTAAGCATTTTCAGAAGTATTGCCAGCAATTTTGCTAACACAATTCATGGCCGCAGACGCCTCTGCTTTATTCAAACAAAGCTGAGCTTCTTTTAAATCATTCACTTCTTGATTGGGTGAACACGAATAAAACGATAATGTTGCAAATAATCCAATGACGGCCGCTGTAGTGATTTTTTTCATATGATCTCCTACAACAAGATTCGGTTTTTTTTCATTTTAAAAACACAGGAACTTCGTCCAGATTTGTGTTTCTATTTTAGATGTATTTAATTTGAAATTTTCTAAATACTTTTGAAAGACGCTGGAAAAAAGTCTTTTCAAGAAAAGACTAAGACCAACGTCCTAGGCGAACGACTTCTGTTTTGAGCTGAACATTTTTTTGTTCTAAAACCGTTTTTTGTACATGCAGAATCACATCCCAAATATCAGCGGCACGAGCTTGATCTAGATTCACAATAAAGTTGGCATGCTTTAACGACACCTGCGCATCACCAATACGAAATCCTTTTAATCCACATTGATCAATCAACTGTGCGGCTTTAAATCCCTCTGGATTTTTGAATACGGAACCACACGAGGGCATATCCAAAGGTTGCTTGGATAAACGTGTTTTGTTGGCTTCTTTGACCTTGTTCAAAATTTCCAAATCTTCTTCCAATGGCCAGCTCATGTTCACTGTCGTAATAATATTCGGTTGCCACCCATCGGTATGGCGGTAACTAATTTTCAAATCTGATTTGTTGATTTGATGAATTTCTCCCTTTGGATTCATCACTTCGATCGAATCTACAAATTCCATAAATTCACGCGGATGAAAACTTTCTGCCACTCCGGCATTCATCACTACGCCGCCACCTACATCACCCGGAAGTCCTGCCAAAAATAAAGCCGGGGCTAATTTATTTTTTAAGAAAATTTTCAACAATTCGGACTTGGCTGTTCCGGATAGTGCTTGAATAAAAATACGTCCATCACGAGTTTCAAAACTCACACCTGAAAAACGACGCAAACAAATAGTTAATCCCGGAATTCCTTGATCAGAAATTAAAACATTACTACCGCCACCTAATATCGTCACAGGCAGATTTTGCTGTTTAGAAAAATCCATCGCCTCTTGCAGCTGCTGAATATTTTCAGGCAAACAAAAATGCTCAGCCTCACCGCCCACTAGCCACGAAGTATATTCAGCGCAATTAACGTTTTTTAAGATTTTCAAGGACATCTAAACCTAACTTCCAGCCATCCCCTGCACCCAGAGTAATGAAGACATCATTTGTTTTTAATTGATTTAATATTTGCTTCGTTTGCTGATCGTTCTTGGGACTTAAGGCCGCTGCGGGATGCTGAGTTTCCTTCAGTAAATTTTCCGAATTTATTCCTTCAATCGGAGCTTCTCCAGCCGCATAGATATCACCTAAAAACAAATAATCAGCTTGAGCAAAACAGCTTTTAAATTCCTGCCAACAATGCTGAGTTCGCGAATAGCGATGCGGTTGAAAATAAACGACTAATCTTGATTTTGGAAATTTTTCTCGGAACGCTTGCAAAGTTGCACGGACTTCTGTGGGATGATGACCATAATCATCATAAACTTTTACGCCGGCAGATTCGCCTTTGTAATGGAAACGACGATCAACGCCTTCAAATTTTTCCAGACCCATCGCACAGGTTTTAAAATCAATTCCCGCCGCTAAACCAACAACTAATGAAGCCAAAGCATTCAATGCTGTATGCACACCCGGGATTTGCATTTTAAATTCACCCAAGTGTTTTTTATCGCCATTTATATTTCTGTAAACAGAATACTGTCCCTGACGACCTTCTAAGACATAATCGTTTTTCGAATCAAATCCATAAAATAAAATGCGCTTATTATAATTTTCGAAAACTTGACGAATCACAGGATCATCACCGCAAACAATCATCATTCCATAAAATGGAATTCGATAAGAAAAGTCTAAAAATGCCTTTTTCAAATTTTCAAAAGTTTTAAAATGATCCATATGATCTGAATCGATATTGGTAATAACCGCAATTTCCGGAGACAGCTTGTTAAAACTGCCATCGCTTTCGTCGGCTTCGGCAATTAACCATTCACCCTTACCTAATTGAGCCGTTGATTTAATACGCTCGAAACGCCCTCCGATAACGATCGTTGGATCTTGGTGGGCCTCTAAAAAAATAGACGAAATTAAACTGGTCGTAGTCGTCTTGCCATGCGTACCGGCCACTGCGATTCCTCTTCGAATACGCATGATTTCGGCGAGGGCTTCGGCTCGGGGAATTAATGGAATTCCTCGGGCCCGCGCTTCTTTGATTTCGGGATTTGTAAATGGAACAGCGCTTGAATAGACAACAACCTGAGTATCACCGACATTTTCGGCGCGATGACCTTTGAACACTTGAACACCCAATTTTTTTAAGTGTTCGGTATTCGCATTTTCCGATAAATCAGATCCTGTCACCACGGCTCCGATATTATGCAGTAATTCGGCTAGGCCGCACATACCAATACCACCAACACCGATAAAATGAAATTTTGCTTTTTCTAACTGAGTCACAGGAGTTCCTTTAATTTTTAATTTTTTTAATAATATCCGCCGCAATTAATTCGGCCGCGTTACGAGGTGCTAATTCTTTTAAACGCTTTGACATCTCTCGCAACTTATCTTTGTTTTGCATCAAATCTGTTACAATTTTTTTAAACTGTTGAGCATCAAATTCTTTTTGGATCAACATAAAACCCGCATTTTTACCAACCAAGGATTCAGCATTGCTTTGCTGATGATTGTCTGCGGCTGGCAAAGGAACAACAATGGGCACAACCCCAAAAGCAGCCGCCTCGCTGATCGTGCTGGCCCCGCCCCGACAAAATAACAAATCCGCTTGTCGGTAATAATCCGGCATATTGTAAATGTAATCTTTGACTTCGACCGAAGCGTGATCCTGATATTTTTTTTGAATACGTTCAAAATCACGCGGACCGGTTTGATGAATCAAACGAATTTTTTTGGCATCATCGCCCAAGTTTAAAATCAAATCTGAAATTTGATCATTCAAAAATTGGGATCCCTGGCTGCCACCAAAACATAAAATCGTAAATGGCTGACCAGATGAAGCCGTCGCGTTCGATGATTCAGTCAATGCGCTGGTAATCTGCGAACGCAATGGCATTCCGAATAATAAATTATCTGTCGATTTTAAATATTTTTTGGATTCTTCAAAGACTATATAAACGGTGTGAATCCATCGTGATAAAATTCGATTGGCCATTCCTGGATGAGCATTTGGCTCCCACAAGGCACAACGTCTGCCTGTCAAAAAAGCCGCCAATAAAAAAGGTGCTGAAACATATCCGCCAACACCAATTACAAAATCAGGTTGATGACGTAATATAAGAAAAATGGACTGAAAAATTCCCAATGGCACTTTAATCAAAGATTTAATTTTTTGAAAAAATTGACCGGACATATTTAATTTTCCGGATTGAATTAAATGCAATTGATAACCTTCGCGTGGAATAATTTTGGATTCCAAGCCCGCAGCCGTTCCGACAAACTCTACCTGAATTTCAGGAATTTGCTTTTTTAAAGCTTCAGCAATCGCCAAGGCTGGATAAATATGACCGCCAGTGCCACCACCAGCCAGAAACACTTTCATATTAATTTCTTTCAGACATTTCAATATTTAATAACAAACCGAACATGATACAAATAACGACTAACGAACTACCGCCGTAACTCAGAAATGGCATCGTAAGACCTTTGGTAGGCAATAAACCCATAACAACACCGACATTAATAAATACAGATAAAGCAAATGTCAGGCTGAGGCCTAGGGCGATTAATTTTTTAAACGTGTCTTCAATCTTTAATGCAATCGCAAACCCGCGAAAAATAACAAAACCATAAATAGCTAGAATTAAAAATATTCCAATAAAACCTAACTCTTCACCTAAAACGGCCATCGTAAAATCCGTATGTGCTTCTGGAAGGAAAAATAATTTGCCTTGCCCCTGACCCAAACCTTGCCCAGTTAATCCACCGGAATGAACCGACAACATACTTTGAATCACTTGAAATCCTTTTTGGGCGGGATCTGACCACGGATCCAAAAAGGCCTGTACGCGGGCGCGACGATAAGGTGAATGCCAAATCAGAAAATAAAATAATGGCAAACTCGCAACACCTGCCGCCCCGATCCATTTTAAATTCAAACCCTGGGTAAATAACAAGGCAACAGCCACTGCCAAGATAATTGCAAAACTTCCAAAGTCAGGTTGCTTTAACAAAACAGCCAATGGCAGAACGATAATTAAAAATAACCATCCCCATTTCACCTTAGCCAAGAAAGTTTCATGACGACAAACAATACTAGCGAACAAGAATGAAAAAGAAATTTTTAATAATTCAGAAGGTTCAAAGCGAATACCCAAAGGCAACTGTAGCCAGCGCTGAGCTCCACCGACCTTAACACCTAAACCAGGAATGAACGTGGCCAATACCAACACAAACGCAAACGCCCACACTAACCACAAATGAGGTTTCAGCTTTTCCAAATTAATCTGAGTCGCTCCAACCAAACCGGCTAAAGCGATGACTGTGAACACCAATTGGCGCTTAAAAAAATAGAGCCCATCATTATAGGACTCTATCGCAAACATATAACTAGAACTGTAAACTTGAACAAGTCCAATACCTAATAAGGCAAAGACTGTCAGAAATAAACTAGAAGAAAGAAACCTTGTTTTCAAATATATCCTTTATCTGAATTTTTTTACGATCTCTTTAAAATAGTCTCCTCTCTCTTCGTAACTGTCAAACATATCAAAGCTAGAACATGCAGGAGATAATAAAACCACATCCCCGATTCTCGACTTTTGGTAAGCAATCAAAACAGCTTCTTCGAAAGTCCCAATCAGATAAGTCTCGCAATAATCGCCTAAATCACGGTTGATGCGCTCTTTCGCTTCACCCACTAAAATCAAGGTTTTAACCTTACGGCGAATGACATTGCGCAATGGCTCGTAATTCAAGTTCGTATCTTTACCGCCTGCGATTAAAATCACATTTTCGTCAAAGCAATCCAAAGATCTTAATACGGCATGAACATTCGTAGCTTTAGAGTCATTGTAAAACAAAACTCCGCCCACTTTGCGAACATATTCAATTCTGTGTTTAATCGTACCAAAAGTCTCGATCACACGTTGAATCGCTTCCTTCGTCGCACCGTATTCTCGGGCTAACAACAAAGACGCCATCAAGTTCTCGATTGAATGCTTCCCTTTCAATTTCATGTCTTTGATGCTGAACGTTTCAATTTCAGGACCTGTGCGTACACGGATTTCCTGACCGATATTCACAGCGCCACCGATATTCATGATCTGAGGTTCTAAAGCTGGTTTACGGGAAAAGTAAAATATGCGTCCACGCTGAACAGCGGGATCACGAGCCAGCTCGACAACCGCATTGTCGTCCGCATTTAAAATCGAAGTCGTGGCTTGATTGGTGTTTTTAAAAACTTTGCGTTTAGCATTGACGTATTCTTCCATAGAGCGATAGCGATCTAAGTGATTCTCGGCCAAATTACAAAACACGATATTGGATGGATTAAAATCCACACAGTGTTCTAACATAAAACCAGAAACTTCAGCGATCACTAATTTTGCTTTTTTCTCTTCTAGCAAATAATTCGTCATAGGAGTCTCGTTAGAGCCCCCAACCCAAACATCAATACCGCTTTCCTTCAACATCGCTTCTGTCATACGAGCAATCGTTGTTTTTCCGTTCGTTCCAGTAACAGCTGCGATAGGCTCCCTGATAAAAGCGGATACGAATTCGAATTCACCCGTAATTTTAACACCTTGTTGGCGGGCGTATTCAAAAATTTTCAAATGTGGAGCAACACCCGGAGATAAAATGACTAAATCTTGCGATAAAAATGTTTTAGGGGAATGAGAACCCAGTTCAAACTTGATGTTGGTATAACCTTCCAGCTGATCCAACTGGTTTGATAGTTCAGGCTTTGATTTATGATCAGTCACTGTCACTTGAGCTTCATATTTAGTTAAAAATTTCGCTAAAGAAACTCCTGTTTTTCCAAGACCAACAATAAGAATCTTTTTATCTTTTAGATCCGATAATTCTTTCCACATAATAATTACTTTCCTTATTTAAAATTGAAACTCAATACTAACGCAGCTTTAATGTCGCCAAACTAACGGCCGCCAACAAAATAGAAATAATCCAGAAACGTACAATGATCTTTGTTTCTGTTAAACCACCCAATTCAAAATGATGATGAATCGGTGCCATCTTGAAAATTCTTTTTCCTGTCAGCTTGAAACTGGCGACTTGCGTGATGACTGATAACGCTTCTACGACAAAAACGCCACCTAAAACTATCATCAAAAGCTCATTTTTCGTAATGACAGCCATCGTTCCCAAAAAGCCACCCAAGCTCAGACTTCCAACGTCGCCCATAAACACTTGTGCCGGATAAGTATTGAACCATAAAAAGCCCAAACCGCCCGCAATCATAGCAGCCGCATAAGGAGTCAATTCTCCAGCGCCCGCCACATGAGGAATTTGTAAATAATTAGCGATCGCTGCATGCCCTGTTACATAAGCAAAAATACCCAACGTTGTTGCAGAAATGATAACTGGAACAATCGCCAAACCATCAAGACCATCTGTTAAATTCACCGCATTCGCAGTTCCTACAATCACCAATGAGCCCAAAACGATATAAAAATAGCCTAATTCGAAAACCACGTTTTTGAAAAATGGAATCGTCAATGTCGTGTTAAAGTTATGCTGACTAATTAGGTAATATAATACGGCCGCAGAAATTCCGAACTCGCCCAGCAAACGAATTTTTCCAGATAAACCTTTGGTATTTTTCTTTGAAACTTTTAAATAATCGTCAATATAACCGATGAATCCAAAACCCCAAGTAATAATCACTGTCGCAACTACAAGCGGATTCATTAAATCAATCCACATCACAAGTGGAACCAAAGTGCTCAGCAAAATAAGCCAACCACCCATCGTCGGAGTTCCTGCCTTTTTCTTGTGCGTCTGCGGACCATCGTCACGAATACTTTGGCCAAAGTGGTTTTGTTTTAATTTTTCAATAAAATAAGGACCCCAGATCAAACACAGAAAAAATCCCGTGAAAAACGAAATAAATGTTCTGACTGTGATGTATCTGAAGACGTTTAATATTGTGTACTGATCGGCAAGTGAGTGTAACCATTGATAAAGCATGAAGATAGTGGTAACACAGACTTACACACCATTTCAATAAAAAACTGATAAATATTTGATATTTTTAAGTTTTTTTAAAAAACAGGAGAACCTTATGAATAGCAAAAAATGGATTTTTATTTTAGCATTAACATGGATGCAAACTGTTTTATCAAACCCAACTCCGCATATTTTAACTTTTGATTCGTTACCAGAAATTGGCCAATGGAATTCACGCCCCATTTTACTGGGGGGATTTTCAACTCTTGAAATTGATTTAAAAAAATCCACTTCCAAAACAATTTATTTTCGCACAATCACGGATCGCGGCCCCAATGGTGAGCTGATCAAAAAACATGATACTTGGGGAAAAAATTTGCGTCCTTTTTTACTTGCTGACTACAGCCCCCAAATCGTCGAATTCAAACTGAATAACTTAGAAAAAATCTCGGATATAAAAACAATTCCATTATGGGCCACGACAGATAAAAAAATATCCGGATTGCCTCCGATGACTCAAACACCAGATAACAGCGATAACATTGAAAAGCCCATTTTGATCAAAGACGGCGTGAAAACCGACTTGGCCGCAGATATCAATGGTTTTGATTCAGAAAGTTTGTGCACAGATTCCGAAGGTCGCACATGGGTTTCCGAGGAATATCTGCCGTCATTTGCCGTTTTTGATAAAAATAAAAAATTAATTCAACGTTTTTATCCGGGCCAAGACTTTCCAGCTATTTTCGCAGAACGCAAAACGAACCGTGGTTTCGAAGCTATGACTTGCGATCAAAATTATTTGTACGTGATGCTCCAAAGCCCGATTCCGTTGAAATCTGCTAAAAACAAATTAGCTGTGCGCATTTTACGTTGGGATTTAAAAAAAATGAAAGCTGTCGATCAGTTAGTTTATCCATTGTCTGACGAAAAAGTGGATAAAATTGGTGATATCTCGACTGACCATAAAGGTCATTTTTATGTCATCGAACAGAATGGAAAAGTCGGTGAAAAGTCAAAACAATACATCACTCAATTTAAAATCGAATCCAGCAACTTCATCAGCCTTAATGAAACCCCCGAGGAATGGGATTCCGAGAAACTGCAAAAATACGCTTTGAATAAAAAAGTCATTTTAGATTTTGGTCATACGGAAACAAAATGGATTGAAAAACTGGAAGGCTTAGCTGTACACAAGGATAAAATTTTTATCCTATCTGATAATGATTTCGGCTTGGAAACCAACGAAAAAGACGAAACCAGCGTTTCAGCTGCAAAAAAACCACACCTCATCTGGTTTGATCTACCATCTTTGCCAAAAAGTGATAAAAAGAAAACCACTAAAAAAGGTTCAAAATAATGAGCAGACAAAAAGAATTAAAAAAATTTAAATTAGGCGAAGCTAACACAAACTATCAAATCGATTATTCACCCGCGCATCTAGAAGCTTTTGATAACAAAAATCCAGGAAAAATCGCATGGACAACTTTTGTTTGTACTGAATTTACTTCGCTATGTCCTAAAACCGGCCAACCCGATTTCGCCAAAATCTATATTAACTATATCGCAGATAAAAAAATGGTCGAAAGCAAATCGTTAAAGCTTTACCTTTACAGTTTCCGCAATCATGGCGATTTCCACGAAGATTGCGTCCAAACGATCTGTGACGATTTAGTCAAATTGATGAAGCCCAAATATATCGAAGTCATCGGCGAATTCACACCGCGTGGAGGCATCGCTATTTTTCCATTCGCATCCTATGCAACCAAAGAAAAGATTTTCCAAAATATTTACCAAGAGCGTTTAATCAATTATGCCCCTGGCAAATACACTTGCGATCTTTCTAAAGTTTACGTTTAGTTCATTTTTTCAAGAAAAGTGGTTCCTGTTTTTCTGAAAGAACCACTTTTGTCTTTCAAATAATAATTTCCAACGAACTTATTTAAATGGCTTAAGTAATACAGCTGAATGTAGCCATCATCTCCGTAGGAATTCACCAAAATAGCTTGGCTATCTTTTGCCCAAGCTGAAAAATCCTTGATATCACCTTGTCCTCTGGAACGACTAAAGACTTTTTTAGAATTTGACAGACGGATTTCTGATTGGCCTTTCAACTGCCCGTCGCGAAACTCGGAATTAACATCCCATTCAATTCGCCAAGGCTCTGTGTTGTCATCGAAAGTCACAACACCCACGTAGTGTCCTTGTAATAATAAATTTTGTTCTGAAGTCACTTTAGAGGTCTCAGAAAGCACTGATTTTAAATCTTTCACTTCGACTTCTTTTAAATAAGATAAAGCTTCCTTCATGGTGGCAGACTGAGTGATTTTTTTATCATTGAAAACTTTGGTCGACAGAGCTGTTAAAGGATGAGCTGACTCCATCACAGCTGGAGCCGTTTTAACTGCTGCAGAAGACTCCATCGTTTCTGGCTTTGCCACATTTTCTACAACAGATGCAGAAACAGGAATAGTTTTTTGCTGACCGATGTGCAAACTAAGATCCGCCAGAAACAGCACCATGACTTTACCCAAAATTTCATCGGCTTTTTTAAGTTTCTCATCAGCATCTTTTATTCGCAGATAATCCTGGTAATCTGTTTTAGAAATTTGATCCAGAGCAGATATTTTTTCATCATTTGATGTCTTCAAAATTTCTTTTTTGAAAAATCTTTGCGATAAACCAAAACCTAAAATCAAACCGACTGCAAATATAATTAAGTAGCGCATTAAGACTTTGTCTTCCAATTTAATGGCTCACACAGTTCGACAAAGCGCTCGGTACGAGCGCCCCGAGAACCTTTGACTACAACCAATGATTGCGGTTTGAGTGACTTTAAAAAGCTTTGTCCCAATGATTCGTTTAAATCCGAGGCTACAAAGTAATTTGAAAAACCTTGATTTTTTAAACCGTTTTCAAAGTCAGTGTGATTTTCGCCAATGAAAAAAACTTGATCAAATCCAGCCTGGGCTACTTTTTCTCCCAGGAAAAAATGCTCATGCTGCGCATGAGCTCCCAATTCCTTCATTTGACCAAAGACTCCGATACGTGCGCCTTTAACCTCGAGCATCGGAATATTATTCAACAAAGCTTGCATGCTATCTGGATTCGCGTTGTAGCCATCAAACAAGACATCAACGCCTAATTTGGTTTCAATAAACTCATTGCGTCCCCAAGTTGATTTACACAACGGCAAGGCCTTCCAAATATCTTCGGCCTTCATGCCGCAGGCATAACTGATACAGGCCGCAGCCATCAAATTGGTGACGTTATGACGACCAAACAACGGAACTGTCATTTCGGATTTAAAACCAGCAATACTTCCGGACAAAGTCAGACCTTTTGAGCTCTGCTGTATCACCTTGAAATAAACATCCGCCTCATTATTATTTTCCGAAAAAGACAACATTCTGGAAGCCGGAAATTTTTTAGCCACCGGATACATCATATCAAATGTTAAATCCTGATCCTGATTAAAAACACGCACTGTATTTTCACGACTTTCTTGGTAAATTTCCGCTTTCGCTTTGGCAATTCCTTGAATCGTACCAAAATTTTCAATATGAGCACGTCCCACCATCGTACACACAACAAAGTCAGGATCAGCAATTTTAACCAACTGTGTGATTTCGCCTGAATGATTCATTCCCATTTCAATCACAGCAAAACGTGCATCAGTCGGAATTTGTAATAAAGTCAGTGGCACGCCCCAATGATTGTTAAAACTGCCTTGATTGAAATGTGTTTTTTGAAATTGGCCTAAAATAGCTGCGGTGTATTCCTTGGTCGTTGTTTTACCATTCGATCCAGTAATCCCTATAATCTGCGTGGATAATGATTTTCGGTATTCGTGAGCAAAATTTTGCAAAGCTTTTAATGTATCATCAACTAAAATGACACTGACTTTTTCAGACAAGGTTTTTAAATGATCCGAATTTTCATGAACGATTAAAAGACCTGCTTTTTTAATCACAGCTTGATCTAAATAATTGTGAGCATCGAATTGATCCCCTTTTAAGGCAATAAAAACTTGGCCCTCTAAGTTCGCCCGAGTATCGGTCCCAACTTGCGAAAAATGCGTTTGATGTCGGGACAAAATTTGACCACCCGTCCATTTCGCAATTAAATCTAATGTCCATAATGGTTTTGAATCGGAATTCACTGAACTCATAATTGACCTTCTATTTCTGATTAAGATATTTTTCAGCCACTTCGTAATCGCTGAAATGATTTTTAGTTGTCCCAATAATTTGGTAATCCTCGTGACCTTTGCCTGCAATTAAAACTACATCTCCGTCCTGAGCCTGAGCAATGGCTAAAGTAATTGCTAATTCTCGGTCAGATTGACGAACATAGTTTTTAAATCCAGCTTGGAAGCCTTTTTCAATATCGTTTAATATCGCCTGAGGATCTTCAGTCCGCGGATTGTCCGATGTGATAAACACAAAATCACTTTGTTTTTCGGCAATAGCTGCCATCAAAGGACGTTTAGATTTATCACGATCACCACCACAACCAAAGACAGTTATAATTTTTCCTTTTGATTGAGTTTCTTGCTTAATTTTTTGTAAGGACTTTAAAGTATTTTCTAAGGCATCTGGCGTATGTGCATAGTCAATGAAAACAGTTTTTTCTGTATTTGCTAAAACTTTTTGTAAACGTCCCGGGATGCCTTTGAATGTCTGCAAAGCTCGATGACTTTGTTCCAAAGAAAGCCCCGCCGTCAAACACGCAGCCATACAAGCAACGACATTGTAAACATTATGAACGCCCGCCAGGGGTGATTGGATCTTTAAAACTTCGATGGGTGTTTTCAATTCAAAAGTCGTTCCTGAAAAATTCATTTCCAGAATTTTAAACTGAAAATCCGAATCCGTTTGCCCGTAAGTCCAACCTACTACAGGTTCTGCTAGCTTTAATCGACGCCCATAAGAATCATCCACATTCACAATAGCAAACAAGGGCTTTTTATGGGATGACCACATCAAATCGGTAAACAGTCTTTGTTTGGCTTGAAAATAACTGTTCATGTCTTTGTGATAATCTAAATGATCTAAGGTTAAATTCGTGAAAATCACCGTGTTAAAATGAACACTGTCGGCGCGGTTTTGATCCAAGGCGTGCGAGGAAACTTCCATCGCGCAATACAAAGCGCCTTTTTCAATAAATTCACGCAAACGTTTTTGTAAGGTGACCGGATCCGGAGTCGTCATTTCTGAATTCCAGATATGATCTTGCACTCGGTGATTCACAGTCCCCATAACACCTGTTGTTTTTTGATGACTGTTTAAAAAATGTTCCAACAAATACGTAATCGATGTTTTGCCGTTGGTACCTGTGACCCCCAGACAAAACAGATTTTCGGATGGAAAATGGTAAAATCGCGAGGCTAAAGTGTCTAACATTTTTCGGGAATCTGGAACCGCCAAGACATAGCCTTTAAAGTCATTTGGAATTCGGTCGGCCGATTCGACAACCAGAGCAATCGCTCCATTCTTGATGGCCTCGGGAATGTATTCATGTCCGTCGGATTTGACACCTCGAATGGCGACATAAACAGAGCCAGGGGTTACTTGCCGCGTATCAAAGCAAATAGAGCTGATTTCTTGATCAAAATGGGCTGAATCCATGTTGTTTTGCAAATCAACATTGTTCGCTGCGACCTCAAATAAAGAAAATAACTGCTGAAGTTTCACGAACAAAATAATAAACTAAATTCCAGATATTAGGTAATTAAAAATGAATAAGAGAATACAGTTTCAAGAAAGCTTCAGTTCGCCCGAAGCTCCGACAGTTATTTTGTTTCATGGCTTTGGTGCCAACATGCATGACCTTGCAGGATTGCAGGACATCCTGACTCCAGAAGGAAAACAATTGAATTGGATTTTCCCAAATGGTCCGTACTCGGTCCCAACCGGTCCAGATTGGGATGGTCGCGCATGGTGGCCTTTGCAATTATCAAAACTTCCTACTGACTGGTCGGATATTACTCCTGCCGAACTTCCTGTGATTCAACCTTTATTGGATGATTTTTTTAAATCTTTGAATCGTCCTTGGAATAAAATCATCTTGGGAGGCTTTTCTCAGGGGGCTATGCTAGCCACAGATCTTTATTTAAATGCCCCAGAAACACCTTTGGGATTAATCAGTTTCTCGGGCAGCTTGATTCGAAAAAATATCTGGACAGAAAAAATTAAAAATCGCGCGAACGAAAAAGTATTTCTTTCTCATGGAGAACAAGATCCCGTTCTACCGATTCGCGGTACACAAGCGTTGATGGAGCTGATGAAAAAAAATCAACTGACAACAGATTTTGTTCCGTTTCGTGGTCAACATGAAATCCCAATGAACGTCTGCGAACGCGCTCAGAAATATATCGCAGAAAAAGTGAAAAATTTATGAGTCTGGTGATTGAAACCGAAAACCTGTGTCGCTCGTACAAGACCTACTCTAAAAAAGAAGGTTTAGTCGAATCCATTAAAGGACTTTGGAATCGCGAGTACACTGAAAAAATCGCTCTCAAAAATGCCAATTTGCAAATTGAATCTGGTCGCATTATTGGCCTTGTTGGTTCCAACGGTGCTGGCAAAACGACACTTTTAAAAATACTGGCGGGGCTGATCTATCCCACATCGGGAACCGTTTCTGTATTGGGCTATAAACCTTGGGAACGAGATACTGATTTTTTAAAACAAATGAGTTTATTGCTTGGACAAAAAAATCAACTGTGGTGGGATATTTCCGCTCGAGACAGCTATTCATTGCTGGCCAAGATTTATGAATTGGATTTAGTCGCTGCCAAGAAACGTGTGAACGATTTAGCTCACATGCTGGATTGCACTCATGTGTTGGACACACAATTGCGTCGCCTGAGCTTGGGCGAGCGAATGAAGATGGAGCTGATCGGAGCGTTGTTACACCAACCCAAAGTTCTATTTTTAGACGAGCCCACAATTGGACTGGATATTGTCGCACAAAATGCCATTCGCCAATTCCTAGAAGGTTATGTCAAAGAATTCCGTCCCGTCG
>Ga0255180_1000312_pt1 | contig 17729 bp, 23 predicted proteins | sample Atl_Colum_RepB_8_FD_189933 | JGI IMG/M metagenome (GOLD analysis project Ga0255180, IMG submission 189933) | Freshwater microbial communities from Altamaha River, Georgia, United States - Atl_Colum_RepB_8d | ecosystem: Environmental > Aquatic > Freshwater > River | place: USA: Georgia... | reverse complement strand
TTTCACAATCCTCGGATGCGACGACGATTGGCAAGGCGTGATCTGGAGTTTTCAAGCGTTTTATAACCGTCCGTGAGAACGGGGTAGAACCCCGATAGAGCCTTGAAGATATTGGGTTTTGCATCTTGCCGCTAGGTTTACGCGACCTCGGTGCACCCGCCTCATAGCAAGTTCCTGAAAATCGTTCTGGCCCTTCGGGCCTCCACCGGGGCGTTATGAGCCCGCTGTGAACTTCCGATGAACAAAAGCAGTGTTACCGTTATCAAGGCTAGAATAATCAGGCATGCGCGCGCACTTCTTGACTCCAATACTGACTACCTGATGCATATTGGTGAGCTTTGGAATGCAGGACGCGAAATGTATGGAGACGCATGGGATACTGAGTTCCATATCTTCGGAGTAATTTGGTCGGATACTGATCATTTGCCGCTAAGTCATGTTCGCAAGTACTATTCCTCTGAGGCGCTTCGACGTGCGGATGACGAATTGGAGGAGATCATCAGGTCATATAGCGAATATGTCCGTGCCGCATGTGAAGAGATAATTGCCCGGCATGAAGTCTCATAACTATCAGTTGCACAGCGACAATTTCTGCGCTGATTTTCACCTCTAAAATTGCGCGTGAGAATGGGCGTTATCAGGCATAGGAGAGTGTAGTGGTTCTCGAAGTGGCTATTTTGGATGTAAAGCCGGGACAGGAGAGTGAGTTCGAGGAAGCCTTCAATGTCGCCCAGGCAATTATTTCTTCCATGGCTGGATATGTATCCCATCAGCTTCAACGCTGCATTGAGAAGGAAAGTCGCTATATTCTTCTAGTTAATTGGCTGAAGCTTGAGGATCACACCGAAGGATTTCGGCAGTCGGCAGAATATCAAGAGTGGAAGAAGCTTCTGCACCACTACTACGACCCTTTTCCTACAGTGGAGCATTACAAGAGTGTGTTTAATGGCGACGTTCGGCCTTATACCAAAGACCCCCGCGCACCTCTGGACCGAATAGATGAACCACGCCACGTATCACCGCACGACGCAACTGCTAATTGAGCGCGGGCTGAGCTTGCTAAGTCAGGAGTGCCATGAGCAAAGCTTTGGCTAAAGCCGAACGCGAATCCAGGCAATATCGAAGTAGCATTGAGCGTACTTTGCTCCGAGTAGAAACTATCGTCCTGCGTACTCCGTACAAGAATCTTTCGTGTGCCCCGCTGCGGTGAGGCATGAAGAAAAGTCGATGTACGGAAGAGCAGAGCATCTACATCTGGCCCAAACAGTAAGGTGGCATGGCCGTTGATGAGGTTCGCAGACTGCGCCAGCTGGAGCAGGAGAACCCAAGGCTGAAGAAGGTGCTTGCCGCGCGTGTACGCTGCTCAAGGTCGCACGCTCTGCGTTGCACTACCGCAGTCGCATGGCGCAGAAGGATGAACCGGTGATTGAGCAGATGCGGGTGCTGTCTGCGCAGTGCCCGCGCCTTGGCTATCGGTGGATACAGGTATTCATGCAACGCGCAGGCGAACGACTCAGTAGATTGGCACAGATTTTCATAAGACTTCATCGCATTGCATGGGGTTTCACCCAATCCTAGATGCGCATATTGCCAATATGGAGTTCAATTGATGGCGAATCACAAGAAGTTAGTAAAGGTTTTTGCTACTGCACATTTTGTAATTCTTCATTGGGTAATTCTTTCTACTACTCGTGATCCTATAAATCTTGCAAGCCTAATTAGTATGTCCTCGCTTATCCTTTTCGGAGCCGTGCCGATAATTTGCCTGTCATTTTACATTCTCACTTCGCAAGGCAAGGCTTTTGGAGGGCAATTTTTGCTGTATCTAAGTATTCTGCTTAGTGCTCTTTTTGCGATTGAAACTCTTTATTCGCCTACTGATTTAGCTGCATTTAGTTTTGTTTTCGCACTAATCTTGCCATGGTTGGTGACCATTATTGGGTTGGTCGCATATTGGCTGTACATAGTGCTTCAGTCATTCTTAAAGAAACCGGATAGTCCATCTATAGAAGATTAGTACCGCGCATAACTTCTGCTTCAAGGCTGATGTCCTAAAGCGAGTAACTGAAGTGGGCGTAATATTACCGGTCACCAATTCGAGTCCACCTGTAAGCCAGCCTTGAAGTGATGGTACTTATTGGAGAAAGAGACAGTGGAAGTTGATAGCGAGAACGCCTCTTCAAAAGGTCTAGGTCCAACTGAACGTCGTACCCTTGATCGAGAGGGCTATGTCCTGATTCCTTCCGCATTGGATGGTTCCTGGGTGAGCGAGCTTCTGCATGCTTTCGATCAATCTGAAGAAGACGGCGGCACGCAGCATGTGGAAATTGGGACTCTCACAAAATGTCGGGAAGCGTGGGATTCTCTCGCAAGCCATCCCATCATCGTGGAGGCGGCTCGCCACGTGCTCGGACATACGTCCTACGTGCTGGACATCCATGGTCGAAACCCGATGCCGGGGTTCGGACAGCAGGGATTGCATACGGATTGGAAGCCGCGACCTTCCGGCGCGCCGTTCTTCGCCGCGACAGTCATTTTCATGCTTGATGCGTTTACCGAGCACAATGGCGCAACGCGGGTCGTGCCTGGCACTCATCTTGTCACGGCACCGATCCCGAAATCTTACGCGCAGCCTCTTGCTCATCACCCAGACGAGGTGGCAGTCACCGGCGCGAGTGGCAGTGCGCTTGTATTGAATGGACACCTTTGGCATTCAGGGACGCGCAACGTGTCTGGTGGCCAACGACGCGCTGTGCAGGCAGCCATACGTACAAAGGGTTGAGAAGTTTCAGCGCTGTACAACGGAAACTCGCGCCTGTTCATGAGGGCCAGCAAGTTTCCCGCGTGGTGTAAGCAAGCTCGAGCTGATGCTATCAAGGCGAGATCATTTCAATGTATCCGTCAGAGCATGATGTAGTGCGTCAACTTTCGCGTTGGCAGCCTCGCCACGACGATAGGTAGATGAATCGAACAAGGAGAACTCCTCAAATGCGAAGTCTGCTCTGTGCCTTGATACTCACCTTCAGCGGCTCTGCATACGCAGACAGTGTCTTGCTGTTGTATGAACGTGACGTTTCTCGAGAGGAGATCGAAGCAAAGCTTTCCTCGTTTGGCCTGTCGGTCGCTTCCTATTGGGGAGCACTGCATGGCGGCCAGATCCACGTTCCTTGCAGAGAAGCTGAGCGTTGGGTGAGGGTGCTCAATGAGGTCAAGGGGATATTGTCGGCAGAGCACGACCTGCTCGTTACTGGGGCTGGCGTTTCCCCTTCACTCGTTCGCGCATGCGTTCCTCACACTGAGGCAATATACGATGATGAGTCAGAAACCCTGGTGATCCCGCAAGTTCATCTGGATGGACATGTCTATCAGCTGAAGCTGGGTGCGCCGTTCAACATTCAGGAACTCGAATCCTTGGGCGAGCTCTCCATTTACCCGTATGAGGAGTAAGGTCCTAGTTCTGTCAGCTGCCTCCAAACCGCTCGACAACAACATGACTCGAGAGCATGGCCTGATTTCGAGTGGTGACCTATAAATGGCATGTCTAAAGCCTATCAAGTGAAGCAGGTGCTTCAGGCAGTCGAGCGGTTGGAGGTCCAAAATGGCAAAAAGTATTGATCGCTACACTTACAGAGTCACCTGGTCTGAAGAAGACCAGGAGCATGTAGGGCTGTGCATTGAATTCCCCAGCCTGAGTTGGCTGGCTGAAGACCCGGAGCAGGCGTTGAAGGGTATTCGCCAGTTGGTTCAAGACAGTGTCGCCGACTTGCTTCAAAACAATGAGCAAGTTCCGGAGCCGCTTTCATTGAAACAGTTCAGCGGAAAATTCATGGTGCGTGTGCCACCTGAAACACATCGGCTATTGGCAATTGAAGCAGCGGAATCCGGGGTCAGCTTGAATCGGCTGATCTCCAGCAAGCTGCATCAGCCCCGCATGTGAAAAATCCACCAACGACGCGCCTTCACCGCGCCAGTTTCTGAGGCATTGAGCACGCCATCACGAGGATTCGACATTGAGCGAACTGGTAATCACGACATTGGACTGGGTACCCTCGGGTCCGCGAGGTTTCGTGCGCGATCTGCGCTTGCGTTGGGCGTGCGAGGAAGCAGGCCTTTCGTACTCTGTGGAAACAATTCCTTTCGAAGGTCGTGAGACCAACCATCTGGAGCAGCAGCCATTCGGGCAAGTCCCATTTCTGAGTGACGGTGACCTCCAGCTTTGCGAAAGCGGGGCGTGTCTTCTGCACCTGGCGCAAAAATCCGACAAGCTGATGCCGCGTGATCCGGCGGGGGTGGCGCACACCCAGCAATGGATTTTCTCGGCCTTGAATTCCATCGAGATGGTGAGTGTGCCCTGGTGGTTCCTCACCATGTCGGGCCAGGCGGAGAATCCCCTGACAGGCTGGTTGAGCAAGCGTCTCGATCAGCTCGAGCGCGTTTTTGCCAGCAGGGAGTGGCTGGTGGCGGATCGCTTCACAGTGGCCGATCTGTTGATGGCCGATGTCCTTCGCGTGCCCTTGGTGCGGCAACTGGGTAACCGCCCGGCTACTGAGGCCTATGTGTCGCGTATCCTTGAGCGGCCGGCCTTCGAGAAGGCGTATGCGGATCAGATGGCGCATTTCGAGCGGGCAGATAAGGCGCGTCAGAAGTAGTGGCGGGGTGTCCTGTCAAATAATGCGAAAGCCTTTGTTTAATGAGGCATAAAGGAGCTTGTCTCACCAGTCACCAATGGGGCGGAAGTGATATCAATCTCACAGAATGGCGCGGCAACCATGGCTACTCTAAGGATGCTTCTGCTCGCTTCGCTGGTGGCGACCAATGCCGGGCACGCCCTTGATGCAGGAATGTTGAAGCTCCCGCTGACTGTCGAAGTCACTCAGGATGTGCCGGTGAAGACATCCACCGACGGAGATTGGTCGCAGCGAGGAACTCTATACTCCACGACAGAAACAAGGATTGAGAAGGGACAGCGCTTTCAAATGATCGAAATTGGCAACGAGGGTGGATGTCGAATCTCATTTCAAGGGCTTGAGTACGAAGTCTTCTCTTGTCCTTGGCTGCCAGGGTTCAGTGATCAGCAGAAGGATTTCTTCCTTTTGCTCCCCGTAGACGTACACCAGTGACAGGATGGAGTCCGATTCAGGAGGACGCATTTCGACGAGCAACGCACAACAACAAATTCCAGGGAGAGTGTTTGACGTGAAGGATATCAGTGAGCAAAAGAAAATTGCCGTGTTGATTGATGGCGACAATGCGCAGTGCGCCAAAATGAAGTTGATACTTGATGAGCTGTCGGCGCACGGCCACATTCTGACGAAAAGAGCTTATGGCGACTGGTCCGCGGACAATCTCAAGAACTGGAAGAAAACGCTCAACGAACTTGCCATACAGCCCGTGCAGCAGTTTGCATACACCACAGGAAAAAACTCGACGGATGCATCAATGATCATTGATGCCATGGACTTGCTCTACTCCGGGAAATTCGATGCCTTTGCCTTGGTGTCCAGTGACAGCGATTTCACGAAGCTTGCGTCCAGACTAAGAGAAGAGGAAATCTTCGTCTTCGGTGTAGGCGAAACCAAAACTCCCATCTCGTTTCGAAATGCCTGTGACGACTTTATCTTGACGGAAAATCTGGGCGTAGAGCTTTTGGCTGTGAAGGCGATCGCCGCTGAAAGTAGTGCCAGTAAGCATGTGGAAAAGTTTCAGTTGGTTCCAGTTCTTACTAAGGCTTGGGAGCAATACCAGGACGAAGAGGGCTGGGCCAATGTAGCTGCAGCAGGCAGCTTTCTGAAAAGAGCTGCTCCTGATTTCGATCCTCGCACTTATGGCGCTACTAAGCTGCCGGATGTCATTGCAAGCTTGAGCAATGCATTTGAAATGCGGAAGTCCAAAGGCAAGGGAACAGCAACGATCGTTTCTTACAGATTGAAAACAACACACAGAAAGTCACTGAGCAAGGACACCACCATCCGTGCCGGTGTGTGACTCAACGAAGTCCCAGGATGAAGCACTCACTCTACGCAGTCACCCTGACTTTGACTTCCCAGTCCATTCAAACATCTGTGTCGTTCTATCAAGCAGGTTTCGTTCATGCCTGGTTTGCGAGGAGTGAATAAGAATGCCGCCTGACACCTCCCTCTTCGACGCCCTCGGCGGCCACGCCGCCGTACTCAAGCTCGCTCACGCCTGGCACGTGCGTGTCCTGGCCGACGAGGTTGTCGCGCATGCCTTCCGCCAGCCCGTGCATCCGCAGCACACGGAGCGCCTTGCCGCCTACTGGGCCGAAGCCTGGGGCGGGCCGCCGCGCTACAGTGAATCGCTGGGTACGGCGTCAGCCGTGGTGCGCATGCACAGCGGCAACGGCCCGCACCACGACATGAATCAGCGCGCCATCGCGTGTTTCGCGCAGGCGCTGGACGACATCGGGCTGAGCGATGCGGCCCTGTGCGCCGCGCTGCTGGCCTACTTCACCTGGGCCACCGAGACGGCCATGGACGCCTATCCACACAGCAAGCACGACGTGCCGGAAGGTCTGCGGATCGCCAGGTGGTCGTGGGAGGGGCTACACTCGTAGCGGCAAGCCGGCAATCGGCCGGGCAGTCAACCTCCTTGCGTGGCACGCAGCTCGAGCGCTGCCGTGCGGCTCACCCCTTTTCGTTCTGGGAGAACGTGTATGCAAATCCGCTACCAGCACACCGAAACCATTGCCACGACGCCGGAACGGGCGTTCATGCTCATTGATGATCTACCTGCGACGGCTCGGTGGCTCCCGCCGTGTGTCAGCCTGACCAAGGTCGGCGAGGGGCCGAATGCCGTTGGCGATCGGCTCCGATACGTCTACAAGCAGGGAGGCAGTCAGAATGAGATGGCGGGCGAGATTGTGGACCGGGTGCCCGGGGAGCGGCTCCACTACCAGTACAGCGACGCCGCCTTCGACGTGTGGGTGGACCTGCGCGTCGCCGCGGCAGCTGGCGGCACGGTAACGACACATGTGGTCACCATCGCGCCAAAGACGCTGTCAGGCAAACTGATGTGGCCGCTGATCCGCCTCGGTCTGGGCAAGCAGACTCGCGATGCGGCGCGCAATCTCAGGCAGCTGCTTGAGGCAGGCGCGGTGTGAGGGCGATGGCTGGTCGCGTTGACATACTATTATTGGTATATATACTGCATTCGATATGTGGACCATCCATGAGCATAGACGAGTCGCCAAGAGCCTTGAGAGTGCGCCTCTGGAGGTGCAGAAGCGCTATGAAAAATGGAAGGACATCGTGTCCATTTCGGGGCCACAGGGCTTGCGGCTGATCAATGGCCTGAACGACGAGCCTCTCTCTGGCGAGTGGCGCGGCCACAGGTCATCTCGCCTGAATCTGCAGTATCGGGTCATCTACAAGGTTGAAAAGGATCGCGTTCTTGTCCAGGTCGAGAACGTGACGCCCCATGACTATCGGAGGAAGTGACATGAGTGATTACACGCCCGCCACACGCCGAGTCGATGTATCGGTGGGAGAATCTGTGAGAATCCTCCGCGAGTTTCAGGGGCTGAGTCAGAATCAGCTTGCGGAGCTTTCCGGAATTCCACAGTCGACAATTTCGGCAATTGAGAATGATCGCATCCAGTTGGGTGTTGAGCGCGCCAAGACGCTCGCCAGGGCGCTGCGCTGCCACCCTGCCGTGCTCGTATTTCCCGGCTGGAATGTGGAGCAAGAGTCGGCCGCATGACGCGCTGCAGCCACGCTCTTCCTGTCCCCATGCCCCTCACCCTCCCCGACCTCACCCACCGCCTCGACACCCTCAAGGCCCTCCCCGTCCACCGCGGGCGCGTGCTGCGTGCCTGGCTCAATGGCCGGCCGCTGGGCGCCGGGCCGCGTCGTCAGTTGCAGGAGAATTTCCTGCCACTGTCGGTGCGTGAGGGCCTGCCCGCGCTGAGTGAGGAACTTGATGCGGTGGCGCAGATCCATTCGCAGCACCCGGGCGCCGACGACTCGATGCGGCTGCTGGTGCGGCTGGTCGACGGGCAGATGGTCGAGAGCGTGCTGCTGCCGCGCGACGGGCTGTGTGTGTCGACGCAGGTGGGATGCGCGGTGGGCTGTCGTTTCTGCATGACGGGCAAGAGCGGGCTGATTCGGCAACTGAGCAGTCTGGAAATCCTGGCGCAGGTGGTGCTCGCGCGGCGGCTGCGGCCGGTGAAGAAGGTGGTGTTCATGGGCATGGGCGAGCCGGCGCACAATCTCGACAATGTGCTGGAAGCCATCGACCTGCTGGGCACCGAGGGCGGCATCGGTCACAAGAATCTGGTGTTCTCCACGGTGGGCGACCGTCGCGTGTTCGAGCTGTTGCCGCAGCAACGCGTGAAGCCGGCGCTGGCCTTGTCGCTGCACACCACCAAGGCGGCGCTGCGCGAACATCTGCTGCCGCGCGCGCCGAAGATCGCGCCGCAGGAACTGATGGCGCTGGGTGAGGCCTATGCGCGCCTGACGGGCTATCCGATCCAGTACCAGTGGACGCTGCTCAAGGGCATCAATGACGGGCAGGACGAGCTCGATGCGCTGGTCGATCTCTTTCAGGGCAAGTACGCGCTGCTGAACGTGATTCCCTTCAACACACTCGAAGGCCTGGGGCTGGGCGACGCCGAGCATTACGAACGCCCCGACGCGCAGCGCACCCGCGAGATCGTGAGCTATCTGCACAGTCGCTATGTGCTGACCAAGGTGCGCAACAGCGCGGGGCAGGATGTGGACGCGGGCTGCGGTCAGTTGCGCGCGCGGGCCGAGAATGGGGTGCAGCGGGTGCGGGTGAGAGGGGTGCCATGAAAGCCGTCCTCTGCGAGCGCTACGGCCCGCCAGACGTCCTTCGCCTGGTGGACGTTCCCACACCTCTCCCGAAAGACCACGACGTCCTGATACGAATTCACGCCACCACGGTCACTTCGGCAGACTGCCGCCTGCGCAGTCTCAACGTGCCGCGCGGATTCCGGCTGGCGACGCGTCTGGCATTCGGCATCACGAGGCCGCGTCGGCCCATACTGGGCTCGGAACTCGCGGGCGTTGTCGAAGCGGTTGGCAGGCAAGTCACGAAGTTCAGGGTGGGCGAGGAAGTCTTCGCCTTCAACGGCTTCGGGCTGGGCGCTCATGCGCAGTTCCTTTGCATGCCCGAGCATGGCGCGATCGCGCTGAAGCCGCGATGTCTGAGTTTCGAGGAGGCGGCCGCGCTGCCGTTCGGCGGCACGGCGGCACTGGATTTTCTCAGACGCGGCAAGCTCCAGCGTGGGGAGCGCATCCTGATCAATGGTGCGTCCGGCAGCGTGGGCACGGCAGCGGTTCAACTCGCCCGACATCTCGGGGCCGAGGTGACGGCCGTGTGCAGCACCGCGAACGCCGAGTGGGTGCGCGCGCTGGGCGCTTCGAATGTCATCGACTACACGCAGCAGGATTTCACGCGCCAGCGCGAGACCTATGACGTGATCATGGACACCGCGGGCACCGCGCCCTTCTCGCGCTGCAGGCACGCGCTGAAGTCGGACGGGCGATTGTTGCTGGTGCTGGCCGGACTGCCCGACATGCTGCCAATTCCCTGGGTGTCCGTCACCAGCCGCAGGCAGATCATCGCGGCGCCGGCTGCCGAACGTGCGGAGGATCTGCGCTTTCTGGCAGCCTTGGCCGAGGCGGGGGAATTCAAGCCGGTGATCGATCGGCGCTACACGCTCGCGCAGATCGCCGATGCCCACCGCTACGTCGACACGGGGCGCAAGCGGGGGAATGTGGTGGTGGGGCTTGGGTAGCGCTTCAAAGCACGGCCGCCCGCTTTCTCTTTCAACTGGACTCGTGCTCTTCCACGGTAGCTGGCAGAGGAATTGGAGTGGTCGTTGTGCCACGATCACGCACGTCAGAGAATTCGCCATGCAACTGGAGCCATTCACCTTGCAGATGAAGACCAAAGCGGCTTCCAGTGCGCGCCAGGACACCCCATGACCATTCTGTGCATCGAAGGCCCCAGCGCCGTGGGCAAGACCACCGTCTGCCGCGTGCTCGAGGACGAACATGGCTTCGTGCGCATTGCCGAGGTCAACGAGCATTTCGTGCGTGGCCCGCATGAACCGCCGTTCTGGTATTTCGAGCGGCAGGTGGAGCGCTGGCGCATGGCGCAGACCATTTCCTCGGCGGGCGGCATCGCCTTGCTCGATGGCGATGCACTGCAGCCACTCTGGTACAACTGGATCTTCTCGCAGGACGCCGCGCAGTCGATGCCGGACACGCTGGCGTTCTACCGCACGCAGATCGAGCACGGCAGTCTCGGCCTGCCCGACAGGTATTTTGTGCTGATGAGTTCGGAAGACGCGCTGCGTGCGCGCAAGGCCGCGGACGCGAGTCGTTCACGCAGGAATTTCGACAGGCATCTGCAGCTCGTCGCGCCGCAGCTGGCGTACTTCCGCGCGGTGCAGGACACTGCGCCGGACCGCGTGCGCTTTCTGCAGGCCGATGATGTGCGACAGACCGCCGACGCGATCGCGCGCGAGGCCCTGGCAGCGCCGCGTGATGAGTCGAGTGCCCGCGCGTTCGAGACGATGGCAACATTCGTGAGCGGAACGCACCCTTCACCTTGCAGGAGGCTCCCATGAGCGCAGAAGAGAAAGTCAAAGGCCCCGCGTCGTATTTTCCGTCCATCGAGAAGACTTACGGCAAGCCGATCGCGCATTGGATGCAGGTGCTGGCGGACGCCGGCACGCTCAAGCACATGGAGCTGGTCAGCCTGCTGAAGTCGGAACACGCGCTGGGCCATGGTCACGCCAATGCGCTCGTCGCGTGGTTCAAGGCGCAGGGCTAGGGTCGAACTCCATGCAAATCACCTTCACCAGACTCAATGCAGACTCCCACTGCGCATCCACGAGCACGCGCGTCGTCTGACAGGGAATTGGAAGGGCACGCCGTTTGGCAGTGCGGTGGGGATTCGCTGGGCGCTTGAAGCCGTCCGACACGTTGTTCAACCCCCGCTCCCTCCTGTATTGTCCGACCCATGTCGCCACGCTGTCGTGCCTGTGTCGTGTCCGTGTCGTGGCGGCTGACGGGAGCCCGTGTCACGCTCTGTCCCGTGCTTTCAAGGAGTCCTCATGAACATTCAGAAATGGCGTTTGCAACGTGGCTGGTCCCAGCAACAACTCGCGGAGCTGAGCGGGCTCAGTGCCCGCACCATCCAGCGCATCGAGAATGGCCAGCCGGCCAGTGCGGAATCCCTGAAATCACTGGCGTCGGTCTTCGAGATCGACTTCGCATCCCTCAACAGTGAGCAGGAATCCATGGAAACGACACACACTCCCGAAGACGAGCGTCTGGCTCTCGCGCATGTGCGCAGGCTGCGACGCTTCTACATTCATCTGGCGCAATACCTTCTGGCCATTCCGCTGCTGATGATCATCAATCTGGTCACTTATGCAGATGTGCTCTGGTTCATCTGGCCGGCCCTGGGCTGGGGCATCGGCATCCTCACGCATGCGGCTGCCGTGTTCGAGTACTACCCCTTCTTCGGCGCGCAGTGGGAGCGCCGGCAGGTGGAGAAGCGGCTGGGGCGGCCGCTGTAGCGCCCGCGCAGGAGCGAACGAATGGCAAGACTGCAAGGCAAGGTGGCCCTCATCACCGGTGCCGCACGTGGCATCGGCGAGGCGATTGCGCGCAGCTTCGTGCAGGAAGGCGCCCGCGTGTGCCTGACGGATATCGACGATGCGCGCGGAGCCGCCACGGCGGCAAGTCTTGGCTCCATGGCGCAATACCTGCACCTGGATGTGCGCGAGGAGCAGGACTGGGTCGCCGTCACCCAGGCCCTGCTCGCGCAGCACGGCCGGCTCGACGTGGTGGTGAACAACGCGGGCATCACCGGCTTCGAGGCGGGCGACCTGGTGCAGGACCCGGAGAATGTCAGCCTGAGTGCGTGGCGCGCAGTGCATCAGACGAATCTGGACGGGGTGTTCCTGGGGTGCAAGCACGCGATCAAGGCCATGCGCGCGCAGGGGGCCGGGGCGATCATCAACATCTCCTCGCGCTCGGGGCTGGTGGGCATTCCGGGCGCGGCGGCCTATGCCTCGTCCAAGGCCGCGGTGCGCAATCATACCCGCACGGTGGCGCTCTACTGTGCCGAACAGGGCCTGCAGATCCGCTGCAATTCGATTCATCCCGCCGCCATTCTCACGCCCATGTGGGAGCCGATGCTGGGCGATGGCCCCGACCGCGAGGTGCGCATGCAGGCCTTCGTGAGTGACACGCCGCTGCGCCGTTTCGGCCTGCCTGAGGAAGTGGCGGCGCTGGCGGTGCTGCTGGCCTCGGACGAGGCAACCTACATGACGGGCACGGAACTGCACATCGACGGCGGCATTCTGGCGGGCTCGGCGGCGAGTCCGCAGGTGCAGGAATCGTGAGAGGGCTGAATGTCGCACTCAGCGGCGACGGAGCACTGGATATTCCATGATCATGAAGCGCTTCTCATGTCGTCCAGGTTGCCTTCCCACTGCAGTTTGCCGTGAAAGTGACGGATCTCGGCTTGGTCATGAAGTGCCAGCAGTGTTTTCAAGGCCAGTTCGACAACATCCTTCTTGGTCTTCAGCCCCGTGGCCTTCAAAGTGTCGTTCATGAGCTTGTCGTCGATATCGATGTTCAGGTGCATGGGTTTTCGCCCTCTGGTGTGAAACTCTTTCGGTATATTGCTCTTAGCATTCATACACATTTCTGGCAAAGCCACCTGCCGATTGAGGTGCTGCGCTTCCCACAAGCAACACCCTGACCCATCGCCACGCCAGCACGTTGCACTGGCGCCGCGGCCCCGAAGCAGCCATCCTTGCCACAACAGTCACGCCCCCACAGGAGCCCCCATGCACCCAGGCGCTTTTTCCGTCAGTCTGAACGTTCGGGACATTCATGCGTCGCAGGCCTTCTACGCGAAGCTCGGTTTCGTGGCGGTGGCCGGCGATGTGGCGCAACACTGGCTGATCCTGCGCAATGGCGACCATGTGATCGGCCTGTTTCAGGGCATGGTCGAGCGGAACCTGCTCACCTTCAACCCGGGCTGGAACCAGCAGGGCGAGGAGCTCGCCGAGTTCCAGGACATCCGCAGCCTGCAGCGGGAACTCAAGTCCCAGGGCGTGCCCTTTGTCAGCGAGGCGGACGAGAGCGGCAGCGGCCCGGCCAGTTTCGTCATCACCGACCCGGACGGCAATCCGATCCTGTTCGATCAGCATCGGGCCTGAAAACATGCTCTGACCCCCTTTTCGACACTCAGACCCCAAGGAACCCCATGAACATCACCTCTGTGCTCGTCCCCACTTACATCCAGATGCTCGACGCCCTCTCCAGCTGGCTCAAGCTGGCGCAGAAGCAATTGCCCGAGGCCGAGGCGCAGGCCCTGCTCTCGGCGCGGCTGGCGCCCGACATGTTTCCGCTGTCCACGCAGATCCGCTTCGCCTGCGTGCAGGCGCTGGAGCCCATCTACCGGCTGCGGCACGAGCCGTTTCCGCCCTTGATCATGCAGATGCTGGAAGAGGGTCGCCACGCCGGCGAGAAGCCGGGCACGTTGGAAGAGGCCTATGACCGGATCGATGACACCATCGGGATGCTGGGTTTGTTGCCGGGGAACGGGCTGGATCTGCATGCGGGCGAGCCGCTGGCGCATGAGCTGCCCAACGGCATGATCTTCGATCTTTACGCCGAGCAGTACGCGCGGGACTGGTCACTACCCCAGTTCTACTTTCACGTGGTGACGGCCTACGCGATCCTGCGCAACCACCATGTGCAGATCGGCAAGAAGGACTACGTGGCGCACATGTTCCCCTATCTGCGCGAAGGCCATCAGCCGCCAGGCCATGCCTGACAGCGATGGCCTGAGGCCGCGGGGCGCTCAGCGCTCCACGGCGTAGGTGAGGTAACCGGTGAACATCTCCTGCCCCGGGCCGAAGCCGCCCTCGACCGCTTCGCGCGGGTTCGGGTTGAACGGGTTGGAGAGTGAATTGTCGAAGGAGCCTGTGACATTCACCACCGTGCCGGGTGTCACTTCGCGCGGCGTGCCCAGCCAGTACTGCGGCTGCCAGCCATAGTTGTAGGCGGGCACGCTCAGCAGCGTCTCGCCCTTGCCCGCCTGTGCCCCAAGTTCGAATTTCATGTGCTTGCCGCGCTGATTCATGCGCGGACGCACGGCCAGCAGCGTGGCGTTCTCCTCGAAGGTGTAGCTGGCCTGCAGCGGCTGCTCGTGTGCATTCGGCGCCAGCGCCACGCTGGCGGACACGGGGCGTGTCACGATCTCCCGTGCCGGAGCCTCGTCGTGGAAGTACAGCCCGATGGTGGTGGTGTCTTCCAGCACGCGGCCATGGCTGTAGTAATGGAACATCAGGGCCAGTTTGTGTCCGGCGGGGATCAGCACACCGGCATCGTCGGGGAACACGGTGGCCGGGTTCTCGCCGGGCACGAAGCTGCCCAGGAAGCGGCGCTCGGAGGTCGGGGCCTTGCGCTCGGCATCCCAGAAATCACTGTCGGCGGGCACGATGAACGCGGACAGATTGTGGATCACGCGTTCCTCGCCCGGATCCACCTGGAAGGCGCGCACCCAGCGGTCTTCGCTGAAGGGCAGCGTGGCCTCGGTGTACATGTAGTCGAGGATGCCCACGGCGGGAATCACATTGGTGGGTGTGGTGAGCACGAAGTCAGGCTCGCCCAGCTGCCAGTCGAAGGTCTTCTGCGTGGGGATCTGCTCCAGCGGGTCTTCCGCGCCTTCGCCGCGCGGCGCGCCGGCCTGCATCCAGTGCAGGATCTTCGCGCGTTTCTCGGCCGAAAGCGCCAGCGCGCTGGGCGTGTCGCCGTGCACCGGGTCCACCTGCATCGGCGGCATGCGCTTGTTCTGGATCACTTCCTTCACCATCGCGGACCAGCCCACCAGGGAGTAATACCCGGTGAACGGGAACGGCCCGGCGCCGTCCTCGCGGTGGCAGATGGCGCAGTGTTCCACAATGATCGGTGCCACTTCGGTGGAATAGTCGGGCACCGGCGTGCTGCTGCTGGCATAGGCGATGGCACAACCCTGCACCTCGGGCTGCAGCGCATCGACGGGGCTGCCCGCGAGAATGGCACCGAGCGTCTGCTCCAGCGCCACGCCGGCATCGCCGCGGTAATGCAGCTGCAGGCGCTGGGGATTGAACACCAGCACTTCGCCGGCCTGGCGCACCTGCAGGCTTTCGGCCACCAGCTTCAGCTCGTCGGCCAGCACGGGGAAGCCGAGCTTCAGACCGTGGGCGCTGGCGCGGTCCATGGCATTGATGTCCAGGGCCAGGAATTCCACCTCATCGCCGTGCTGCGCCTTGAGAGCGGCCAGGCTCTGCGCGGCGTCGCGGGCGGCGGGGCAATTGCTGTCATAGGCCACCATCACCACGGCGTCGCGGTGCTGGTAACGGCTGAGCTGGTGGAACACGCCCTCTTCGTCCAGCAGGGAGAAATCGCCCACGCGCTCGGGGGCGGCCAGGCTCGGCAGGCTGCTCAGGCCGGCGCAGACGGCGACGCAGAGAGTGCTCAGGAAACGACGAGTCATGATGGCAAACTCCTATTGCTGACGGCTGATGCTGACGTGCGGGTTCTCGGACTGCGCGCGCGACCAGTTGCGGTCGGGCCAGGTCAGGCCGCCGCGCGCCGGGCCGCCGGCGTTGTAGATGCCGCCGCGCAGCACGAACAGCATGTATTTCATTTCATCGGGGGCCAGATTGGCCTGCTTGTCGGTGTAGGCGGCCACCACCTTCTCGATCTCCTGCGTGCGGTTCTCGATGCCGGGGTAGGCCAGCACGTCGCCGATCACCACCTTCAGGGCCTCGAGGTTGTCGAGGATGTAGGCGGCGTCCTTGTAGGCGGCATAGAACGAGGGTGCGATCACCGGGCTGGTGGGGATGTCGGCCGGCAGCTGCACGAAACCGCTGTGCTGGCGGATGAGCTTCTCGTTGTAGAGCGCGACCAGGCGTTCCACGTCGGCGTCCAGGGCGTCGTCATCCGGCGCGGTCAGCACGATCTCCAGCAGCGCGATCTTCAGCCACTGGCTGGCCCAGGTCAGGCCGGCGAACTGTGGAAAGCCGGCGGCATAGGAATAGGCGTAGGCGTGCTCGGACAGCAGATCATCCGACTTCGGGCGCGTGGGCACGGAGTGGGCGTCGTCGCTGAGATAATCCTGCACGGCGGCGGCCACGGCGGCGCGCTTGTCGGTGTAGGCGGTGTTCAGATGAATCTCGATCAGGGTCTCGACGAACTCGCGGCCGCGCTGCAGGGTCTGCAGGGCCACGGGGGGCAGCACCCCGATCTGAGCCAGCAGCGGGCGCACTTGTTCGGCGCTGTGTTCCTCGTAGACCACGCCGAGCAGGCCCGGGGTCACGCGGCTCTCGAAGGCGCGGTGCGGCCCGAGCAGGGAGAGGTGATTGCCAGCGCTGTGGTAATGCGAGGTCTGCGCTTCTTCCAGTTCGTTCAGCTTGTCCAGCAGCATGCGCTGGCCGACGGCGGCGGCCGGGGACTCATTGGTCAGCACCACTTCCTCGTAGGCGCGGGCCTGCAGCACATCGTGGGCCAGCAACAGCTGCTGCACGTCGGGGTAGCGCTGCTCCAGGACGGTGGGCTCACCGGCGGCGGCCGTGCTGAAGCAGGCGAGCACGCCAAGGCCGAGCAGCAGGCGGCTCAGGGGGCGACGGGAGGTGGGGCGGGCAGTGGCAATCATCGGCAATCTCGGTGAATTCAGGGTTTTTGTCAGGGTTCAGACTAGCAGGAGCGTCGGGGAGGGCCTTTGATCCTGGTCAAAAGGAGGGCGATTGCCGGCGCTCAGCCGATCGTCGGATGACGGGCCCGCCGCGCGGGGTGTAGGCTCGGTGCCAGCAGTCTTCACAACAACAACGACAAAGGAGTGTGACCCATGCGCCATCACTACATGATCTGCGCCCGCGCCACCCGGGGCGGCGACTTCATCCCCGAGCCGGGGCCCTCGCGTTACCTGAAGATTCCGGAAGGCGAACTGCCCAGCCCCGCCCACGCCATCGCCCGCAAGCAGTGGGTGCGCGAACTGCGTGCCGCTGCCACCTGGGGCACGGATGCGCGGCGCGGGGACGGCGAGCGGGGCGACCTGCTGGTGTTCGTGCACGGCTACAACAATGACCTGGACATCATCCGCAAGCGCCATGCCCAACTGGAGGCCGACCTGCAGGGCGTGGGCTTCAAGGGTGCCATCCTCACCTTCTGCTGGCCCAGCAACGACATCGGCCTGAACTATCTGGAAGATCGTCACGACGCCAAGCACAGCGCCATGCAGCTGGTGACCGACGGCATCAAGCTGCTGTCGGCCCACCAGGCACCTAACTGCACGCTCAACATCCACCTGCTCGGGCATTCCACCGGGGCCTATGTGATCCGCGAGGCCTTCGACGATGCCGACGACTGCGCGCTGCCCAACAATGCCTGGTCGGTGAGCCAGGTGGTGTTCATCGCTGCCGATGTCTCGGCGGGCTCCATGCGTGCCGACACGGCCACCACCGCCTCGCTCTACCGCCACTGCTATCGGCTGACCAACTACTCCAACCGCCACGATGCCGTGCTCAAGCTCTCCAATGCCAAGCGGGTGGGCGTGGCGCCGCGCGTCGGAAGGGTGGGGCTGCCCGCCGATGCGCCGGCGAAGGCGGTGGACGTGGACTGCTCGGAGTATTTCCAGCAGCTGGCCAGCGACAAGGCGCTGCGCAAGCGCGA
>Ga0255180_1000308_pt1 | contig 17943 bp, 13 predicted proteins | sample Atl_Colum_RepB_8_FD_189933 | JGI IMG/M metagenome (GOLD analysis project Ga0255180, IMG submission 189933) | Freshwater microbial communities from Altamaha River, Georgia, United States - Atl_Colum_RepB_8d | ecosystem: Environmental > Aquatic > Freshwater > River | place: USA: Georgia... | reverse complement strand
ATTCCACTGCATCCCAAAGTTATCAGCGTAATTGGATTTGGGAACAAATCGAGGAATGCCATTTTTTATACGATAACAATGATTCCCCTCCGCCGAAACCAGCCAGCCATCATCGATATCCAACTCGTTAGTCGTGCTAGAATCCAAGCTCAAGCGCGCTCCGGTTTTTGGGCAGCGTAGCAAATCAAGAATCTCAACCTTCATATGCGGTCTCCGTCAACATTAGAACGAGACTCCATACTCACGGCGCCATAATTCGAACATCACCAGAGCAAAAAGACGCTCACTATTGCTGTAGCCCTTATTTTGCCCCTGCAGTAATTTTTCAACTGCTTTGGTATCGAAACAGCATTGTGGATCAAGCAAAATCTCTTCGAAAAACGATCTGAATGGTCCGGCTTTCAGCCACGAGCCCAGCGGAATGGAAAAACCCTGTTTACGCTGCTGGTCAAACTGGGGAGGAAGTACTCGTTGGGTCAAACGCTTCAATAGAATCTTTTTATCTGACTCAGTGGCCTTCAAGTGCGAAGGCACTCTTCTAAAGGCAAACTCAATCACTCTGTAATCCAAAAACGGTGCACGCAATTCCAGAGAATTCATCATGCTCGCTCTATCTACTTTGACCAGAATATCTTCCACAAGATAATTCGCGAAATCCATTCGCGTAGCACGCTGCAACAAATCAGGGGACTCTGGCACTCGGCTTTTAAATAAGCGCTCCGCGAAAGAAACTCTCTCGATTTTTCCTTTGACCAACCGTTTTCGCGATGTCGAATCAAAATAGGAGGCAATCAACGGCAAGCCAGTATCCAAATCCGCATTCAATCCTTGCAACCAATTGCGGCCTTTTATTCCTATCGGCAAGTACCTTTCAGCCACTAAAGCAGTAAGCTTACGAAGACTTGACGGAATGTGACGAAGTCTTCTCCGCATCCATTGCAGCCGGCTGTAGTGCATATAGCCACCGAAGAGTTCATCACCTCCATCACCTCCCAAGGCAACAGTGCAATGCTGACGCACAAGTTGGCTGACTAAGAAAGTGGGGATCATTGACGAATCCACAATTGGCTCATCAAATTGGCAAGCTAACCGTGGAAGTAAATCTACCGTAGCGTCTTGTGCCATTAATTCAGTGTGCTTTGTACCAAAGTGACGGGAGATCAGACGTGCATGGTCGGTTTCGTCCATTTTGCCGTGACCAGGAAATCCGATAGTGAAGGTCTGCACTTGACTTGAAGCTCTGACAGCCAAAGCAGTTATAAGGCTGGAGTCTACACCTCCGCTCAGCAGCACACCGACTGGCACGTCTGCAACCATCTGGCGACGAACTGCTTTTTCAAGCAATCTCTCTAGTTCATCAAGGAGTCCTTCGTCATCGAACTTACTATTAATATCAGTTTCCAACTCAGGCAACTGCCAATAGCACCATTTCTCAAGGTGACCTGTTTGCAAATCGAACATCATGGCATGCGCGGCTGATAGCTTGTTAAATCCTTCGACAATACAGCGATTTCCTGGTACATATCCCATTGCCAAATAACAATCCAATGCTTCATGTGACACACGCCTAGGTATCTTGGGGTCTACCAATAAAGCTTTTAGCTCGGAGGCAAAACGCAACTCACCGTTTGCATACCAATAAAACAACGGTTTCTCACCAGCACGATCGCGCGCCAGGAATACCGACTGCCTCCGCGAGTCATAAATTGCGAGCGCAAACATTCCATTAAAACGAGTCAGGCATTGAGTTCCCCATTCGTGATAAGCAGCTAAAATAACCTCTGTATCGGAACGTGAGCGGAAAAAGTGACCTTTGGCTACCAACTCCTCACGAAGATCAGAGTGGTTATAAATCTCTCCATTGAAAACAATACAAAGCGAACCAGTGACATCATGCATAGGCTGATGTCCAGAAGGGGACAAATCTATAATAGATAGACGGCGATGTGCAAATCCCACCCTACTATCGTGTGACCACCACTCTCCAGCATCGTCAGGACCTCGATGGATCATAGAATCGCGGCCATTATAGAGCCAATCAGCGTCGGCTTTCGGAGTCTTGCTGGCTGTTCCTACTATTGCACACATTGTAAACCTCCCTGTTCTAGTCGCACCGTAAACTAGAGTTCTCCAACCATGGTTGGTTGGCCAGATATTCCCAAAGAATCAGATTTCTAAGGCAGTCACGGGGAGGCTCTTCGTTGAATCCCCTTATCCAATTCTGTGTGATCTCTCGAATCTCATAAAGCGCACTGAACGAGGGCCCAAAATAGCCGGGAAGGTCACAAAAGAGCACTAGCACTAAGAATTTCCTGCATGAAAGCGGCAGCACTAATCAGCCTTTCTACTAATTGCGACGTAGCAATAGCCATCTAAGTATCCAGATTGAAATATTCGAATCAGCTTGGAGATTAATTCAATGAAAAAATGAGAACTTTTTCTTCTGCCCTGATAAATTTCTCCAGCCGATGAAATTGATATTTCCTGCAATCCAATTCTTGTCATAATTAGACGCATTTCCCAAGGCGTTATAGGATTAATATGCCCCTCTTGAGCGCATTCATTAAACTCGTCATACGTCCCATCGAGTAAGAATTTTAGTCTACTATGCCAAGAAGATGGGTTGGGAGTCGAAACTATAATATGGCCACCGGCTCGCACTAAATCACGCAACTGCCTCACATAACTCCACGGATTCTCAACATGCTCTATTACCTCAATGCCAATTACAACATCAAAGCTGCCAGAATGGACCTCTATGAATTTTTTAACTGCCAGATCGTCATGAAAATCAATTCTATGATAAGCTACACCTTCTGCGGCAAATTCGCTGCTCATATCTACCGCTGTAACCTTATAGCCTTCGTCAACAAGCCGCTGGCTTAACGCGCCTTGCCCCGCCCCCCAATCGAGCACTGTTCCTTTTGAGCAATTCTCACTAATTATGCGCAATATTTTTTCATGCAAGCCTGGAGTTGCTCTAATGAGAAGATTTTTATAATTAAGTGGCAAAGTTGTAGTCCTCTAACTAAAAAACTTCTTTATATTACTTATGACAAATGCCACCTCGTCATCACTCATCCTAGGGTGAATCGGGATACTTAAAGCATCCTCATTAAGTAATTCGCAGTTCGGCAGACTAACATCCATTTGTTTATATAGCGGATTCAGGTGTAATGGGTGATACCGCAATGTAGTATAGATTTTTCTTTCTAGTAGAAAGTGCGCAAGTTCATCTCTACGCGGAGCACGAATGCAATAAGTAAAGTAAGAATGACGATCCCCCTCCGGAGCATCAACTGGCAATATCAAACTCGGAATTTTTGTTAGCTCTTCCTGATATGTGCTCCAAATATCCTTCCGACGTTTTTGTAGAGAGTCAATGCGATCCAATTGGGCCAGTCCAATACTAGCTGCCATATTAGTAGGTAGCATTTTTATGAATGGCTCTTGTATATTGTATTCCCACCATCGAACACTGGAACCAGTAGCATTAACCGCGGCATCAAATCCCGATTTGCCAATACCGCAATAGCGCATAACTTTTGCTCTTTCTATCCATGAAGAGCTTTTCGCAGTGATTCCACCACCCTCTCCGACTGTGAGGTTCTTAACTGCATCATAACTGAATATTCCAACATCTCCGATACCCCCACAAGGTTTGCCTCTGTATGTACTATCTACAGCATGAGCTGCGTCTTCAATTACCGGATACCCCAGCGCAAGAACCGGATCCATGTCCACTGCAAGCCCCGCATAATGCACTACCATGACCGCCCCCGTCTTCTTAGTGACGCGAGCAGCAATGTCACTTGCTCTTACATTCATTGTACGAATGTCCACGTCGCAAAAAACTGGAACATGACCAGCCATAATTACCGCTTGGGCACAGGACACCCACGTAAAGCTTGGAACAATAACCTCTGATAAAGGCGGTAAATCCAACAAAGTCACAGCCATGAACAACGCATTCGATCCGCTGTCCACCATGGCAAAGTTATCAAGAGAGTATTTTTCCGTATATTTTTTTTCAAACTGATCTACCAGTTTGCCAAACCCCATCCATTGGCTCTTCATACATGAAACAACATTTGCGATTTCTTCATCGCCAACCATGGAACCGAAAACTGAAATCATTGACTGACCCATCCTTTTTTTGGGGGTTGATAACGCATAAAGTAGTACAATGCATGAGTTTCAATAATAACGAAGCCCATATTTTGGTACCAAGACACTGCAGGGTTACTCTTGAGTACTTTCAACGTAACGGGATCTCCCTTAAGAGTAGCCGCGTACTCAATCAGGGCAGCAAGTGAAAGCCCCATAAATCCTCGTTTCCCAAATTCCCTTATCCCCAGAATTACGTTATATACGTCCCAGGAACCTTCCTGCCATCGTATTCCTAAGCACCCAAATGCATGGTTTTCAAAAGTGGCCACAAACATAAGATCATACTTGCGCTGTAAATACGCCTGATACCAGATATCTTGTTGATAGGGGGTAATAATATCTTTGAAAAAAAAGTAGGCACTATTCTCATTCTTCCACAATCTGAGATTTTCCAAGTTTGACTCATCTACTGTTTTAAGAAGCAATTTTGGACTATTAGGAACTACAATCGAAACATTTGACTTATCAAAGTGATTCATATTTCTTACTCGAAATTCCGTCGATTTTTGAGCTTACGATCTTCAGCCAGCATTTCATTCGACTAAAAACATCGTGCCCCGAAGCATAAACTTTCGAATAACTGGATTCAGCAATAGAATTTCGCCAATCATCATTCTTGATTAACTCGCTTAGTTTCATTAGCAACTCTGTTTTATTACGGAACATCGCTATTTCCTTATCGGGCTCGAAGAGACTTGCTAAATCATCCGAATACTGACTTAGCATTGCCACTTTCATTGCAGGCACCTGAAAATTCCTACGCGTATAACTATCCCTATTAAGGGATGACAGAAAGCAAAGGGCAACTTTCGCACCGCAAATAGCGTAACGATAGTTTTCTTCAGTAGCAGGGGAAATTGGATATTTAGATCGCAAGGGACTGGAAGGTGCAAGCTTAGGAATCGCAGCAGCCCACCCTCCCCCATACAAATTCAATTTGTGGCCAGCATCAATAATCGCCTCTAGAAGCTCGACTCTACCATCGTCCTCGTAATGCCCAGCGAATACAACATCACATCTAAAGCATTCTGGTATATTCTCTCGATCAACCGGGAAGTCAACATTTGGAATGAAGTAAGATCTAAGCAAATGCACTGATTTTGATCCAAACCGAATATAGTCATCAATGTTGCTCTTTCGATAAGAAAAATGAACATCAAAAAGTGGAATGCTTTTCAAATAATTTCCCCATATGCACAATTTTTTATTAGCACTAAACGGGTTATCATTTGCGTATTGAATGAAAGTGCTCTCTGGAAGCATTTTTCTCAGTTTTCTAACAGTTCTTGGTGAAATCAACTGAACGTTGTAAAACCATATAATCTCAGGTCGAGATACTTCTGCTTTTTCCAAAAGCAGACGTTGCACTTTAGATACTGTTGGGCCGAGATTTAAACGATACTGCAATCGGTAATACATAGAATGGTAAACTGGCTCGGAGCTGCCGGCTTTCCAATAGCGAAAGTCATGAAACCAGCCAAATCTCTCTACCTCGCAGCCATGGGCCTCAAGTGCGAGGGCACAGGCCTCCTGATACCAAGGCCACATAAAATCTCCAACAATAAGTACCTTCATGCTACTCCGCACTTCTTTTTGAACTATGGAAGGTTGAACTTAAACCCAAAAAGGAGATTCAATCGACTTTTCGCCTCAAGAATTGAAATCAAAGTCACTGAAGTCGGCACTATGCTCGTCATTCATATCTGGAGTCCATGCGGGAGTTGGGGTGTTGACTACATAAGCGTCCTCGCTTCCCAGGTTATGAAGCGCTGCAGGCACACCAGCAGGGACAATAAGCGTTCGATAGTTGTATGATTCACCACTATAAACTACCTCATAGCCTGTCTTGACCTTCAGTATGAATCGAACATTTCCCTTTATGCAGGTAAAGCAACCAGTGCGGATAAAGTGTAAATGCGGCCCTTTCACCATATTCGGCGAAATAACCGTCAGATAAACCTGCTTCGGTTCCTCACCTACAGGGAAAAAACCATCATTGACATTGTATATTGGTACCAAAAATCCATTTGGTTCGCCGGCGGCATTTTTTGTAACAATTTTCGGATTAGCCTTGATAGTCAATTGCATTGAAATATTACCTCGAAAATATTCTTGATTTAATTGTGAATCTCCAAAATTCTCAACAGTTCACTGATCAGTTTTATTTCTTATTGCCCTCATAGTGCGACTACAGCCACGGTCTTGATTGTTCAAATCTACCTATGGTTAAACTCGGTTACTTTTTTAAGAAGTACTTAAGTGCGCTCGAAATAGTTGCAATTTTCTCATCAACTCTCATTGCTTGGACGCTCAGATTTCAAGTGATTCGAAAGCAGTCTGTCAATCCACGAGTACAACCTATCTATTGAAGCTATGTGCCTAATGTCTTCTGGTAAAAATCTTCCAATTCATGTGCAATATTCTTAATGTCGTACGAACGATCAACAGTTTCTGAGCGGTAGGATCTATCTTCAAGACCAAGGCCAAGGGAAACGAAGGTGTCAGCAGCCTCTACCCAGCTATTCACTTCCGGTTTATTTATTGCGCAAGGAAAACAGAATTGTGTAATAATGGCATCTCTTGGAATATCCTTAGAATAAATACAAGGGAGTCCATTAATTTGAGCCTCCAGCAATGCAATTCCAAATCCTTCAAAAAAAGAAGGAAATAGAAAAATATCAGATGCGCTCAAGATATCAGGGACATCTCTCCTAGGCCCAAGGAAGTACACGTCCTGTTGCAACCCTAATTTAATAACCATATCTTTGGCTTCTTTCATGGTCCCATAGTCGTCGCCAACCGCTAATAGCTTGGCGCCTCTATAAACACGTTTTACCTTCGAAAATACCTCAATCAAGAATTTATGGTTCTTTTGTTGAATACAGTTCCCCACATGACAAAAAACTAAATTATCAGCAAGCCCTAATTGTGATCTTACTCTACGCCTAGCCATCAAATTGAAGCGAAAAGTTGAATAGTCAACCGCGTTTTTTAGCACCACACCGTTGCCATAAAACATCTCTTTAAACGAATTCTTTGAACATGCTAATCGACCACCTTTACTGAGGTTATGAATAATAAATTTAAGCGGTATTCTCATTAATCTTCTGATGAAAGTTGATGCCTCATAGAAATTATGGTTGTGACTAACCAATTTTACATCAAGCCCTATACATGCAAGCAACCCGTATACGTTAGCCCAGCCAAGATGTAGATGCACAATTTCGTATTTTCCTTGTGCTATAACTTGACGCAACTCATACATCCATTTGATCTTAGACTCCTGCAACGGCGTCAAATAGAATAACTCGCCATCAAAAGCAGGGTCATCTTTGAATCTAAAATCAACCCCCCCCCTTCTTAGTACATAGTCAAAGGAGAAAAGCCCCATCTTAAAGTTACGATAGTAGACAAAGAGCAATGTTTCGTGCCCCCCAACCTGAAGCACCTTGTACTTGGAATCCGCCATAAATCATCTCTCATCCCAACAAGCCTCTCAAAATTGATGTTAGTAGAACTACATTTTTCAAATTGCGTTCCTTATTAGGATCTCTACGCCACGTTCTGGCTTCCACTCTAGAGCCGTCTGTCGAGCCCCCTCACCGATCACGCGCCTTAATGTTGGCTCCAAAGCTAAATTAACTATCAATCTAGAAAGAGCTCTGTAGTCTAATGCACTATATATAAAACCATTTTCCTTATGTCTTATTCGATCGACAACGGCACCGGCACCGTCTGAGCCTATAACCGGAACACCTAACGCCATCGCAAATATCGTTCCCCCGTATGAGTCGAAACGAGCAGGATGAACAAAAATATCTGAATTCGCGATGAGCAGCTTAAAATCTTCAATCTCCAACCAATTTTCAATATAAACAGTATGCTCCAGACCTAGCTTACTGATAAGATTCTTTAAATTATTGGCCTCATTACCGCTACCTACAATTACCACTTTTGCTCTACTCCGCAATTCTAAAGGAAGCTCAGCAATAGCTTGAATCATCAAGTCGTAGCCCTTCTCAAATATTAAACGACTACCTGCAGATATCAAAAAGCCCTCTTGCGGCACCTCGTAACGAAGAAATATTTCAGATTTATGCAAAGTAAAATCCGAAAGATTATCATCAACAGATACAAATATAGGTAGGTTCACGAGCATAGTTTCAGGGAAATCCAAATTTCGAAAATAGTCTATCGTCGTTTTACCTACACAAAACACTCTGCAGTGTGAATAACGTAATAGAAAATTTGCGAGCCATCTTAAGATTGCGCGTCTAAAGTTACTCTTCCGCATGGTATGCGGCCTATCGGTCCAGTGGTTAAATGGTCGACGAAAGAAGAAAAATAGTATATGCAATAGGAATGTATTTATATTCATCCAACCTACAATTACGAACTTTTCATTGCGATGCCGAATACAATAGTACAAGAATTTAAGATTCAATCCCGTACCGTATATCTCTGCAGTTAAGTGTTGGTGGGTAATATCTTTGACCCACTGGTATCTCCCGATGTCTTGTGCGCTAGCGTACCAAAGCTTTAACTGCACATCAGACCTATTAACAAATTGCTCGATCAATACATTGTTATGCGGGGTCGCAAGATCTTGAATTAAATTAATAACGATAGGCATTATTTTCATCGTCATGTCGCAAGATCTCGGGAATCTCTAAACTCTAAGTAGCCACCAGGGTTAAAATTTGCTTGTTCAAAAATTCTACTTATATACAAGGAAATGCGATAGAAAAATGAGAGAACAATCCAAATAATGATTGCATTAATCCCGCTTTTTTCACCGTACCAAAGAAAATGGGGAGCTGCAGTCACTATTGTAACTAGGAAGCTCAGGTTAATTACTGAGATTCGTCGCAACGCTCGTTGCTCATAATGCATTAGTAGGGAGGTCCAAATCGCAGGTATGACAAACACACCAAACATTTTGAAATTCAAGAATGGGACAACAGTAGCGTGCGTGCCACCAAGACCGTAACGCATTTCCCATGCGGGGCCTGCAGTGCTATCTAGAGGACGAATGTAACCTAAAGCGTCCGCCAAAAATCCTGGTGGCAACGATAAAAATATATTCAGATAATCTCCACCAAACTTAGCTGGAAGCAAATTATGAATGTGATCTCCAGATACACTCAAAGTTGTCAACAAAACAGCGGACCAAGTGCCGTGAAGCATATTTGAAAGCCCTAACCGTCCATCGCTAGCCATTTCAAATACTATAGAAACAGCATCACTCAGATTGGCTCCTACTGAGGTCTGCCGCATTCCTCCAACTACCATACTGAGAATAATCAGCAGAAAGGCACATATGAAAATTTTAAAAATCGAGGGACTTACAAGTCTTTTTCTCTTGACCAACTCTGCTGCCCAGTAGAAATACAATATGGAGAGCGCAAAGACCCAAGGCACAGACTCGCGGTCACCTCGTAAGAGTTGTAGCCATACTACAACGTAGAAAATTGATGCCAATGACAGACCTAATTTTAAGCTACGCCTATAATGATCTCGATCAATTAGAGCATCGGTAATGGAAAACGTCAGAATCACATATGAAATCATCCATGCAGAGCTAAAATTCATGCTTGCATGAATAGATTCGGAAGCTGTATACATCGAGGTAAAGATGCTTTCTTTTGGCGCACTGATCCAAGACAACCCCACTCCAATTATCATCCATACTATCCAAATCAGAAAGCTCAGAGGTTTGTGTAAAGCTATCCGCTCGATCTCGTCACTTAACCCAGCTCTTCTAATTGGCAAACGTATCATAGAAAGTCCAAATCCCATCCCCAATGCTCCGGTAGCTCCTATCATTGCGGTAAGTCTAATTATCTGCTCATCAAGCATATATGGATTTGCAACAAGCCCCCAGAGAACGACAGGGTTGCTATTAAAATCAAACCAAAGATATGGCGGAATATGTACGAACGGCAGTAGGAAAACTAGCAGCAAAATCAACATTAGCGCACCTATGCGCTTTTTTATCAGCTTAAAGTAGAAGTCGAATACAACTCCAGCCATTAATCCTAACGACATAATAATTGGAAAGTAAAAATCAAAGTGAAATAGAAGAATAGAGAGAGCGGAAAGAATGAAATAGAACAACGATATGACATTAAAATTTATTCTAGCAAAGCGATTATTTTTTCTTATTTCGGCCATCTGGCCTCCGCTTGTTCAAAATATAAGCTTCGATGAAAAAATATGAGGTCTTCTTGATAAATAAAATCTATACTTGCCTTATTTATATACTGATAAATCAAACTACAACATTTAGATAAATTTCCCACACTTCGGCACACGCTACAGTCACCAATTTTCTCAGCAATTAAAATTAACGTTTTAGCTATTCAATACTTGCAGTCGGCAAGTTCTTTGCTAGTTTGGCCATCCATAAAAAGTAAAATCCTGAGAAGATTACAAGGGCACCTAGAACACCCTCAATACCGAACCAAAACGCCCCCAAAATGTTTGCAGATACGCCGACGACTGCAGTAATAATTTTTGCTGCAAGCTGGGCCTTTGTACGTAACTCTGACATTAGTTTAAATGTAAATATCTGGGCCGATGCGAACAGACCTCCGGCGAGTACAATCCAAGGGAGCATATAGGAAATGCTACGGAAAGGTTCTGCTACTAACCAGTAGAATAGCCAGTCATGAGAAATCCACGAAACGCTAAAACAAAAAGCAGTTAGAAAGAGACCTGATAGCGCTATATACCAGCTAATTTTATGCACCGATGCGTTTCTCTCCACATCAGTAACTGAACCAGACCGCTGAAAAATTATCGGTACAATAATCCCGGTAACAAGCCCAACTATCATTCCAATCGGTGTGTAGCCTAGTTGAAAAAGAACTACATACTGCCCGACCTCTGCGGTTGTAGTAAATCGCTCAAGGGCCCATCGATCCGAAGCTTGTTGTAGCCAAATAAACAAGCCAGGAAAAGATAAAGGCCATGAAAAATTCCAAATTCTATTAATCCAGTTTTCAGCTATAGCAGGTTTATTATTATTACGATTCTCGAGGAAAAGATCTCTTAAAAAATACAATTGAGAAACTGTTAGCATGAAGGCAGCAAGTGCATATGCAATTATTACAGAAGCCCCGCTGCTACCAAATAAGCGTATGAATAAAATCGAAAGAAGTATTCTTAGGATCGCATCTCCTGCCACATGGATTGCAACATTCGCCCTTTTTCGAGCGGCACTCTGAATGCCATTTAGAGTAAGATAGATACTATAAAAGGAAGAATGCAACAGAGCTAAAGCTGATATCGGTATCCATCCACTCATGCCCACTAGGGAAAGAATAGCAATCAGAAGGAGTGAAATAGCAAGAATTATTATCGTAGAAATAAATAAAAGATATTTAGCTCCATCAAAATAGCCTTTTAAATCATTCCCTTCAATTGCGATTGAATAGTAGCGTTGAATCCCAGCACTTATTCCATTTGTCACTACCAAGTTCACAAGGCCGCCAATTGTCAATCCAAGAGCCAACCGACCGTATTCCGCGGGCTCAAGGTACTCAGTTAATATACGCACCGAAAAAATTGCCCCGATAATCGCTGACAACTGTGCGACCACCACCCAACCGACCTCAACTCCGATTCGCATAATTCTTTTTTTATGGATATAGCTCATCTAACAGCTTGCTTCATACAATAGGTTACTCGTAGGTGATCGCAAAATTATTTTTAGAAGACTTTATAGTTGATCGTATGTGTTTTTTGTCAAATTTAGCCGTCTATTTAAGAGTGCTTATAAAAATTAGCAGCTCTTGTTATCCGCCATTTCTACTATGAACCTTTAGAAATAAAAAATCTGTAGCCTGCCGGGTTTCTTCGCGCCATTCAAAACGTGACAACGGCTTCGGTTTAGATTCTTAAAATGCAGTTCTTGCTGAATTCGATTGATCACTTGTTCGAAGAACTTTAGTTTGGTCGAACATGACTCTAGTGCTCTCGCAAGATCTCGACGACTGCCTTTGCTTCCTGGCGAACTCTGAACCATTAAACAGACGGAAAGGGACTCGTCGCGAAACTTGTTGTTGAACCTCTAGGCTTTTCCAATCTGCCATGGCTTGCCCGCACCAATCAATGAAATGCCAAAGTCATTCTTTAGCACCCAGCGAAGTAATGCTCGAGACACAAATTCTGGCTAGTTGTGTTGCAGCGCAACTCGAACACTGATCAACAACGAAGGGACTTCTATTACCCGATTGGAGCCCTCGACGTCGATGCTAGACACTTGCTCGTCCATAACCGTCAGGCATCTGATCTCAAGGTCACCTGCGCACGCATCAAATACGAAATCATACGCCCAGACCTGATTGGCTATCATCGGCGCTAGTCTGGGTGGTCATGTATTTGACTTGCGGCCGCCTGAACGTTTTCGTGGGCCCTGCAAGCCCACCCTCGCCCACAGAGTGTATGTGCGATCTGCCCTGACTTCCTCGCCTGCGCCATGGGTGAAACTCTCTATTCGTCGATATCCGTAGCACCGGCACTTTGCAGACAGCACCCGCACCTATTCAATCGTGGGTTCATTACATAGGCGCGTTCACCACTATTGCGGCGATTTCATTGAACACTTAGATATCAAGGACGTGCTCAGCAAGCATCTTTTTCAGTCTTACATTCTCCTGCTCTAACCGCCGCAGTCTGCGAACCTCATCTACAGCCATGCCGCCATACTGCGTTGCGCTAAGTGTAAATGCTTAGCTCGCTGACCCCGTTGGCCTTGGACACCGTAGACACTGATGTGCGGTCCGAATCGCGCAGCATTTTCAAAATCTGCTTTTCTGTTAGTCGACTTTTTCTATACCTCACCGCGATTGAGGGAACCATACTCTCAACAATTTCTTGGCGCAAAAATAGCCGGGGAGGTCACACCAAGAAATCATTACGAATTTCAAGCTATAGAATCTGAAGCATCCAGAAGAATATAACCTTTCATAAGCGTATGGTTATAATCGCCAACCTTCATACTTCTTTATAAATTTAAGCGACGTAAATTGCTTAACAGTCCTATTTCTTCGCTAGTGTTAAACCACTTTTTTGTCGGAAGAGTGCAATAACTAGACTTAGTAGCCCACCAATAAAAATGCCGACAATCACAATTACAGATCGACGCGGCTCAACATTTACATCTGGAATACTTGCGGGATCTATAACTTTAAAAACATACTCTTCTCTAACGTCAGCCAACATGGTAATTCGCGTTTGCGACTCTATTAACTGATAGAACACTCGCTGCATGTCCACCAGCTGTGTCTGCTCCAATTGATTTCGGAGATAGGCGATGGCACTGGTTGCCTCACTAACATCTTGAGTTTTGATGTCCGCGTTGATGGCACTCACAAGCTTGTTGACCCACTCCGCTGCCTCGTCGGGGTTATGCCAATTGATCGCCACTGTGACGATGCCAGTGGTCCTGTCTGGCCCACCGACAGACAGAATTCTGGAAAAGGCTCGATAGGCTTCTTGCTCCGACGGTCGTCCACCCAGCAACAACCACGTGCCAGATACGGCATCGTAAATTTCAGGGTCAATCACACCTGTTCCAGTGCTTTTGTCCCACTGACCTGCAAACAAGGGCACGTACAAATTATTCTCTTCAATGAAGCGCCCAATGAACTGTCGTGAGCGCAAGGTGGCAATGGCGGTGCTGATATTGTCGCCACCACTTGCGCCCAGGTTAACCCCCAGCAAAGCGGCCGCACCTCCCAGCTGGCTGCCAAGTCCGCCCATGCTTTGTTCCGCGTCCGCCGGCGCCAGCACCGCCTCGGCTCTGTATATATCGGTTTGCATCAAAGCATAGATCACAGACCCAATAGCGAATACGGCAGTCACCCCAATGATCAACCACTTCTCGGCCCACAAAATGCCGAACAGTTCCCGCAGATCAATTTCATCTTCCTCATAACTGATAGTCTGGGGCACTTGCTGCTCGTTCATGCTCACTGCCCCACCCTCTCAATCGCCAGCAGCGTTGTCGAAATATTGAAGAGAATCTGCGACACGCTGGTCCAGATCTGCAGCTGGTTCGGCCTGTACACATCGAACGGCACGATGATGCTGTCGCCCGCGCTCAGGCGCTCGCGCTCTTCGAAGAACCAGCGCGCATCGCCATACGACACCACTTCACCGCTGGCCTTGATGATGTAGACATTGCCCCGGTCGGCCTCGGGCGCGAAGCCGCCACTGCGCTCGATGTAGTCGGCCACCGAGAAGCGGCGGTCAAACAAGTGCGACGTGGGACGGTTCACTTCGCCAATCACGCTCACTTCCTGCTGCGTGCGCGGAATCAGCAGCTGGTCGCCATTGCGCAGGATCGGGTCTTCCTCTTCGCGGGCCCTGCCCTCGACGATGGCCGGCAGGTCGATCACCAGGCGTCCGGTGGCCGTGACGTCGGCGATGCGATCCAGCAGCTCGGTGATGTCGCCACTGCCCTGCGCGGCGGCCTGATTTTCATTCTCCAGCCGCCGTGTGATCACCTCGCTTTCCAGGCGCTCACGGAATTCCTCCAGCATGCGCTGCTCGTTCAGGCGCAGCTCTTCGCGCAGGAAGATGGCGGCTCGCGGGTCGGCATAATTCGTCAGGCCGCCGGCGCGGGCAATCAGGCTGCTTATGGTGTCCTGCTTGGTGATGGAATAGGTGCCGGGCGAATTCACTTCGCCGCCGATGGTGACGGTTTCGTATTCGGTCCAGTTGGGCATCTGACGGATCACCAGCTGGTCGAAGGGCGACAGGACGAAGTCCCGCCCCGTGGCACCGGCACTGCGCAGGTCAAGCACGACATGACCGATCTGTCGGCCCACGGAAGGGTCGGCATCGAAGCGGGTGATCTCGGCCACGCCGGTGTCGGCACTCTCGTTCAGGCCGCCGGCCAGTTCGATCAGCCCCTCGACACTGAGGCCGCGGGTGAGCGGGTAGTCGCCGGGAAAGCGCACCTGACCGTTCACACTGACAATCTGCGTGGGCAGCGCAGTGGTGGCCTGGGCGCGCAAACGCTCCAGCGCATCTTCCAGCAGTTCTGTGCGGGGCTCATTGGTGTTGAGCACGATCACGCGGTCCTGCTCGCGCAGTGCCACTGTCTGTGTGGGGCGCAGCGTGCCGGCATCGAGCGCGTGGGTTTCCATGGTGATGCTGCCGCGCGTATCGGCGCGGCGCTCCAGCAACAGATGATTCAGCTCGCTGTTGGGCAACAGGCCGCCGGCAAAGCGAATGGCGGCATCCAGCGTCATGTCCCGCACCAAGGGGTACTCGCCGGGGAAGCGCACATTGCCGCTGACGGTCACCACCAGGGGCGGGCTTTCAAAGCTGGATTGCTCGTAGAGCAGGTCCACCAGCTCCTGCAATTGCAGCTGCCGGTTCTGACTGGCCCCGAATGTGTGCAGCTTGTCGCGGGCCTGCAGCGTCAGGTCGGCGGCCGAGCCCGGGTTGTTGATGGCATTGCCCAGGTCAACATAGATCAGTTCGATACGGCGGGTGGGCTGCGTCTCGCGGGCGATCAGGGCGTATTCCAGGTCGGGGTTGGGCAGCATGTTGCTGACCGAGGGCAGCACATCACTCACGCGCAGGCCCTGCCGCCACTGAAAGCTGCCAGGCCGGCTGACGTGGCCTTCCAGCATCACCACGCTTTCCACCTGGTCGAGCACCGAATACACCTGAATGACGTCCCCGTCGAACAATTGCGGATTGCCTGCCGCCTGGGCACTGAGATCCACGTCGACAATGGTGCGTTCGCCGTTCTCGTTGATGCGCTCGATGCGCGAGGCACGGGCGAAGGCTGTGGGGGTCAGGCCGCCAGCCAGGGCCAGGATGTCGGCCGGGCTGCTTTCGCCCTTGAGTTCGTAGATGGCCGGGCGGCGCACTTCGCCGGCAATGCCCACGGTCTGGCCGATGGGCGGAATGAAGATGACATCGCCGGGCAGCAACCGAGCATCGCCGCTGGTGTCGCCGCGCAGCAGCAGGTCATAGAGATCCAGCTCGGTGATCAATTCGCCGCTGCGCATCAGGCGCACACTGCGCAGCGAGCCAACACTGGTCACTCCGCCGCTGGCGAACAGCGCGTTGGTCATGGTGCTGAGGGAACTGACGGTGTAAGAGCCGGGCTGCACGGCCTCGCCCAGCACGAACACATTGATGGAGCGCAGCGCGCCCAGCGTGACCGAGGCGTTCTGGCCGATCAACTGATTGGTGACGATGTTCTGGATCTGGTCACGCAACTCCTGGAACGAGAGATTGGCCACGCTGACCGGGCCGATCTCGGGGAACATGAGCATGCCTTCGCGGGTGATCACCAGTTCATGCACGATATTGCGCTGGCCATAGAGCTGGATGACGACAGTGTCGCCCGGCCCCATCACATAGTTGGCCGGCACGGGAATATTGGTGGCCGGCGCAAAGGTGCTGGGCGTGCCGCCAAACAGTTCATAGCCGAACTGGCGCAAGGGCCGGGTGGTTTCCTGCAGCTGCTGATCACTGCTGATCTCGTCGCGCAATTGCCGCGCCTGGGCATCGGCCTCGATGGCGGGCGGCGGCTGATCGGCGCCCTGCACAGCGGTGGCAGACGCGGCAGGCAGATTGATTTCCTCGGGGATCTGCTGCTGGACTTCGCCCTGCTGCACACCAGCCTGCTCCAGCAGGGCCCGGCGCTCTTCTTCCGACAGGGATTGCAGCTGCGACAGCTGCGCGGGTGTCAACTGCACGCCTTGCGCATGGGCGCCCGACATCCCCGAAAGGCTCAGGAAAGCGAACAGGCCAAGCGTCGCGAGACGGGTGTGAAAATGCTTGAGCATCAGTGGTCTTACCCTTTTCATTGGTCTTGGAGACATCCTTGTGTCGAATTTTGACACGCTACCGCCCTGCCCGGGCATTCATGCAGCATCTGAAGGAGTGGCCGGTTCGCTTGCAAGCAAGCGCCCGCATCAACCTGCCCGTGCGAGTTGAGCCGGCATGAGGCTCAAGGCTTGCTCGCTGTGCAGGATATTCATCAACACAATAATGCGCTCGTCGGATGTCACCGCCTTGACGATGGCCTCCACGTACTTGAAACACCCTTCGGTGATCACGACCTTTTCGCCCGGCTGAAACAGCGCCACGGGCTGGATGTCGACTTGCTCACGCTGCTTCAGGGCCGCGATCAGCATGTCCGCCACGGGACACGGACTGCCGCTGAAGCTGACCAGCCGGCTGACGCCGCGCGTGGCATGCAGGGCACGCCAGTTGCTGTGTGCATCAAGTCGCACGAACACATAGCCGGGGAAAAGCGGTTCATTGAGGGTTTGCACACGGCCGCGCGCCAGGCGCTTGACTGTATGCACGGGCGCAAAGAATTCGAAACCCTGGTTTTGCAGGTGCAGCTCGGCGCGACCTTGCTGCCGGGCCTTGCATTGCAGGAGATACCAACGGGGGGCGGTGCTGGAGAGAGTCATTTTGCTGCACCTCCCTGAGCATGCACTGTCGAAGGGTCGCTGCACTGTGACAGCTCCCGTTCAATCGCTTCGATTTCCAAGCGGAGCGCTTCGTACTCGGCAATCTTGCGCTTGAGAAAGCGGGCTGTGAGCACTGCTCTGCTTTCGACGCCTGCGGGCGTGAGCACGTAAAGATAGCCCTTCTTGTTGTCACTGTTGCTGAAGTTGCGGGCCTTGATCAACCCCTTTTCAATCAGGGCTTTCAGGCAGTAATTGACCTTGCCCAGGCTGATCCCCAGTTCCTGTGCCAGCTGCCGCTGACTGATGTCTGGCTGCG
>Ga0255180_1000295_pt1 | contig 18825 bp, 15 predicted proteins | sample Atl_Colum_RepB_8_FD_189933 | JGI IMG/M metagenome (GOLD analysis project Ga0255180, IMG submission 189933) | Freshwater microbial communities from Altamaha River, Georgia, United States - Atl_Colum_RepB_8d | ecosystem: Environmental > Aquatic > Freshwater > River | place: USA: Georgia... | reverse complement strand
CCGCCTCCCGCGTCCACCGCCATGCTCTGCGAGCTGCCGCTCGATGACGAGCTCAAGGTCATCCTCGTCGGCGCGGGCTCGTCCGTCGCGCAGTTCAAGGACCGCGGGATCGCCGATTGCATGGTCGCCATGCGCGCCATCATTGACCATGACGTCTGGCCTTCGCCGGCGGACTCCCTGGGTGCCCACTGCAGGACGTGCGAGTTCCGAGTCGATCCGCCGGAGACCAGTGGCTTCGCCCGATGCTGGGGAATGCCGGCGTTCCCGACGCACCACGTCGCGGATCTTGCGCGGATCTCCGAGAAGCAGTTCGCCGAGGCACTCGAGGACCACGGAGCGCACGCCGCCATCGCGGATCTCGCGGAAGGGTCGCTGCGGGATGCGCAGCTCAAGCAGTGGAGCGCCGTGACCTCAGGAAGGCCGATCGTCGACCCAGTCTTCGCGGCGGACCCGATTGCCGCGATGGTGCCCACCGGCTGGACCGGCCCGGTCTGGTTCCTGGACTTCGAGACCTCCGCGTACCCGATCCCGGGTCGAGTCGGCGGTCACCCCTACGAGCACGTGCCGTTCCAGTTCGAGGGGCACGTGCTGCCATGCCCGACGGCACCGCTCCGCGATCGCATGCGACTGGACGGATTCCTCGAACTCGGCGACCCGGATCCACGCCGGTCGTTCGTCGATGCCCTTCGCGCGCAACTCGCGGGCGACGGCCCGGTTTTCCACTGGCACTTCTTCGAGCGCACCGTCCTCAACCGGATCCGGACGACGATCGAGGCGGAGCCGCCGCGGGAGGGAGACGCCGAGCGCATCGCGTTCATCAAGTCTCTGGTGGGCTCCGGCGGAGGCGGCGGCGGGCGCCTGGTGGACCTCTTGCCCGTCGCACAGCAGGCCTTCTATCACCCGGACCTGCGCGGCAGCTACTCGATCAAGCGCGTCGTGCCGATCGCATGGGCCGAGCCCGCCATTCGTGAGGCCTTCACCGAGGGCCACGGCGCGGCCGGCGATCCCGATTGGTACTCGGGCGATTCCGACCCATACGACGGCCTCCCTGCCCCGCCCCGGAACCTGCTCGACGAACTGGGTGGCGACGCCGTCGTCCGCAAGGTGATCTCGGAGGACGAGGGCGGCGGCGGCATCCGCAACGGCGGCATGGCGATGCTCGCCTACCACTACGCGCGGATGTTCGACGGTGCGCGGAACCCGGAGATCAACGCGCAGCTGCGCCGCTACTGCCGGCTCGATTCGGCCGCGATGGTGATGGTGTACGGGCTGATGCGTGACGTGGTGCCGACGTGGCCAGCACGCGGATAGCGCAGTCCCCCATACCCCGTCAACCCCACCAGACGGCGTAGCCGCGCGCACGGAACGCACCGATCTCCCGCACGGCGGGTTCGAGTTCGATGACGTAGACGCAATACGTGGGCATCTCGGGGAAACGCGCCGGACAGGTCGCTGGCGTGAGGCCATTCCCTCCGGGCCTCCAAAATCAGGTGGCCCGCTGCGATCAACTCCCGCAGTTGCATCGGAGAGGAACGGATGCCGAGGTCGGCGAGCCGGGCAGCGGCGGAGCCGAATCGGCAGAGTTAATCCCCCGCACGGCTGCTTCACGCGCCTTCGTCTCACCACGACTGAGAGTGATCAACCCCGATCCCCGAGGACCGTGCCGACTCGCCCCGTCATGTTAGCGATCCATCGAAACCCGGCGCAAAGACGGGTGCTACGAAGTGTTCAAGCCACTGTAGATTCCGGCGAACGAGGGGTCATGAGCAGGCATCCACAGGAGCTCAGCAATGCGAATCTATGGTGACACAAGCGTGCTCGATCAAGAAGGGCGATTCGGGGAGCGCACGGTCTACAACACCCTCAAGGAGTGCTTCGACGGTGACGAAGACTGGCTTGCCATCTACGGCCTGGCAGTGGTGCAGCTGACGGATCGCGGGCTCGGGGACCCCAATGCGAGACAATTGGCGGAACTCGACTTTCTCGTGATCAACAAGAAGCTCGGCGTGCTTCTCATCGAGGTCAAGGGGGGGCAGATTCGATGCCGCGAACAGGTCTGGGAACAGGGCTATCAAGGCCGATGGGAGGAGCTCGAGCGCACGCCCATGCAGCAAGCCGTCGATGGCCTCTATGCGTTGCTTGCGCGGGCGGCCGCAACTCCGACCGTCGGGTCGGACACGAAACTGCTGCTTCATGCACCCTTGGTTGCGTTTCCCGGGATCGACCGACTTGAGCCGCTTCCTGCCGAGTTGTCGACGGGCTCGATAGCGCTCAGGTCAACATGCGCGAGCCCGCGGGAGATGGAGGCGTGGCTCAGCGCTGCGTTCAACCGTCTTCAGGCGCAGCACGGCATGCGCTTCCGCGGAAACGCGGTCACGAACCTGCTCGATGGCCTCGTCATGCCGGTCGTGACTTCAACCTTTGGCGTCCGTACCTTGTCGCGAAGACTTTCCGCAGCAGACAACAACGCCATCATCCAGCCTGGCCGTCACGACGACTTCGTACGAGAGCGGGAACTTCGCAGAAAGGTGCTCGTGTACGGACCCGCAGGAAGCGGGAAGACCATCGTCGGCATGATTCGTGCGGCAAGGCTCCTGCAGAGCTCGCCGTCGGCGCGCGTGCTGGTCATGACCTACAACCGCCTCGTGTCGGCCCGGACCGCGAGCATAATGAGCGAGGCCTTCGGGCAACGCGTGGAGTCCGAGGCCTACCACGTCTTCGCGCAACGCGAGGTCAAGCGCGCAGGAATCCAATGGCGGGAGCCCGAGAATCCCGCAGATCGAGCCGCGTTCTTTCGCGAGACGGCCCCGGAATTGCTGTCACAGGCGTGCGGTAAGCGAACGCCATCGGAATCGGAGAAGTTCGACCTGGTCGTGTTTGACGAGGCGCAGGACTTCAACTGGCTCTGGATCATGTCCCTCGAGCCCTACCTGAAGCCCGATGCGATTCGGTGGGCGATGTACGACCCACAGCAGTTCATCTTCGGATCGGTAGCGTCCGAACCGGGGGACCACGAGTCACAGAGGCGCGAGATGGAGGCAAATCTCGTACGTGAGTTCGGCGACCCGGATCGCTTGCTCAAGAGTTACCGAATGAGCCGCGGAATCTTCGAATACCTGAGAGCCAGAGACCTGATGCCACCGGGGATCGATTGCGACCCGCTTGCGTACGAAGGCGCGGCCCCGATCACGGAAGAGGTCACCCTGGCCCAGGCGGCCGACGCCGTCCGCTGCGCTGCCGCACACGCGATCACGACGCTTGGAGTTCCGCCGCAGCAGGTGCTTGTTCAGACGAAGCACCGATTTGACAACCCCAAGAACCCCCTCGCAGGCCAACTTGGCCGTTTCCTCGACGGCCGGTATCGGCTCGTGGAGCTCCCCGGTCCCGACGAGGCGGCGGTTGACGCCGTCCCGTGCGTGACCATCTCGCGGTACAAGGGATGCGAACGCGCAGCATCCATCGTCATCGAGTCGCCCGTGATGGAAGACAGCGATCGGTCGAACCTCCTCTATACGGCCCTCACCCGTGCAAGGCTGCACCTGCACGTCATCCGCATCAAGGGGAGTTGAGGGAACGCCGGGCGGAGCCGCTTGTGGCAGACGGTCTTTGGCTCACAGTCATGAGCATCAACGCCGGGGACGTGACCGCGTAAGCCCTCGCCAGACAAGTGATCGTGCTTCATTGAGCATGACCTTCAAGCGGCAACTTGCGCAGGTAGCCCATGGATCGCCCGCGAAGCGCGCACCCGGCATGACACCGGCGGCTCCGACTCCCGCCGCGGCTTCATGCGGACCTGCTCGAGGAAGGACCCGGCCGTTCCGGCGCCGGAGCGGATCGTCGCGTCGAGCGTCGCCTCGATCCGCTCCATGAGTCGCCTACTGATCTCCATCGGGGCAACGAAGAAGCGGATGGCCCGGATGACCTCCATCTGCTCCGGCAATAGAGCCTCGACGTGCTCATGGCACTCGCGGACCGATCTTCGGTCACTCCCGAAGCAGCCCGGCCAGCGGGTGCGCAGCACGCCCGAGCGAAACTCGGCTGGCTCGTATACGCGGTACTCGCAGGCGATCATCGACCTCCGGTGGTCCTCCATGCGCCTGCCGAAGGACGACCCCGTCATGCCCACGTAGTGCACGAGGAACCCATCACCGTGCGGCACCGTCCAGAGATAGATGCCCCGCTGGAGGGCCAACGGCGCGTCGTAGAGGCAGGTTTGGCCATCTCCCGGATCCCAGGAATACGGGCCGTGGAAGAACACATCGATCCCGGGAGGGTCGGGTTGCTGCATGTCTGAGACCGAGTCTAGACGTTCGCCGACGGCGGCACGGCCGGGCTGCGGCCGCATGGCGGCGCGTTCAGGACAAGAGCCGCCATCGAGGGCGCGCGCTCAATCCCCGATCCGGCGAAGGAATTCATCCTCGCCGATGACTTCGATGCCCAATTCCAACGCGGAAGGCGCCTTCCGCATACGGAAATCGGACGCTGCCAGCGGGCTGGCGCGCCCAGCCATGACGAGCAGAATGTAACCGGAGGTCGCTTCATCCGAGGGCACGCCGCCATGCGCGGCGAGCGCTGCCTTGCATCCTTCCGTGTTCAGCCACACGCGAACTGCCCGGTGATGCAAACCCTCTTACCAGAGAATGCGAGCCGATACGGGCCGTTGATGCGGCTCGGCCCGAAGGGCATCGACCAGCGGGATGCCGAGATGAGTTCGATGAAGCACTCGATGTCGGGCAGCGCAGTCGAGCCGAGTGCCCGATCACGCCAGCCACGCTCGGAACTTGCCTGGTGGGCGTAGATGGGCGGCGAACCGCACCGGATGGCCTCGGCAAGGAATCGCGCCCATACCTCGCGAATGCTCGGCATCCCAACGACATCGCGCTCGGAGATCCCGTGGACTCCCATGGTCACCCGGCTCCCCTCCACCGCCCCGGGATTCACCAGGCTCGTGACCGCAAAGACGCGAGCACCCGACGCCATGTCCACCGCCACCGCGGGGAACGCGCAGATGTCGCCGTTCGGATTGGCGGTCTCGACGTCCACCGCCACGATGAAAATCGGAGGCATTGGCATCTGCAGGGAAAGCTATCATTCTCAATCAAGATCGATCCATGGAAGATGGGATCGCTCATTCACGCTGCTGTCGGATTGTCCCGCACAACCTGCCGTCGGTTTGACTCAGGAGTCACGGGGACGACCGGGCGTACCGTCTGACCGTAGCTTCCCGTTTCCGAAGGGGCCTCAATCTTGAAGATCCTCCACACCGCTGACTGGCACCTGGGCCGCAGCCTCGGACAGCACGACCTGCTCGGGCCGCAGTCCGCGGCCATCCAGGAAGTCATCCGCATCGCACGCGATGAGCGGCCGGACGCGATCGTCATCGCGGGGGACCTGTACGACCGCTCCGTCCCTTCCGAGGACGCCATGGCGGCATTCGAGGAGGCGATCGTCGGCCTCCGGCAGGTCGCCCCGGTCCTTGCGATTGCGGGCAACCATGACGGAGCCGGCCGGGTCGGACACTTCTCCGGGATGCTGGAAGGCGCCGGCATCCACCTCTCCTCGAAGGACTTCGGATCGATTCGATTCGTCTCGCTGCGGGATCCGCACGGCGAGGTCCGGTTCCATCTCATGCCCTTCGCCATGCCTGCGGAAGTTCGCCAGGCCATTCGGGACGACTTCCCCGATAGGGACACCAGCGAAATGTCATCCCATCACGGGGCAACCGCGGCCCGACTGGCGACGATCGATCGCCCGAGCGGAGTTCGACACGTGTTGGTCGGGCACCTGTTCACCCAGTCCGATCACGGCGCAGAGGAATCCGAGTCCGAGCGCGACATCTCGGTCGGCGGCTCATCCGTCGTCAGCGCATCGCTCTTCGACGGATTCCACTACGTTGCACTCGGCCACCTTCACAAGCCACATGACGTGGTGCCGGGCCGCATCCGGTATGCAGGGTCCGTCGGCCGGTACTCATTCTCCGAGGAAACGCACCAGAAGAGCGTCAGCCTGGTGGAACTGGACGCCGCCGGCGCCACGCACGTCCGGGAGATACCCATCCCGCAGGTACGCGGCATGCGAACCATCGAGGGCGACTTCCACGACGTCTTGCGTGATGCCGCAGACGACCATGACGGCCGGTCGGCATTCATCCGGATCCGGCTCACCGACCCGGTGCCACAGTACGAGGCATTCCGGCGGCTCAGCCACCACTACCCCTATCTTGTCGAAGTGTCGTATCTGAGGAATGGCGTTGCTGCCGGCAACAGCCCTGCGCCGGACCGGCCCGAGCGCCGCGACCCGATGGCGATGGTGCGCGCCTACTGCGAGGACCGGATGGGCGACCAGCGCCTTTCCGAGGATGCCATGGCGCTGGCCGGGCAGTTGATGGAGGAAGCACGCGAAATGCGGGAGGAGGTGGCGGTCAGATGAGGCTCATCAAGCTGAAGGTCGCAGGGTTCGGTCCGTTCCTCGAGGAGCAGGTGATCGACTTCCGGGCATGCAACCAAGCCGGACTCTTCATGGTGGCGGGGCCGACAGGGTCCGGAAAGACGACGCTGCTCGACGCGATCGCGTTTGCGCTCTACGGAGAGACCACCGGCGCCGGCCAGGGCAAGGGAGAAGACAACGGCCGACAGGCTGCAGACGTCCGCTGCACGGCGTGCGCGCCGACGCACCAGACGTTCGTGGAACTTGACTTCGAGGTCGCCGGCCAGGCCTATCGAGTGCGCAGGAATCCCGAGTACCAGCGGGCGGCCCTGCGCGGGGACGGAACGACGAAGGAGTTGGCCAAGGCCGAGATCTACGAAATTCACGGCGATGAAACCAGGCTCGTCGAAGGAAAGAGGAAGATTGCCGACGTCAACGAGTTCCTTGAACAGCGCATCGGTCTCACTGCCGAGCAATTCCGGCGCGTGGTGGTGATCCCGCAGGGTCGGTTCCGGGAGGTGCTGCTCTCTCCGCCGCAGCAGCGGCAGGACCTCCTGAAGCGAATCTTCGGAACGTACCTCTATGAGCGCTTTACGGATCTCGTGAAAGAACGAGCTACTGCCGCGAAGCGGGAGCTCGATGCCATCAGGAGCAGACAGGAAGTGCTGCTCACCGACGAGGCATGGGCGTCGGAATTGGACTTGGAAGCTGCTCGTGAGCACCTCGCCCGGCTGGTCCAGGAGTCGGAAGCGGCAGAGCAAGAGGCGAACGAGTCCTTCGCGCGCTTCCAGTCCAAGGCCGCCGCGGCGGTCGCCGCTCTCACGAAGGCGCAGGAGGTCAATGCCAAGGTTGCCGCCGTGGACCGTGCGCAGGCGGATCATCGCGAAGCCCAGCGGGCCTCGTCGGAACTTGAACCGCAAAGGGTTGGGTTGGAGCGAGCATTGCTCGTTTCGGCTGCCGCGCGCGCGATCGAGGACGCCGAAAGTGCCGAGATTTCATTGCGTCAGGCACGGGAGCATCAGCGCACGGCCGATCTGGCTCTCGATCCGCTACGCGAACAGCTTCGTGTGGCAGAAGCTTCCCGAACCACCGCGCAGCAAGCCCGAGACAATGAGGAGACGGACCTCGGCACGGAGCACGGGCTCATCAAAGCAGAATTGCCACAACTTGAGCTACGGGCCAAGGAGGCAAGCGAACGCTCCAAGGCGCTCAGTGATCTCCGTGAGCGACTCAAGAGGGAGACTGCGCAAGCCGTGGAGGCAGAGGTGCGCGAAAGGGATGCCAAGGCCGCGGAGGAGACCGCCCTTATGGCACTTGAACGGGCGCAGGAAGCACAACGCCGAAACCGTGCGGGCATTCTGGCCCGTGAGCTGCAATCAGGTTGCCCATGCCCAGTTTGCGGTTCGAACACCCATCCACTACCGGCGGCATTGGGTGATGATGGTGTCGATGATGCGGTCGTCGAGTCCCTGCAGGCGTCATTGAGCGCCGCTCAGCTGAAGGCGGGTACTGCCTCGCGAGAAGCCGCAACGGCGAAGGAACGGGTGAACGGAACGCGCGCCGAGAAGGCGCGGCTCGAGGATGACATTCGTGGCCAGGACAGGCCTGAAGTCGACATTGCGGTCGAAGTCCAGCGGCGGACGAAACGGCTCACGGAGATCGCTGAGCGGAGGAAGTCGCTCGCGGACGCGCTGCGCGCCGCGATGACGATTGAAGATACGGCACGTACCAAACTTGAGTCTGCCCAGAGGTCGGCATCCACGGCGAATGGCGTGAGGGTCGCCGCTGAAGAACTGCTTGCGCAGAAGGTCTCGACGCGTGACGAGGAGATGAAGTCGATCGCCGAGCTGGTCACGTCGATCGAAGACGTCAAGGCGTCGACCAGGGATGCTGGATGGATTCGGCAGACGCAGGCCGATCTTGCCGCGTGCAAGTCGCGGCTGGACCAGACCGTCGGCGCCCTCGATCAGGCGAAGGCGGAGGCCGGCACGGCCATCCAGATCGACCTCGGGCCGCTGGAAGCCGACGTAGCGACCTGGGGGCAAAGGCGGGATGAAGCTCGTCCAAGGGCGACGGCCGCGACCGTCGAACGGACCCGCCTGCAGCGCGTCGCAGCGTCGCTCGACACCCTCGCATCACAGTCTCAAGAGGTCGAGAGGCGCTTGCGCCCCGCCCACGAGCTCGCGCAGGTGGTCATCGGGGACACCGGCGACACGCGGATCTCCCTGCATACATGGGTGCTCGGCGCGTTCCTGGATGAGGTGCTGGACGTCGCCTCGCGCCGCATGCTCGACATGACCCGGGGCCGCTACGAGCTGCGACGGATGTCCGGGCAGCTCGACGGGCGTCAGGAATCCGGCCTCAACATCGAGGTCTTCGACTCCCACACGGGAACCTCACGTCCCGCCCGCACGCTGTCCGGGGGCGAGACGTTCCTTGCGTCGCTTTCCATGGCGCTCGCCTTGGCCGAGGTCGCCGGCGCGCGCGGAGGACGGGCGCTGGACACCGTCTTCATCGACGAGGGCTTTGGGACGCTCGATTCCGAGACTCTTGATGTCGCGATGAACGTCCTAAACCGGCTCAGAGAAGCCGGGCGAACGGTCGGGCTGATCTCGCACGTCGACGAGATGAAGCGCCGGATCGAGACCGGCATCGAGGTCGTGAAGGACGCCGCCACCGGCACGTCGCGGGTTCTCCAGCCGCGTTAGCGGGAATTAGTGGCTCCCTCGCGCCGACCGCCTCCTACTTCCAGCCCAACTCGCGAAGCAGCTCCGCGAATGAAGCGCATCCGAGGAGCTCGACGACCGCATCGGCCGCCCACGAGGAGACGGAGCTGGTCATGCGGCACCGCGCTGGAGTCGGCGGGCGGCACCGAAAGTCCGACAAGCCAGCGATCCGCCTGGTCATGCCCAATCGAAACCAACGGATCCGAGCGCGTCAGTGGAGGCCGAATCTCCACGGCCGGGACATCGTCAAGAACGCGCGCGCCCTGGAGCTCCCCGAGCATCGCCTCCCAGTCCGTGCCCGACGCCCATCGATGTGCCTTGAGGATCTCGACCGTCTCCCGAAGGCCACGTCGGCCGCGGACGAATTCGCGCAAGCATCGCCATGTCTTCTGCAACGACTCGGACGCGACCGAGGTTCCCCCGAGGGCCTGCTCGCCGAGGAGGTACTCGATCGCCTGGGGCCTGCCGACGCCGCGGAGCCAGTCCAATCCCCCGGCGCGAAATGCACGGACCGGGATCGCGAACTGCAGGTTAAGCGTCAGGACCCACCGATGCACGCCTTCGCAGTCGAGGGCATGGCGCAATCCAAGCGCAACCACCGCCCGACGGATGAGGGTCTTGCTCAGCGCAGTGGGGGCAGCGCCAAGGCCGCCGGCGCCATTCTGCTGGAACAGCACGTCCGGCCGCAGCCCCCCGAGCGCGAACATCCCGAGCGCCTGGCTGTCTCGGACATGCGGCCACACGGTGCCTTCGATCGCATCCTCACGGGCTGCCCAGCACATGCCGAGGAGCAGCAGTACGCCGAGCCCTTCGCGCACCTGCAGCCGCCGAGACCCCCATTCCATCGGTCGGCTGCCAACGATGGGAATCTGGCCCGCGCCGAGCGTCTCGAGCGCACTCGCGCTCGACATCGCGGCTGCTCGGTACGAGTCCCACGGAAAGCTGCCGAACACCCCGACCTCGCCCAGAGACCATGGAGCGGTCCCATCGACCCCGCCGGCCCGGGCGAGCTTCACGACGTGATCGCACACCGCATCAAGATGTTCCGCAAGCTGTTCCGGAATCTTCGGCCTCCATGCTCTTGCGTCCCCGCCGTCGCCCCCCCGGTCGGAAGGCCACCGGATTGTACGAGCGCCCGGATCCGCCACGGTGACCTCATGGCTAGCTCAGCATTGCCATGTCGTGCAACACGCAGTCGATCCGGCCCGCTCAGCGCTTTCTTGCCTGCTTCCGCCGGATTCGGCCACGGCGTTTCGCCTCGGCGCGTGCGTGCCTGGAAAGGACCGTGTTCCCGTCAAGCTCTCGGTACAGGCCCTCAAGTTGACTCACGTTCCAGCCTTCGACTCCTGGCGGCGCCGGCCGATCGAGGGCGGCGAGGACCCGGCGCACCAGGCCAAGGACGACAATCGGATCCAGGGCCCGATCGACCTTGGAGGCCTTCTTTGAACGCGTTCGCGCGGGAACCTCGATCCGATGCTTCGCCACCGGGATGCGCAGATGACACCACTTGGTCCACTCTGGCGTCCTCACAGCGGACCGACCGATTCGCTGAGCCTCCTGCTCGTCCCTTGCGTGAGCGATGAAGCGCCACTGTCGATCGTCCTTCCGGCCCGTCGACGGAAGACCGAGGACCTTCCAGCGCATCCCCGGCAGCGGCTTTGGCTCTCCCGTGGCGAGACTCCCGACCGTGTCGTGATCCATGGAGTTTCGAGTGACCGTCGTCGTCTGCCCGGGACGCAATACCGTCAGGCCGGTGGCTAAGGTTGTCGGCTTTCTTGCCATGATGCTGCGACTCCCGGGTGGACCCAAAAAGAATGCTCAACTTGCCGAGTGGGGCGTATCGGCGACGCCCTCGGATGCCGACGCCGCAACCGAAGATTCCACCGTAACCCACCCCTGCCGGAGGACCTGATGATAGATCCAGATTGCGCCAGCAGGGATCTGGTACCGCATGGCAACATCCAGGGAGTCAGGAAAGTCGGCGCACCCTTTCGCCCTGTACTCCCGATGGAGCCAAAGCGACGCTCCCCGACGCTGGGCGAACTGCAGGACCCATCAGCCCGGCCCTTTGTGCAACTCGCACTGCTTGAGTAAATTGCGTTGAACGTGATTGGGCCTTCGCCATCCCGGGCCGCCGCGATCGCCGCGCTCCTGCGCCGGCTTGCCGAGTTCATCGATTCCAACCGCGACCTCGTCGATACCGCCCTGATGGATGCCAAGCAGGACGACCCTCGACCCCCGAAGGACTCCTCAGCCGAAGCGCCTTCTGACCTATCGAGCGAAACGTCAGCACCAACGACATCCGACACGGCGCAGCCTCCAGCCCGGATTGTCGAACAGTCGCCCGTCCCGTCGGACCCGCCCATCGACATTCTCCAGGCGGTGTCACGCCTGACCATCGGAAACGGGATCGTGGCACGGAAGGCGGGAGAGGCTGGCAGTGCGCAGGCCACGTCCGCGACGCCGAGCAATCCGCTGCTGGAGGAGCTTGAACCGATCCTGGAAGCGCTTCGCCTGTACGTGGACGCGCTGCACTCCCTGGTCGAGACGCGCGATCGCCCGAACAGCATCTCGGCGAGAAAGGCATGGGATGGGTGCTGCCAGAGGATCTCGATGGATGCACCAGACTCGTGGCTTGCGGATCCTCGGGTCACCGGCCAGCTGGATCGCGAGCGCCTGAAGGCGTTCGGACGTCGCTACACGGCCGCGCACGCCAGCGTGGCGCAACTCAGCGACCTCGTCGGCCGACATCCGGAGATCGCCCGGAGGAACATTCCCCCGTCCGTGCGCGAGCTGCTCACGCGAAGATGCCAGGCAATCGCGGTAGCCCAGGCAGGAATCCGAACCGAGATCGATCGACTGCGTGCGGAACTCCCCGGCACGGCGGCATGCCCCCTGCAAGACCGCCTGTTCCGCTACCTTCGGACGATAGTGGACAGGAACGGATTCGGGATATTTCTCTCCCGGATGAGACGCGATGAGGTCGTGGAGCGATCCGAGACGGAAGCCCTGCTCGCGGAGATCGAGGCCGAACGGACACTCCACGCGCGTGCGCAGGCCGATCGCCGACGACGTGTCCCGGTCGCTGCCGAGGACGCGGACGTCGGACTCCAGGAGCCACGCTATATCTCGGTCGTGGACGCCTTCGATGCGGCACGCGCGGACTTCGGGGCGGCTGGCGAGGGCATGGTGTTCACGGATCGTGCGCGCCAGTCCGCCGAAGAGTCACCGTTCGTTCGACCGGACGACGTGTACGACGCCCTTCAATCACTCTGGAAGGCGATCCAAACGTGGCGAGGCAGCCCGGAAGGAGCGATCGGCACCACGGTCAAGGAACTCCTCAGGCAGAGCGGCTATGACGAGAAGCGCTGCAGCACCGCGGCCATCGGAAAGAACCCGGCCGAGTACAGCATGGTTTTCCGGGGTCGCTCCATCACGATCGAACAGCACATGACCCTCGGCAGCGGCAATCCGAACACCTGCCTCAGCATCCACTGGTGGCGCGACGAGTCAACCCGCGAACTGGTGGTGGGGCACTGCGGAAGGCACCTCTCCAACTCACTCACCTAGGTCCAGCTGCCGTGATTCGTCTCTGCGCCACGCTCGACTCCCTAACCAACCGATGAACGAAGACGAAGAGTCATCACCCCTGCAACCGGCCGATCACTCGACCATTTCGCCGGATGCGCGAGTAATCGGCGTGGGCGCGGCGGTGTGCTTCGGGCTGATCAAGGAGCGCTCGTCGTGGGGTGGTTCGCTCTCGAGGACCTGGCGGCCCAACTCGCAGGTCTATCGGTGTTTCCACGATGCGGCGGATGGCGCGGAGGGCCTGCGCACGCAGGGGACTTCCTGGCACATCCGCGAGTTTCCGGCGCTGGTGTTCGCGTTCCCATCCGCGTTTGCCTACGTCCTTGAGCCGTGGAGCGAGCAGCCACTTCGGCGGATGACGTCGAGCCGACCAAAGGGCAAGACGGCCGCAGAGGTCCAATCCTGGGTGAAGCAATGCCTGGGCGAAGACGGGTTGGTGCTCGCGACCGACCGCCGGCGTCACCCATCGGCCATCATCTCCCCGATTCGCGAGCATTCGGGACTGCCCGCTGGAGAGCTGTACCGACTTCGCTGGCCTGACGGGCGCTCCCGAGCGATCGAAGCAGATCTCAGCGCGATCTGGACACTCTCGACCGCACTTGCCCAGGAGTGCCTCGCGTCCGAGGCAGATTGACCTCCGCGCTCTTCGCCGGGCGGTCCATCGACGTACCCATGACCCTCGACGACTTCCTCGACGAGTTCCGCCGGCAGCGAGTCTTCGTCCAACACGGCCAACGCGCCCCGCACAAGGCGCTGGCATTGCTCTACGCCATGGGCCGGCTGCAGGGCGGCGAGCGGATGACCCGCTACCAAGATGGCGCCGCTGCCATCGCCGCGCTCCTCGAGTGCTTCGGTCCGCGCCGGGAGGTGCAGCGGCCGTCCCAGCCGATCTGGCGGCTGCGCCCTCGAGCAGCCGACGCAACAGCCATCTGGGAAGTCCAAATCGAGGGGGCAGGCCAACTTCCCGAGTCGGACAACCCGCCCGAGGCGATGCTGAGCAGCCGTGGATCCTTCGGGCTCAGTGCCGATGCGGCGGCCCTCTTCCGCCGGGACCCTGACGCCCTGGCCCTCGCCGCCGGCGAGATCGCCGACAGCATCATGCCGGATACGCGTCGCGATGACTTGCTCGCCGCCGTCTTCGGCGAACAGGAGCTGCCGTCGGGCGAAGGCCCTGCCCCGGCGTCGCCGACGGCCCTCCAGCCCCACCGGCGCGTCCGCACCTACCGCATCCAGCGCGACCCACGCTTCGCCCGCACCGTGCTCGAGGCGTACGGCCATCAATGTGCCGTCTGCCGGGCCGCACCTCGGCTCGGTGCCGACCGGTTCGGCCTCGAGGCCGCGCACATCCGCTGGGTGCAGTACGACGGACCGAACCACGTTTCCAACGGGCTGTGCCTCTGCCGGATGCACCACGTCGCGCTCGATCGCGGCGCGTTCACGATCGGCGATGCGCACCGGGTCCGGGTCTCGCCGCTTCTCGACCAGTCCGAGGCCTCGACGCGGATGTTCTGGTCGTTCGATGGCCGGCAGGTTGCCCTGCCCACGAAGGGCGCCGAGCGGCCGCACGACGACCACTGCCGCTGGCACCAAGAGGAAGTGTTTCTCACGCCGGGATGACGGCGTGGACGCTCAGGCGCGGTCGTCGCGGAACACTCGTGCAAACGGTGTCGCGTTGTCCGGCCCGTGCGCTGAGGGAAGTACCGCGAATGCCACGACGTCAGACTCCCCGCGACAGGCCTCGAGTTCGGAGCGATACGCCCGCGCCACGCGAGCCGCCGGGTTTCGGAAGGCCCCACAGCCGAACGCTCCCAGCACGGCATGCCGCACGCCGGCCTCGATGAGGGAGTCGAGCTGTGCGGCGACCCGTCGCCGCGTCTCCCGCTCGCGGAAGAATCCGCCGCCGCTCATGTCGAGTGCGGCCGCTCGCAGCTCGTAGAACGGGAAGATCTCGTCATCCGCGAGCCAGCGGTAGCCCAGGTCGGATGCCGCAGGATCCTCGGGTCCCCGGATGCACACCCGGGGACGCTCCACGTCCAGGTACACGGCGCCATCGACTGCCTCGAGCAGCCTGCGCATCCCTGGCCGGTAGCGCTCGGGGCCATCGAGCATCATGCGCCGGTCGATCGAGAAGTGACAGTCGGTGCGCCGGAACATGTTCTCCTCCTGCGCGGCAGCGCCCTCGACATATGCACCACCGGGCAGGACGGGATTGGCCATGTTGAGCACCGCGAAGCACCTGCCGTGCCGGGCCGTCAGCCGCGCCGTCACCTCGCCCCAGTCGGCCGCGATCACCTCGACCGTCGGCGCCGGCGGCGTGATGGGCGAACAGGCTCGCCAGCGCGCGAGGGTTGCCATAGCGAGCCGGTGGTAGGCATCGGGCGGTTCGGCACGCTCGAAGGCAGAGAGCGTCTCGCACCGGACGGCGCGCCGCCGGACATGCTCATTCACCAAATCTGGATCCCGAACGACCCGTCCGAATCACCCAGACGACGTCCGAATTCCGCGATCGCCCGCCGAATCACGCCGCACCCCTGTCACCATCCGATGGCAGCGCCACTTCCCATCCGAACTTGCTGCTGTTTTTCCCGCCCGGAGTGATGATCCAGAGCACCGGGTGGGTCGGCGGACGGTCCGGAACCGGCCCGAAGCCGTCGGTCATCACGATGAGCGCGTCCATCGATTGGAACCGGCCTGCGTCGTCCGAGGCGACGTGCGTGAATGGCGCCCGGAGGTCCGTGCCGCCGCGGCCGTACACCTTGTGGCGCAGCAGCGCAGCCGTGGAGATCGGTTCCCATGGGTCGATGCCGACGCAGGAATGAACACGGACATCGAACTGGAGCAAGGTCACCTCGCACTCGGTTGCCGCGCGCAGGTGGTCGATCTGGGACAGCACCTGGCTGAGGAGATCGTTCGACATGGATGCACTCGTGTCCACGGCGACGACGAGGTGCTCAGGGCCAGGGACGCCGAGCGACGGAAGGAACAGGCCGCGGTGGACGTACCTGCGGTTCGGCGGGAAGAGCCGGTAGTCGGATCGCCTCAACCCGCTGATGAAGTTGGCGAGCATCGATTGCCACGCCATCGGAGTTGCAGTGGCCGACTTCACCTCGGATGTCCAGCGCCCCGCCTCGGCCCCCGCCGCGTCAGCACATGCTTCGATGAGCGCACGTCGTACCGAGTTGCGCTCGTCCAGCGTCGGGAACGGATCGGGACGAAGCCCGCCCGCGGCCGCACCCTGGTCGGGCAGGTGAGCATCCGTGCCGACCTGGTATCCAGCGGCGGAGGCTTCGACACGCCTGACCGAGCCGTCGGCAGTGGTCACCTCGATGCCGTCCCACACCGGCAAGCCGTCGGCGTCGCGGCGGATGTCCTTGCCGTTGCGCCGGTGATCGGCGTGCAGCTGGTCGATCAGATCGTCGTAGATCTGCTCGGCGGTCAGGTTGCCGAACCTCGGGTGCAGGAGCGCCGCGGACGGCGCGACGTGGCCATGGGCCACCAGCAGCGCGTTGGTGGCGTAGTCGACGGCGACGTTCCAGATGAATCGGTCGCGCCTTCCGACACGATCCAGGTGGCCGAGCACGCAATGGACGAGCTCGTGCGCCATCACGAACACGAGCTCGTCGTCACCAAGCGTCGCGGTAAACGCAGGATTGACGTAGATCGCGTATCCGTCGGTCGCGCACGTCGGGCACCAGAGGCAGTTCGACGCGTCGACGAGGGGAAGGCGCGCCACCGCCGCCGCAAGGTACGGGTGACGCAGCATCAGCGTCACGCGGGCCTGGCGGACCGCCTGCCACGCATCCATGCCGGCTTCACCCACGTGGCTGCAGGCTCTTGGCGTGAGACTTGATGAACGCCGCGTACAGGGGATGCTTGCGGAGGTCCGGGCTTGCCCGCAGGGTGTCCCGCGCCAGCAGGACGGCGAACTCGATCGGCAGCCGGTCCAGGAGGATGGCACACGCATCCCGCGTCGGCGCCCTGTCGACGGTCGACACCAGGAAGGAGACCAGCGCATAGAGCATCCCGAGGTCCGCAGGAAGATCGGTGGCGTCCGGCTTCGCGATGATCTCCTCGACCTGCTTCAGCGTCAGCGCCTTCTTCGTGAACGCCTGCAGCTCCGAGGCGGCACCCTCGCCCACGGTCCCGACCAGCACGTCCATGCACGCCTCCACGGATCCGAACTGCCGGATCACTGTCGATGCCATCTCCCAGGACCGGGGCGTTGGGAACGCACGTTCGGGGTTATGCATGTCGTGCAGAAGCTCGCGTCGGAACCCCAGGAATCCGACAACCGACGGCTCGATGCCGGCGCGGAAGGCCCAGGCGCGCCAGTCGTCATAGTCCACCTCGAAGTCCACGTGGACGAATCGGTTGCTGAGCGCCGACGGCATCCGGAACACGACCGAGCGGTCATCGCTTCGGTTCCCCGCGGCGACGATCGCCCATCCATCCGGCAGCACGTACTCGCCGACCCGACGGTCGAGCGTCAGCTGGTACAGGCTTGCCTGCACGAGCGGCGGCGCTGCGTTCAGCTCGTCGAAAAACAGGATCCCCGCCGGGTCGGCCGGCGAGGGCAGGAACGAAGGAGGGCACCACACGGCGCGTCCGCCCTCGATCATCGGGATGCCGCGCAGGTCGGTCGGATCCAGGAGCGAGGCACGGATATCGATGACCGGCACCTTCCGTTCCGCGGCCACGGCGCGCACGAGCGATGACTTCCCGCAGCCGGGCGGGCCCCACACGAAGACGGGCCAGCGGGCGGCGGTCAGCGACTCGAGAACGGATGCGACGCGTGATGGCTTCATGCGGTGGGCTCGGGAAGTTCAGGAACCGGGAAACCCACGACTGGACCGGCCCACGCCGCGAGCGTGGCGCCGAGTTCCGGCGGGACATGCATTATGGCGGCGCGGGACGACTGCATCCAGCGCGCCGGGATGGCGTGGCCCGACCGCACGAAGCGGATGGCGTCCTCGCCCGCCCCGAGGACGATCCAGCCCCACAGCCGGTCCATCGCCATGAGCGGGACTGCGCCGGGCTCCGATGCGACGACGGTCAGGCGCATGATCGACTCCGGCGTCGTGAACCGGACGGCCACGTGGTCGTCCTCCAGGGCGAAGAGGCCGCCGAGCGCGGACACGCTCGTGCCCTTGGGGATCACCCGTGCATGCAGTTGCAGCGACGCCTCGATCGAGCGGGCGATGGTCACGTGGTCCGCGGTCGCCTGGTGCCCGAACCACAAGGTTCGGTATGCGGCCGGCACCGCGGGCCCCAGCGCTTCGGTCGCGCTACGCCGGAACGCACTCATGCCGGAGGTGCCTGCTGGGATGCGCAGCTCGGCACGACGGCCGACGGACGCGCTCTCCACCGGCGAGATCCACGGCGAGCGAAGGTCGAAGACCCACTCACGGAGGAGGTCCGGGTGATACGCCGATCCCGCCGGGAAGTTCGGTGTCCGGTTGACCGTCCAGCGTGACGCTGCGCGAGCGGAACGGACGCCGAGCAGGTCAACCCCGCCGCAGAGATCGAGCGCGTCGGGACTCGAGATCCTGAGCGGCGTGCGGGAATCGCGCTTCCCGGATCGCAGGCATTGCACCGCCGCGATCGCGAGAAAGTCCGGCGCTTCCAGGCGCATGGGCTCAAGGAGATCGTCCGCAAACGGCGCCAGCGCCTCCTGCACGGATTCGACGGCGCACGCCAGCGATCCTCTCCCGATCGAATCCTCGATCACCGCCATGCAAGCTTCCCTCACGTCTGGATCAGCATGCATGCAGGCCGCGGCGATCACGACGGCGGCACGGTCGTTTGCCGTCCGCGCCTCGCTGAACGTGACGCCCGACCAACAGTCCGGCACCCCGAGCGCGCCTGAGGGTCCTGGCACCACTCAGCCCCCTCTCCGAACGAGATCCCGGGACGCTCGCGTGAATCGGTCGGCGTCTTGCTCATAGCCGACGGCATTGCGCCCCAACTCACGGGCGATGCGGAGCGTCTGCCCGCTGCCGGCGAACGGGTCGACCACGATGTCACCGGGGATGGTGAGGAGTTCGATCAGGCGCCGGATGAGGGCGGGCGGGGACTGGTGCTCGTG
>Ga0255180_1000290_pt1 | contig 19040 bp, 18 predicted proteins | sample Atl_Colum_RepB_8_FD_189933 | JGI IMG/M metagenome (GOLD analysis project Ga0255180, IMG submission 189933) | Freshwater microbial communities from Altamaha River, Georgia, United States - Atl_Colum_RepB_8d | ecosystem: Environmental > Aquatic > Freshwater > River | place: USA: Georgia... | reverse complement strand
GGCCAGCGACCACCGGCACGCCATCACCGCAGCGCCACTGGCGGCGGGCTTCATCTGGCACGACCCGGCCCTGCCCGATGCGAGCCTGCATTTCGTCACCGAGACCGAGCTCTTCGATGCCACGCCCACGACCCGGCGCCGCAAGAGGTCGGAGCAGACCACCGATGTCGATTCGCTCATCAAGGACCTGTCGGAGCTGAACGTGGGCGACCCGGTGGTCCATGCCAACCACGGCATCGGCCGCTATCAGGGCCTGGTCAACCTCGACCTGGGCGTGGGTCCCAGCGAGTTCCTGCACCTCGAATACGCCGACAAGGCCACCTTGTATGTGCCGGTGTCGCAGCTGCAGCTGATCAGCCGCTACACCGGCGTCAGCCCCGAAGAAGCGCCGCTGCACAAGCTGGGCTCCAACCAGTGGGACAAGGCCCGGCGCAAAGCCGCCGAGCAGGTGCGCGACACCGCCGCCGAGTTGCTCAACCTGTATGCACGACGCGCCGCGCGGGAAGGCTACGCCTTTCGCTTTTCACCGCAGGACTACGAGGCCTTTGCTGCGAGCTTCGGCTTCGAGGAAACCCCCGACCAGCGGGCAGCCATCCACGCCGTGGTGCAGGACATGATCAGCCCGCGGCCGATGGACCGACTGGTGTGCGGCGACGTGGGTTTCGGCAAGACCGAAGTGGCCTTGCGCGCGATGTTCGTGGCCGTGACCGGAGGCAAGCAGGTGGCCCTGCTGGCGCCCACCACGCTGCTGGCCGAGCAGCACTACCAGAACATCGCCGACCGCTTTGCCCAGTGGCCGGTGAAGGTGGCCGAGATGTCGCGCTTCCGATCAGCCAAGGAGATCAAGGCTGCGATGCAGGGCATCGAGGACGGCACCATCGACATCGTGGTGGGCACGCACAAGCTGCTGAGCGAGTCGGTCAAGTTCAAACGCCTGGGCCTGCTGATCATCGACGAGGAGCATCGCTTCGGGGTGCGCCACAAGGAAGCCATCAAGGCCATGCGGGCCGACATCGACGTGCTGACCCTGACGGCCACGCCCATCCCGCGGACACTGGGCATGGCCATGGAAGGCCTGCGCGACCTCAGCGTGATCGCCACGGCTCCGCAGCGCCGGCTGGCGATCAAGACCTTCGTGCGCAGCGAAAACAGCAATGTGATCCGCGAGGCGGTGCTGCGTGAGCTCAAGCGCGGCGGTCAGGTCTACTTCCTGCACAACGAGGTCGAGACGATCGAGAACCGGCGCGACAAGCTCGCCGAGCTGTTGCCCGAAGCCCGTATTGCCATTGCCCATGGCCAGATGCCCGAACGCGAACTCGAGCGCGTGATGCGCGACTTCGTGGCCCAGCGCCACAACGTGCTGCTGTGCTCGACCATCATCGAAACCGGCATCGACGTGCCCAGCGCCAACACCATCATCATGACCCGGGCCGACAAGTTCGGCCTGGCCCAGCTGCACCAGCTGCGCGGTCGCGTGGGGCGCTCGCACCACCAGGCTTACGCCTACCTGCTCGTGCCCGATGTGGAGGGCCTGACCAAGCAGGCAGCCCAGCGGCTCGACGCCATCCAGAACATGGAAGAGCTGGGCAGTGGCTTCTACCTGGCCATGCACGATCTGGAGATCCGCGGGGCCGGCGAGGTGCTGGGTGACAGCCAGAGCGGCAACATGATGGAAGTAGGCTTCCAGCTCTACAACGACATGCTGGCCGAGGCGGTGCGCTCGCTCAAGTCGGGCAAGGAGCCCGATCTGCTGTCGCCCTCCGGCTTGTTCGGCAGCAGCACCGACATCAACCTGCACGCACCGGCCCTGCTGCCCGACGCCTACTGCGGCGATGTGCATGTGCGCCTGAGCCTGTACAAGCGCCTGGCCACGGCCGATTCGCTCGACAAGATCGAGACGATGCTCGAAGAGATCGTCGATCGGTTCGGCAAGCTGCCCCCCCAGGCCCAGGCCCTGTTCGATACGCACAAGCTGCGCGTGCAGGCCCGCCCCTACGGCGTGATCAAGATCGATGCAGCCCCCGGCATCATCCACATCACCTTCCGTCCCAACCCGCCGGTGGAGCCCATGCGCATCATCGAGCTGGTGCAGAAGAACAAGCAGATCAAGCTGGCCGGCAACGACAAGCTGCGCATCGAAAAGGAACTCAAGGATCCGAAGGACCGCGCCCAGTACGTGCGCGACCTGTTGCGCCAGCTGGGGCAGCCGCTGGCGAGCTGACCGCCAGGTGACGCTGGACGTCTTCCAGGGCCATCAGCAGGCTGGCGCGGTCCTGTTCGGCCACCACCTGCCAGGGGCGGCCGCTCAAGGCGCCCTCGATCGCCCACAGCAGGTTCAGGCTGGCCTGCGGACACACGGCACGGGTGCGTGCATACGCCATCACCGAGCCCATGCGCCGCAAATCATCTTCACTGTGGATGCCGGCCTGCGCCAGCATGTCGGCACTTCGCGGGCCCAGGTTGGGCAAGGTGCCCGTGCGGCCGGACGGCCGAACCCTCGTCGCACCGGCAGGGGTCGGCTTGCGGGCGCGCACGGCACACGCCCAGGCCTTGTCGCACCACAGCGCCATGGCTTGGGCGTCCTCGTAGACTTCGGCGGGCGCCTGGTGGTAGCGCAACGCGCCCACCTTGCCTTTCGATGCGTACCGGAACGGCCCGAGCCCCCGGGCCTCGAAGTCATCCACCGACTGGGCGTCCACCTTGAGGTAAAGCACCTCATCGGCCAGCAAGCCGAACATCAGGCCGTCCCGAAACAGCCCGAAGCCGCCGAACATCGCGCGGGCCTGGACCGGCGCGAAATCGCGCATCAGGTCGACCACATGCTGCGCATGGGCATGGCGAGACTGACGAATGGTTGAAGTGGCCATACCGCCATTCTGATCACGTCTGCCCTATTTGGCGATGCCCTTGGGGTGACACAGGCCCCCGGTGATCTCGATCGTCGTGGCGTCCAGCGCCTCGTTTTCGATGCAGTGCCCGATCAGCCGAGCGATCTCGTCGGGGGCGATCAGGCGATCAATGTGCACATCGGCGAGGATGGCCTTGAGTGCGTCCTGGTTCATGCCGGTGAGCATGGGCGTGGCCGTGTAGCCCGGCGCAATGCCCACGCAACGGATGTGCCTGACGCCACGCATCAGAAGCTCACCCACGATGATCTTGGGCATCAGGGCCACAGCCGCCTTGGCCGACGCATAGTTCAGCTGACCGATCTGGCCGATCTTGTTCACCGACGAGATCGGGACCAGCAGGCCAGGCCACCCGCCGTTGACCATGGCCTCGGCACCATCGCGCAGCGTCAGGAAGGTGCCCGTGAGATCGACATCGATCACGGCCTGCCACTTGTCCATGCTCAGCTTGCGCGACACCTGCCCGGTGTCCTTGTCCCGGTTGAGCATCGTGCCATCGCGGATGATGCCTGCGCAGGGCACCACGATGTTGAGCTGGCCGAAGGCCTCGAGGGTGGCCGCGATGAAGCGGGCCGTGTCGGCCTCGCTGGTGACGTTGCCCACCACGCCGATGGCCTGCCCGCCCAGAGCCTGCAGGTCACGCACCACACGGTCGAGTGCCGAGGCCGACGTGTCCACCAGGGCGACCTTGCCGCCGAGTTCCACCAGGTGCCGAGCCACCGCCTCGCCGATGCCATTGGCGCCGCCGGTGATGAGCGCCACGCTGCCTTGAATGTCCATGATCCTGAGTCCGTCGTCAGAGGTCTGTTGTGAAAGGTCTGTGGCCTGGCTGGGGGGCCCGAGCCCCTCAACCCGGCGACGGGAACGCCACGCTGTCGCCCGTCCATCGGATGAAGTTCGGGTGGGCCACCGCCGGCCCCACGATGCGCACCCCCGTCACCGGGAGGGCATGGTTCACATCGGGGCCGATGAGGTTCACGCCCACCGGGTGGGTCTGTCGCACCAACGCGCGGGCCTTTTCGAGGGCCTCGTCGGAGTACACGCCCGGGAACAGCCCGGTGCCCACGGTCAACACCCCGCCGCCGGGCTCCGCGCACTGCAGGGTCCAGCCGCGGCCGTCGGGCACCAGGCTGAACTCGCGATCACTCCATGTCCAGGTCTGCATGACGCCCCCCTTCACAGCTTGCGCAACACGGTCACGCAGTTGGTGACGGCCGAGCCCCCGACATTGAAGGCCACGCCGATGTCGGCCTTGCGTGCGGCCACACCGATGGGCTCGCCAATCAGCTGCTTGTAGATCAGGGCGTGCATCGACGCTCCCGTGGCGCCCACCGGATGCCCTTTGGACTTGAGCCCGCCCGACAGGTTCACGGCCACGCGGTCATCCCGCGTGAACCGCCCGTCCAGCACGTCGTGGCCGGCCCGGCCATCGGCCGCCAGCCCCAACGCCTCGATGGACATGATCTGGTTGATCGTGAAGCAGTCGTGCACTTCAGCCAGGTCCACATCGGCCGCCGAGATGCCGGCTTCCCGGTACGCCTTGGCCGCCGCGTCCTTGCCGGCCGTGAGTTCATGCAGATTGGGCCGCACGTTCTCGGGCAGGCGCTCGACCGAGTGGCCGATGCCGGCGATTTCGACCGCGCGCCGCCGGTCGGGCACATCGGCCGTTCGGGTGATCACCAGCGCCGCCGCCCCGTCGGACACCAGGGAGCAGTCGTGCAGGCGCAGCGGCGGCGCGATCACCATGTTGCGCACCTTGCCGCGCTCGTCCGGCTGGTTCAGGGCCCGGATCGCGTCCACCGTCTGCGGGCCGTTGCGCACATGGGCCAACGGGTTCTCGGCGCCATGGCGGTAGCCCGTGGCGGCCACGGTCTGCAGCATGTGCTCCAGCACGTCGTCGGCGATGCCGTGGTGGGCCTGGTAGCCTTTGGCGTACTGGGCAAACAGCATCGGGAAGGTCCACCCCAGCGACCCCTCGGACGGCCAATGTGAGCAACAGGCCAGCACATGGGTCATCTGCGGCGTGGGCAGCAGGTTCATCTTCTCGACCCCGATCACCAGGGCACGGCGCGCCCGCCCGGCCTCGACGGCATACAGCGCGCTGTACAGGGCCACCGACGACGATGCGCAGGCGCATTCGCACCGTGTCATGGGCTTGAAGCGCAAGGAGGGGTGGATCTCTGCCGCGATGGGCGCCACGTGCTCCTGGTTCACGAACGAGGCGGGCGAGCACGAACCCACGAACACCGCGTCGATCTCGCTGGGGTCGATGGCCGCATCGGCGATGGCGCCTCGGCCGGCTTCGATCAGCAGGTCGTAGTAAGTTCGGGTGTCGGTCACCAGGCCGCTGACCTTGTCCTTGATGACGAAGGCGCCGAACTCGGTGTTGTGGGCGCCGATGATGCTGACCTGACTCATGAGGGCTCTCCTGCAAGACGCCTTCAGCTTACGCCGGCCCCACCGCGCGTGTGTGACAACCCCGCGGCGTGATCGAGATCAACGCCACAAGCTGCACGACCCTTGTGTCAGATCAAGCACCAGCCCCACCCGGAGGCTGTGCCCCACGACGTACCATCGCCGACAGCCATCGCCCGACCACGGAACCGACATGCCGCGCCTGCTCACCCTGACCCTGAACCCTGCCCTGGACGTGTTCACCACGGTGGACCGCGTCGAGCCCCAGCACAAACTGCGGTGCAGCTCGGCCGACCTGCACCCGGGTGGCGGCGGCATCAATGTGGCGCGGGTGCTGCACCGCCTCGGCGCCGATGTCGAGGCGGTGTTCCCGGCTGGAGGCGTCGCAGGTAACACCGTGCAGGCCCTGCTCAGGGCCGAAGGCGTGCCGTTTCGCGCCCTGCCCATCGCCGCAGACACCCGGGAGAGTTTTTCAGTGCACGAACAGGCCAGTGGTCAGGACTACCGGTTCGTCCTGCCGGGCCCCACGCTCACCCCCCAGGAGTTGCAGGCCTGCGTGGACGCTGTGGTGGCGACCCAGGCCGACACGCTCGTCCTCAGTGGGAGCCTGCCCCCCGGCGCACCCGACACCCTGTACGCCCAAGTGGCCGACGCGGTTCGGGCCCGGGGCACGCGGGTGGTGGTGGACACCTCGGGCGCCCCGCTCGACCTCGCGCTGGGCGCTGGCGTCTACCTGATCAAGCCCAGCCTGCGGGAACTCGAGCACCTGGCCGGTCGGGAGCTGGCGAACGAAGCTGATCAGCTGGACGCCGCCCAGCAATGCGTGCGGCAGGGGCAGGCCGACATCGTGGCCGTGTCGCTGGGCGCCGACGGTGCCATGCTGGTCACGCGGGATCTGGCCCTGCGGGCATCGGGGCTGCCAGTGAACGTGGCGAGCACGATCGGTGCCGGTGACAGCTTCGTGGCCGGCCTCGTCTGGGCCCTGGGCGACGGGCAGGATCTGCAAAGCGCGTTCCGCGCGGGCATGGCGGCCGGTACCGCCGCCCTGCTGAGCGCAGGCACCGCGCTGTGCGATCCGAGGGACATCGAACGCCTGAGACACCAGGTGCAGATCCGCACCCTGGCCCCCGGGCTCAGGGCAGCAGGCGCTGCACCAGCGGGTGCATGACCTTCTTCTCGGTGCCGATGGCATAGAAGTGCTGCTCCACCCCGGCACAGGGGCCGACACGCCGCACCTCGTAGCGTTTTTCCAGCTTGTCGTGCACCCACTCGGCCGCCGGGAACACGCCCATGCCGGCCGAACCGAAGGTGGCCAGCAGGGCGCTGTCCTGGAACTCGCCGGCCACGCGGGGCCGGATCCCCTCGCGCTCGAACCATTGGTCGAGACGCGCCCGCTCCGACGCATGGGGGGTGGGCAGCAGCACGGGCACCGATGCCAGCGATCGCGGGAAATCGTGACACGCCGCCTCGTACCAGCTCTCGGGCGCATACCAGGCCATGGTCGATGACCCCAGCGGATGGCTGTAGACCTTCAGGTTGGGGTTGGGCAAGGCGACCCGGTCGGTCAGCACCACATCCAGTCGGTGCAGGGCCAGGGCCGCCAGCAGGTCGTCGAACGCATCCTCATGGCACAGCAACCGCAGATCCGGCTCGTGGATGACCGGCTGCAACAGGCGGCGAACCACCAACTTGGGCAGGCTGTCCGAGATCCCCACCGCCAGACGCAGGCCCTTGTGCTGGGCCGAGTCCTGCACCAGCTCGGGCAAGCGCTCCCCGAGCTGGAAGATCTGCTCGGCCTGACGCAGGGCCACCTGACCGGCGTCGGTCAGGACAACCCCCCGCCCGGAGGGCTTGAGCAAGGCCACCCCCAGATCGCGCTCCAGGTCTCGCACCTGGGTGCTGACCGTCTGGACCGCCATGCCCAGCCGCTCGGCTGCGCGGGAGATGCCCCCCTCCTTGGCGACCACCCAGAAGTAATAGAGATGGCGGTAGTTGAAGAGCTGGCTCATGCTCAGATTTTCCGGAACTCAAGTTCACCCATTGTCTGCTTTTTTCTCCAGCCCGGGCACCCTATCGTGAAGGCTCTGCAACCTTGAAGGAGTTCCCCATGCAAGTGCTCTTCGAATCTCGTGACCCGGAAGGCGCCCAGATGCGCGAGGTGGCGGTTCGTCGCCTGCGCTTCGTGATGCGGCGTCTGGCCTGGCTGGTGCCCCACGCCCGTGTGCAACTGTCCGACCTCAACGGCCCGCGTGGCGGGGTGGACAAGCGCGTCCAGGTCGAACTCAAGACCGATGTGGCCGGTACCGTGGTCGTCAGCTCCGTTGGCGCCGACTGGCGCAGCGCGCTGGAACAGGCGCTGGGTCGGGCATCCCGGGTGCTGCTGCGGGCGGTCCGTCGCCCGGGCGCACGCCAGCGTCTGGCCACGGACCACAGCGCATGAGCACCGCAACCCTCATTTCTTCAACCTTGCTTCTGGATGGATGACCTCATGAACACCGACAACGTACGACCTCGCACCTGGGCCCCCAGTGCCACCCCGATGGTGACCACGCAAGGCGGAGCCCGTATCGACACCCAGGCCCGCAAGGTGCTGCGCAACACGCACGCCCTGCTGTCCCTGACGCTGTTGTTCAGCGCGGGCGTGGCCGCCCTGAGTGCAACACAGGGCTGGCCGGCCCCCGGTCTGATCCTGACCCTGGTGGGCTACTTCGGCCTGCTGTTTGCCGTCTACAAACTTCGCAACAGCGGCTGGGGTCTGCCCGCCGTGTTTGCCCTGACAGGCTTCATGGGCTACACCCTGGGGCCGGTGCTCAGTCAGACCCTGTCGCTGCCCGGTGGGGCCCAGACGATCACCCTGGCGCTGACGGCGACCGGTGCGACCTTCCTGGCCATGTCGGCCTGGGCGACCACCACGAAGCGCGATTTCAGCTTCCTGGGCGGCTTCCTGTTTGCCGGCATGGTCGTGGCGCTGCTGGTCGGACTGGCCGCCGTCTTCATGGAGTCGACCGCGCTGAGCCTGGCCGTGTCGGCCCTGGTGGCGCTCCTGTCCGCCGGTCTGATCCTGTTTGAGACGCAGCAGATCGTTCAGGGCGGGCAGACCAACTACGTCATGGCCACGGTCAACCTGTACGTGTCCTTGTTCAACCTGTTCACCAGCTTGCTCAGCCTGCTGGGTCTGGGCGGTCAGAACGAGTGACCCCCTGAGGTGCGGGGCCCGGCAGAGACCTTGCACCTTGCCATGACATCACGGGCGGCCGACAATCGCGGCCGCCCGTTGGCGTGAATGGACGTCGGGCACGCCGACCGGACCCACTGTTGATGCAAAGCCTCCTCGACCCCGCCATCCTGTTCTTCATCTTCGGTCTGTTCGCCGGCCTGGTGCGGTCCAACCTCGAGATCCCGGCGCCCGTCACCCGGTTCCTGTCGCTCTATCTGCTGATGGCCCTGGGGCTCAAAGGGGGCTTTGCGCTGCACACAGCCGGTCTGAACGCCGAAGTGACCCTCAGCCTGTTCAGTGCGCTGCTGCTGGCCACGGTCGTGCCCCTGGCGGGTTACGGCCTGCTGCGCCGGTTTCTCAACGGCTTTGACGCCGCCGCGATCGCAGCCACCTACGGCTCGGTCAGCGCCGTGACCTTCATCACCGCGGTGCAATACCTCGACAACCGCGGGCTGGCCTACGGGGGCCACATGGCCGCGGCCATGGCCCTGATGGAATCTCCGGCCATCATCATGGCCGTGGTGCTGGCCAACCGGGTGCGACGGGAGGCGGCTGCCAACACCCCCGGCGCAGCGCCAGCCGCTCCCCTCAAGCTGGGGCACCTGCTGCACGAATCGGTGACCGACGGGGCGCAGATGCTGCTGTTGGGGGCCATGGTCATCGGGCTGATCACCGGCCCCGAGGGCGCGGCGGCCATGAAGCCGTTCACCGGCGACCTGTTCAAGGGCATGCTGTCGTTCTTCCTGCTGGACATGGGCCTGAGTGCGGCCCGCAACATGGGGCAGCTGCGAGGCCAGTCGCCCTGGCTGGCGGTCTACGCCCTGGTCGGACCGCTGGTGCATGCGGGCGTGGCCCTGGGGCTGGGCCTGCTGCTCGGGCTGTCGGCCGGCAACACCGGCCTGCTCATGGTGCTGGCGGCCAGTGCGTCGTACATTGCCGTGCCGGCGGTGGTGCGCCATGCCATCCCCGAGGCCAGCCCGTCGCTGTACTTCGGCATGTCGCTAGGGCTCACGTTCCCGTTCAACATCCTGCTGGGCATCCCGCTGTACATGCAGGTGGCCCACCGCGTGGTGGGCGGCTGACGCCATCGTCACCAGCGATAATCCGCGTCTTTGCGCTCGCCACCCTGCCGCCCATGTCTGCACCGATCGAACACGCCCCCGGTCTTGTCATCCAGCGTTTCCAGCCGCCGCTGCGCCTGGCCGACTTCAAGGCCATCGCCTTTGACATGGACTCCACGCTGATCAGCATCGAGTGCATCGACGAGATCGCTGACGCCGTGGGCAAGAAGGCCGAGGTGGCGGCCATCACCGAAGCGGCCATGCGCGGCGAGATCACCGACTTCAAGGACAGCCTGCGCCGGCGGGTGGCGCTGCTCAAGGGCGTGCCGGCCGAAGCGCTGCAGCGCGTCTACGACGAGCGACTGCGCATCAACCCCGGTGCACCGGAGCTCATGGCCGCTGCCCGCCAGGCCGGCCTGCGCACCCTGCTGGTGTCCGGCGGGTTCACCTTCTTTGCCGACCGCGTGCGCGAGCGGCTGGGCATGGACGAAGCCCATTCGAACACCCTGGCGATCGAGGGCGGGCTGCTGACCGGCCATGTGCTGGGAGACATCGTCGACGGTGAGGCCAAGAAGCAGCACCTGCTGGCCCTGTGCCGTCGGGTGGGATGCGACCCGACCCGCTCGATTGCCGTGGGCGACGGCGCCAACGACCTGCCCATGATGGGCGTGGCCGGCCTGAGTGTGGCCTACCACGCCAAGCCCAAGGTGCGCGAACAGGCCATGGTCGCCATCCAGGAAGGCGGCCTGGACCGCCTGCTGGAAGTCGTCCGCGCCTGAGCGCGTGGATCGGCGCGCTCAGGCCGCCGGCTCGGCCATCACGACGATGCCGTCTTCATCGGCGTAGACCCAGTCCCCCGGACGCACCCACACGCCCTGGATCTGCACGGCCACGTCGCACTGCCCTTCGTTGCGCTTTTCGGTCGGCAGGGGCATCGACGCCAGGGCACGGATGCCCACGTCGCATTCGGCCAGCTCGGCGACGTCACGCACGCAGCCGTCCACGATGACGCCGGCCCAGCCATTGCGCGCAGCGGCCTTGCCCAGATTGCCGCCCACCAGGGCACGCCGCAAGGACGCGCCGCCGTCGACCACCAGCACACGGCCCTCGCCCGGAGAATCGACCGCGGCCTTCACGAAAGAGTTGTCCTCGAAGCACTTGACCGTGCTCACCCGTCCGGAAAACTTGATCCGTTTGCCAAAATCCTTGAACACGGGAGGCAGGACGCGAAACGCTCCATCGGTGTCGTTCTTGTGGGCGTCGCACAGATCGCAGGTCACGAAGTCGGTCATGGAATCATCCTTTCTGCAGGGGTGACGGACGGGGCCTGCGGCCCTGCGTGGCCGCGCACCCGATGTGCCGATTGTCGCCCTGGAGTGGCATGCGTTTCGGCGCCGGCCGCATGAACGGGCGAATGCGCGACAATGTCGGGTTGACTCGACCCGCCCCGCTGCCTTGCCTTCACCGATGACATCTCCGTCGACCGCATCCCCTGCCCGTGCGCCCTGGTGGCGCCAGGCGCTGGTGTGGCTCGTGGGTGTCGGCCTGCTGGGACTGCTGCTGAGCCAGGTGCCCCTGGACACTGCCCTGGCCGCCTTGCGGGCGCCCGACGCCGTCACCTGGGCGATCACCCTGGCGGGCCTGGTTTTGAGCTATGTGTTGCGCGCCGCGCGCCTGCAGGTGGTTCTGGGCCTGGATGACACCCGGCCCGGCGCCCGCCGCTGGCTCGGGTTGCGACTCGACGCTTTGCGGGTGATCCTGATGCACAACGCTGCCGTCAACCTGCTGCCGATGCGAGCGGGCGAGCTGAGCTTTCCCTGGCTCGCGTCCCGGCACCTGGGCATGCCCCTGGACCGCTCCGTGGCCAGCCTGCTGTGGATGCGGCTGCAGGATCTGGCCGTGCTGCTGGCCCTGGGCGCGCTGTGCTGGCCCGGTCTGGCCTTGCACATCCGCGCCGGCGCCGTGCTCATGCTCGGACTGGGATGGTGGGCAAGCGTGCGCCTGCTCGCCCGCCTGCATGCCCGATGGGCCAGCCCAACGGCGGCTGACAGCCTTGCAGGCTGGCGGCGCGTCATGGGCAAGCTGCACACCGCCTTGGTCGACCCGCACCACCACCGCATGGCCGCCTGGGGCTTCACCTGGGCCAACTGGACGGTCAAGCTGGCGGCCGGTGCCGGGCTGCTGGCGGCCATCACCGCCACGCCCTGGTCGTCCGGCTGGTCTGGTGCCCTGACGGGCGAGCTGGCCGCCGTGGTGCCCGTCCAGGGGCCGGCCGGCTTTGGCACCTACGAAGCCGGCGTCTGGGCCGGCTATGCCCTTCACTTGGGGCCGACCGCGCCCCAGCTGCCCCTTGTGGTGCCCGCCGCGCTGGCATTGCACGTGTGTTTCCTGCTGTGCGCGGTTGGTGCGGGCTTGCTGGCGTGGCTGTTGCGGCCCGCCAGCGCCGCGCGTATTCCCGACTGACACCAGGCCGGTGTTTGCCTGAAAATTTCACTGTCTGATCGTTGTCTCCATGGTTGCCCCTGATTCCCTGCCCCGCACCGACGCCTTTCGCGTGTCCATCGTGGTGCCGATGTACAACGAGATCGACAATGTCGAGCCCTTCGTCACGGCCGTTCATGAGGCCCTGAAGGGCTACGCTCGCCCATGGGAACTCATCATCGTCAACGATGGCAGCCGTGACGGCACGCAACAGGCGCTGGACGAACAGGCCCGTCTGCGCGGCCCGCACGTGCGCCCGGTGCACCTGTGGCGCAACTTCCGCCAGACCGCCGCCATGCAGGCCGGCATCGATGCTGCGCGCGGCGAGGTGATCGTCACCCTTGACGGCGACCTGCAGAACGACCCCAAGGACATTCCGGCCCTGGTCGAAAAGCTGATTGCCGACGACCTCGACCTCGTGGCCGGCTGGCGCCAGAACCGTCAGGACGGCATGCTGCTGCGCAAGGTGCCCTCGCGCATCGCCAACCGCCTGATCCGCCGCATCACTGGCCTGGAGTTCCAGGACCTGGGCTGCAGCCTCAAGGCCTACCGCACCAGCGTGCTGCGTCGCGTGCGTCTGTACGGCGAGATGCACCGCTTCATCCCGGCCTGGATGGCCACGGTCACGTCGCCGGCCCGCATGTCGGAGGTGGCCGTGAGCCACCATGCGCGCACACGCGGCGAATCGAAGTACGGCCTGTCGCGCACCCTGCGCGTGGTGCTCGATCTGCTGGCGGTCAATTTCTTCCTGAAGTTCGCGGGCCGACCGGGGCACTTCTTTGGCGGCGTCGGTCTGGGCGTGGGCCTGCTGGGCATGATGATCCTCAGCTACCTGGCCGTGCTCAAGATGCTGGGCGAATCCATTGGCGGCCGCCCCCTGCTGTGGCTGGGCTTCTTCTGCGTGCTCGGGGGCCTGCAGTTCCTGACCACGGGCGTTCTGGCCGAGTTGCTGATCCGCATTTATTACGAGCGCGGCGAGGCCGCGCCCTATCACACCACCCTGACCACCCCGCCGGAAAACGGCGCCGGGTGGCACCAACCCGTCTGATGACGGCCTGCCGCTTCAATCCATGACGACACCGAGTACCCCATCCTCTACCGGCACCGACCCCGTCATCCCGACGCAAAAGGGTGCCCGTCCCGCCCACCGCTGGCCTCGCCTGTGGGGGCGCCGCATGTGGCTGCTGCTCACGCTGGGCCTGGTGCTGGTGGGGTACCGAGCTGCTGTCGTGAACTACAGCGGCATCTCGCTGTTCTTCGATGAAGCCCAGTACTGGGACTGGTCGCGTGAGATGCAGTGGGGTTACTACTCCAAGCCCCCCATGATCGCCGCGCTGATCAAGGCCAGCACAGCGGTGTTCGGCGACGGCATCCTTGGCGTCAAGCTCTTGACCATGCTGTGCTACGTGGCCACGGCGGCCGCCATGGTGGGCCTGGCCCGTGCGCTGTGGCCCACGTCGTCGGGCGTGCGTACGGGCGTGGTCGCCGGCGCCCTGTTCCTGACCGCCCCCATGGTCGGCCTGATGAGCCTGATCGCCAGCACGGACGCCCCCTTGCTGCTGTTCTGGACCCTCGCAGCCTGGGCCCTGTGGCGTGCCCAGGTGACCAACCGCATCGGGCTGTGGCTGCTCTGCGGCGCCCTGTGTGGTCTGGGCCTGTTGAGCAAGTACACCATGGGGGCCTTCGCCATCACAGCCCTGTGGGCGCTGTGGGGCGTCCAGGGGCCCAAGCGGGGCCTGCTGCGCGTGGGCCCGTGGGCGGCCCTGGCAGCAGCCCTGGTCGTGCTCAGCCCGAACCTGATCTGGAACGCCGAGATGGGCTTCCCGACCTTGCAGCACACAGCCGACATCACCACCCGGTCGTCACGAGACGGCGGCCCGGCAACCGCCCTGATCTTTGCCGTCGGGCAACTGCTGATCCTGGGGCCGATCGCCGTGATCGCCGGGCTGTGGCTGCACCGGCAAGGGTTGCGTCAACCGCAGGACGTGGCGGGTGCCAGCCAATGGGCAGCATCGAGCCAGATGCTGCCCCCGAGCCAGTGGGCCGCCAGCTCGCAACAAGGCAACACCAGCGTGATGCCCAGCGCTCTGGACGGTGGCGACACGGCCCGCCGGCGCGCCACGCGCAGCTCGGCCTTCTATCTGGCCTCGGTCACATCCTACCGGTACCTGGTGGCGCTGTGCGTGCCCCTGCTGGCCCTCGCACTCATCCAGGCCCTGTTCGCCGATGCCCACCTCAACTGGGCGGCACCGGCCATGATCAGCGTCTTCCTGCTGCTGGCCTCGCGTCTGAGCGCCCCCCTGGTGCCGTTGGCCGCACGCCGCCCGAATGCCTGGTTGTGGGCCGCGTTGATCAGCAACCTTGTACTCACCGGTGCGGTGGTGCACGCCCGAGACCTGCTCGGTGACAAGCTGAACCCCAAGTTCGACGTGCTCGTGCGCATGCGCGGCTGGGACGCGGCCTTCAACCAGCTGGAATCGCTGCTCGATGACCCGCGCGTGCAAGGCCTGCCCGTGGTGGCCGACAAGCGACAGCTGCTGACGCAGGCCGCGTACGAGTGGCGAGAAAAGCAACCGCGCGTCCTGGCGTGGAACCCGAACGGTCGCCGCTCCAACCATTACGAACTGCAACACAGCCTGCCCAACACCGTGGGTCAGGATGTGCTCGTGCTGTCCGACAAGGCTGCGCCCGATGACATCCTGCAGCGCTTCGCATTCAAGCGAGAACTGGGTCGGGCCGTGGTGTCCGTGGGCAGAGACCGTCAGGTGGAGCTCCACCTGTTCCTGGCACGGGGGTTTGTGGGTTACGACAATGCCACCTACGAACAACAGAGCGGCACCGCGGGCGAACGCACCGAGGACACGCCTTTCACGGAGCAGCAAAAGCCTTGAGTCACGGCGACGCACACGACGACGACAGCTCAGCCCTCCCGGCGCCGATGGACACCCGCCTGATCTGGGCGGCTCTGTTCGTGAGCGTGGCCTTGTTTGCCAAGGTGCCCAACATCGACCTGTGGTTCTCGCAGAAGTTCTACGTGGCCGGCCAGGGCTTCGTGCGCTCGGGCGAGCCGATGGTGCAGGCGCTCTACACCTTCACGCCCATCGTGGGTCACAGCCTGCTGGGCATCTGCCTGGCCGTGCTGTTGCTCGGCCCCGTGCTGGCCCGGCTGGCTCGCCGCCAAGGCCACGAGGCCATGGCGCAGCGCCTGACCGGCCTGTGGCGCCGCACGGCCCTGTCGGCGCTGCTGGTGGCGGTGCTCAGCTCGGGCTTCGTGGTCGAGCTGGGCCTCAAAAACGTCATGGGCCGCCCCCGGCCTGTACAGACCGTCGAGTTCGGCGGCACCGAACCCTTTCACCCGGCCTTCCACCTGGGTGGCCACCCGGACAAGCACCGCAGCTTCGTCAGCGGCCACGCGGCCGCCGGCTTCGCCCTGATCAGCCTGGGCTTGGCGGCCGGCCCGACCTGGCGACGGCGATGGTTCCTGATCGGCCTGGTCGCTGGCGCCACGGTCGGCATGGGCCGCATCATGCAGGGCGGTCATTACCTCAGCGACGTCATCTTCTCCTTCTTTGTCGTGTGGCTGTCCTGCGAGCTCGTGTCCTGGGGCTTGCGTCGCCATGACCTGAAGCAATTGCCGCCGGGTCATCCGGCCCGCCGCACGCCGCGGCGCGCTCTGCGCTAGCATCGGCCTTGCGCCCGCACAGGGCGCCCTCACCTGCACCGCCATTCCCTGCCCGGAACGCCCCCATGTCCTCGAACCCCGTCGCCTACGACTACACCCGCCAGGACGCCTCTGGCGCCAGCTGCACGGCCCACGCCTGGGCCAAGGTGCCCCCGACCCTGCCGGCCGACGAACGCGCTCGCGTCAAGGCCCGCATCAAGGAGTTGCTGAAGGCCCGCAATGCGGTGCTGATTGCGCACTACTACGTCGACGGCGACCTGCAGGACCTGGCCCTGGAGACCGGCGGCTGCGTGTCCGATTCGCTGGAAATGGCCCGATTCGGTCGCGACCATGCGGCCCAGACGCTCATCGTCGCCGGGGTGAAGTTCATGGGCGAGTCGGCCAAGATCCTGAGCCCGGGCAAGCGCGTGCTGATGCCCGATCTGGACGCCACCTGCTCGCTCGACCTGGGTTGCGCGGCCGACGATTTCGCGGCCTTCTGCGACGCCCACCCGGACCGCAAGGTCGTGGTCTACGCCAACACCAGTGCAGCCGTGAAGGCCCGCGCCGACTGGATGGTGACCAGCTCCTGCGCCCTGGCGATCGTCCAGCACGTCAAGGACCAAGGTGAAAAGATCCTCTGGGCCCCGGATCGCCACCTTGGCCGCTACATCCAGCAGCAGACAGGGGCCGACATGCTGATGTGGAACGGCGCGTGCATCGTGCACGACGAGTTCAAGGGGCTGGAGCTGGACCTGCTCAAGAAGAATCATCCCCGGGCGCTGGTGCTGGTACACCCCGAGTCGCCCGAAAGCGTCGTGGCCCAGGCCGACGTGGTGGGCTCGACGTCGCAGCTGCTCAAGGCCGTGGTCGAATCCGATGCACCCGAGTTCATCGTGGCCACCGACAACGGCATCCTGCACCGCATGCGGCAGATGGCACCGGGCAAGACCTTGATCGAGGCCCCCACGGCGGGCAACAGCGCCACCTGCAAGAGCTGCGCGCACTGCCCCTGGATGGCCATGAACGCGCTGCAAGGCGTGCTGGCCTGCCTCGAACAGGGCACCGGCGAGATCCAGGTCGACGAAGCCATCCGCGTCAAGGCCCACGGCTGCATCGACCGCATGCTCGATTTCGTGGCCCGCAACCCATCCGCCATCGCCAAACCGGCCCAGGGCTTCGTGCGCCACATCGGCGCTGCCTGACTTGGCCCCACGCACCGACTGCTCCCAATCCCGATGTTCGATCACAACGAAACCCTGGCCGAAGCGCGCGAGCGCAACATCCGTGATGCCCTGTTCGAGGACGTGGGCGTGAGCGACTGGACCGCAGCCCTGGTGGCGGCCGGCCAGCGCGTCAAGGCGCGCCTGCTGGTGCGCGAAGACGCCGTGCTGTGCGGCCGCGAATGGTTCGAGGGTTGCCTTCGCCGCCTGGACCCGCAAGCCAACATCGACTGGCACTACGCCGAAGGCGCCCGCATGGCAGCCGACACCGACGTCTGTCACATCCAGGCCGACGCCCGTGCCCTGCTCACCGCCGAGCGGCCGGGCCTGAACTTCCTGCAGACGCTGTCGGCCGTGGCCACCCTGACCCGTCAGCACATGGACGCCATCGAAGGTGCCTCGCCCAACCCTCGGGGCTGCGTGGTGCTCGATACCCGCAAGACCTTGCCGGGTCTGCGGCTGGCCCAGAAGTACGCCGTGCGTGTGGGCGGCGGCGCCAACCAGAGGCTGGCCCTGTACGACGGTATCCTGATCAAGGAAAACCACATTGCCTCGGCTGGCAGCGTGACGGCTGCCCTGCAACGGGCCCAGGCCCTTGTGGCCGAACAGGCTGCCCCACAGGGCCATACCATCGGGATCCAGATCGAGGTCGAATCGCTGGACCAGTTGCGCGAGGCCTTTGCGGCCGGTGCCACGAGCGTGCTGCTCGACAACTTCGACGAGGCCCTCATGCGCGAGGCCGTGGCTCTGAACCAGGCCATGACCGGTGGGCAGGCCTTGCTGGAGGCTTCGGGCGGCATCACGCTCGAGCAGCTGCGCAGCATCGCCGCGACCGGGGTGGACCGGATTTCGATCGGCAAGCTGACCAAGGACGTCAAGGCGGTCGATTTCTCCCTGCGGGTGCTCGAGCGCATCCGCTGACGCGGCTGTCCCGCGCGAAAGTGCGGGAATTTGCCACCAATTCCGCTCCACGCGTCGCGGGCCCTTCGCGCACACTGCGTCCTCAGAGACCCCGGGACGCCCTGCCATGGCCGCTGATTTCGAATCCCTGCGCAACTACTACGAACGGCAAGTGTTCGAAGCCGTGCTCATGCACGCGCCGACTTACCCGTTGCTGAAGGAAGAGCAGCTGCCCGACGTGGCCTGCGTGGCCCTGAACCGGCTGCCGCCGCGCTACATCCGCCACGAAGTGGATCTCGCGTTCTACCTCACCGAGAAGGAACGCACCGAGAACGAACGGCTGGTCGAGGATTCGGTGCGCTACGCCTTCGAGTTCGTGCAGGCCCGCTTCGCGATGCGCGCGCGCCGCTGAGGCTCAAGGCAGCCAGGCGTCCTTCTTCTTGGGCTTCTTGCACAGGATGGTCGGGAAGCTCACCGGTAGCGTGCGAGGATAGTCGCGGCTGAAATGCAGCCCTCGGCTTTCCTGCCGGGACAGGGCCGAGCGCACGATCAGTTCGGCACAGTCGACCAGGTTGCGCAGCTCCAGCAGATCACGGCTGACCCGGAAGTTCGCGTAGTAGTCGTCGATCTCGCTGCGCAGCAGCTTGATGCGGTGCAGCGCCCGTTCGAGCCGACGCGTGGTGCGCACGATGCCCACATAGTTCCACATCAGCAGGCGCAATTCGTCCCAGTTGTGCGCGATCACGACCTCTTCGTCGGCGTCCGTCACCTGGCTTTCGTCCCAGTCGGGCACTCGGGGCACCTGGGCCGGGATCTGCGCCTGGATGTCGTCTGCACACGTTCGCCCCAACACCACGCATTCCAGCAGGGAATTGCTGGCCAGGCGATTGGCGCCGTGCAGGCCGGTGTACGTGGTCTCGCCCACGGCGTACAGCCCCGGAAGGTCGGTGCGTCCCTGCAGATCGGTGACCACCCCGCCGCAGGTGTAGTGGGCCGCCGGCACCACCGGGATCGGTTGCTTGCTGATGTCGATGCCCAGGGACAGGCAGCGCGCAAAGATGGTCGGGAAATGTTCGCGCAGGAAGGCTTCGCCCAGGTGGGTCGCATCCAGCAGCACGTTGTCCAGACCGTGCTTCTTCATCTCGAAGTCGATCGCCCGGGCCACGATGTCTCGGG
>Ga0255180_1000289_pt1 | contig 19068 bp, 16 predicted proteins | sample Atl_Colum_RepB_8_FD_189933 | JGI IMG/M metagenome (GOLD analysis project Ga0255180, IMG submission 189933) | Freshwater microbial communities from Altamaha River, Georgia, United States - Atl_Colum_RepB_8d | ecosystem: Environmental > Aquatic > Freshwater > River | place: USA: Georgia... | reverse complement strand
AACTAGGTCAAATATATTGGCGAAACTATCGTTCGAGTGAAGAGGTTCTTTTAAATATAAATACCGCTCAACAATTACCCATAGAATGGATATCGGAGATCTTGCTCACGGACTGGCGGCACGAGGGTTTTTCCAAGGGCTTTGATCGTCGCATACCACTTGTTTTTCCAATTATAAAAAATCCTTTTATACTATTCGGCGGATTGTCAGAATATGATCAATATACTGACGTGCTTTCTATTCCGAACGTGGTTGGTGTCGGAATAGGTAATTTTTTAAGTTATAAAGAACATGCAATTCAAAACATCAAAGATAAAATAACCGCAATCTCCCTGCGTACAGCGCATTACACCGCAGAATAAATTATTTTTCTGAGAAAATGAACTCAAGTTCTAAATTCCCTCCAATTAAATGTAGACGCTGTCTATACACAACAGATCACCCGCTAGGATTAACTATAGATGAGGAAGGGGTCTGCTCCGGCTGTCGAATTCATGAAGAGAAAGACAGCCTAGATTGGGGGAAACGGTGGGAACTTCTGAAGGAATTGGTTGCGCCCTACAAGGTTCTCAGTGGAAGAACGTATGATTGTATAGTTCCTGTTTCTGGAGCGAATGATAGCTATTATGTTGTACATATAGTAAAGAAATGTTTGGGTCTAAATCCTCTTCTGGTGACATATAACAAATACTTCAATACACCGCTAGGAGTCCGAAATCTTGCTAATTTAAGAATTAAATTTGACTGCGACATCCTATATCAAAATATAAATCCAGTCTCAGTGAAAAAAATTACACGTACAACTTTACGAGAATTAGGAAATATTTACTGGCATTGTTTAGCAGGTCAGACAGCATTCCCTGTACAAACTTCAGTGCGCTATAAGATACCCCTGATTATCTGGGGTGCTCATCAGGGTATAGAGCAAGTTGGAATGTTCTCCCATGAGCATGCGGTCGAAATGAGTCGTAGATATAGGAAGAATCACGATTTAATTGGGCTTGAGGCTGATGATTTATTATCAATTTTTGACACTCTTAATGAAGATGATATTTGGCAGTATCGGTATCCGGACGATGCAACGTTAAAGATGGTAGAAGTGCGTGGCATCTACTTAGGAAACTATGTTCGATGGGATCCAAAGATGCAGCATGAGAAGATGATGAAGCTTTACAACTATTTAGGCGCAAATTTAGACCGAACATTCGATAGCTACGATTACGTCGATTGTTTCAATTATATGGGCATACATGACTATACAAAACTTATAAAGCACGGATATTCAAAGGTTACCGACCATGCCTGTCGTGAAATTCGGCATGGGCGTATCAGCCGAGAGGAAGGTTTTAGTCTTGTTAATCACTTCGAGTCAAAGCCCGTACCGTTTATCGATCAATTTTGCCAGTGGTTAGAGATTTCTCCTCGAAGTCTAGCATTCATCCTAAATCAACATGGCGCGAACAATCGAGCTTCAGTAGGCTACGATGGTAATTATGAGTATTCACAGCAAAAGAGAAGGGCGCCCACGAAGCTATTAGATCCCTCAGAAATACTAAGTAAGCTCGCATTCGAGAGTGCTACATCGTGGGAATTGAAAGCGGGTGATCAATATATAACTTTTGGAAAGGGTTGGTCTAAGAATGACAGAACTTTGTGCTAGGACATTTTTATCGAAGTTCTCCCGATTAGTACGCAACGGGTCTAGAGTAAACGTGATACCAGGGCATTATTGGAAAAGTGTCTTGCGTCAAAACTCATGACTGGAATCTTGAAGAAAGCGTAAGCATGTAGGCAAGTAGTTGAGGTGTGCGGATAGTACGGGATTCTGGATGCGACGTGTTGTAACCAGAAGTGTAAGTTCGGTGGGATATCGATCTCGGTAGCTTAGCTGCTGAGCTATTCGGAGCTTGAAAACAGCAAAGTCAGGCGACTGTTAGGGCACCCCTACTTAAATATTACTGCATAAATTGATGTCGCTGAATTCAGCTTCTAGATGACAGGAGCAGAAGTGCTCCTTATTCTTCGTAATAGGAGTACTGCTATGTCTATGCCGATACCTAACAGAAGTAACGTTGAGGTGGTTACCTCGGCGCAGCGGCCTAGGCGCTGGACCTTGGAGGAGAAAATCAGCACGGTGCGCCGGGCCTTAGAGCCTGGGATGAAGGTCTCACTTGCCGCTCGAGAGGCTGGGGTGGCCCCGAGCTCTAAGTCCTCCAGTGGAAGCGGCTGTGCTTAGAAGGTGCTTTGTCAGCGGTGGAGGCCAATGAGCCGGTGGGGCTGCCTCAGAGCTGCAAAATGCCTAGCGTCAGATCAAGCGACTCGAGCAGGCCTTGGGCCGCAAGACGTTTGTAGACGAGATACTCAGGGAGGCGATGGATGTTGCCAAGGCGAAAAAGTAGCTTGCGCGCTCGCCAGCGTTGCCCGAGGACGGCCAGTGAAGACCGTCTGCAAGGCATTTGGGCGTTGCGCACAGCAACATCATGACGATGCGCTCCCGGCCTCCCGGTTGGAGTGATTGCAGACGAGCCGCCAAGAGCCCTGCGGCCGATACCGAGGTAATGGGTGAGGCCAGGGCTGTAATAACGAGCAAACCCAGTTATGGCTACATCCGCGTCTAGGGCATGGTCAGCAATGCGCGCCGCTCCCAAGGACGCCCTGTGGTTAACCGTAAGCAGATTTACGGATCATGAGGAATAATAACCTTTTGTTGCACCAGCGCGGCCTTCGCAGAAACGACACGGTATCGTCGACTGCACATTCTTTTGCTATGATGAAGCGTCAAGGTGCATCGCGCACGAGCCGACCGAGTTTATAAAGAAGCGGGTTTGACGGTGCGCCGAAAAAACCCTGAGCGTGTTGCCGAGGTCGAGTGGGTGCCGGCTGTGACACCTTGCGTGTCAAACATCTCTTGTGTTGCAGATACTACCAATTGGCTGGCCGATGCCAGGAGGCGCGGACTCACAACATGTCGAACAATTTCATACAAGTGCCTGACCATTCATGTGGATTCATCGCTTACAAGCGGAGGATTGCCGATGTCATAAAAACGCTCACTGATCTAACGGATCCGTCGTCAATAATCACTGCGAACAATGGATCTGAGTTTGCGGGAAAAATCATAGATGATTAATAGGCTTATACACATAGTGTTCATGTCAACTAAATCGACCCAGAAAAACCGACATAGAACCGATTTCGACAAAACTTTAATCGTCGCTTACGGGGCTAACGCTAGATATCTTCTACCGACCCGCACGTTAGAAATATTATCTAGAAGGGCCTCAAATACTATATAAAGGAAAAAACTTATTGCAACCTAAAAGGCTATTCTCTCAAAAAATTTTTTACGGCCTTTTTAAACAGAGACTTAAACAAAAACTCTTATCAGATTAGTTTTAACAGTCCTTTTTTAGCCACTGTTATATAAGGCTAAATAAAATATGATTAACACAAAATTGAATTTATTAAATAATAACAAAGTCCCTCCTAGCTTCACGACTAATTTGCAGGAAAAATATGACTGGATTTGGTTACCGTCCGCCGATGTCACACAGTTGCTAAACATGCGTAATGCAGAGCACGTACTCTCCAATATGCGCAATCCCTCTCGGATAACTCAGGAGGCACATTTAGAATTTCTACAAAAATACAACGATCTCCAAAGAGTTGATTTTATCCTAATACATAATAGTAGTGGTGAATACGTGGGAAGCATGAATATTTCACTAACAGGTTATGGATTCGAAATCGGAAAGTACATTGGAAATGTAAACTATTTAGGTCGTGGGATTTCCCATCCAATGTCAATGAGTTTTATACAGTACCTGAAGGATAATCTCAGTGAGATAACTAAAATTTGTTCAGTTACAAGACTAAATAATTACAAAAATATTAATCTAAATTTTAAGCTTGGGTTTAGAATTATCTCGCTTGTAGAAGAAAGATATTGGCTTATGGAGCTTGTCTAATGTGCGGTTATGTTTTTGTTTCATCTAGAAACCAAATTACGAGGGAAATTGACGCAAACGTTTTACAACATAGGGGTCCTGATCACACAAAAGAGATAGATTTAGGTTGGTGTAGAGTTCGTCATTGGCGCTTAAGTATTCAGGATTTAACATCACACTCAAATCAGCCTTATTCTGACCAAGTAGATTATCTCGTTTACAATGGTGAGCTTTACGATTTCCGAAATGTCGCATCACGTATTTTCTCAAAATTGTTCGACAGCGATACGCAATTTTTATTTCACGCACTTAAAAAAAATTGTTTTGAATTAATTAAAAATCTAAGTGGATTTTATTCGTTTGTTTTTATAAAGCATCTTGAAAAACGGTTTTTTTCAACACGAGATTACTTCGGAAAAAAACCGTTGTATTATTATTTCGATAGTGATTTATTAGTTGTCGCTTCGGAAGATCGTGCTGTAAAGGACATAGCACAGAAATATGGAAGGTCTATAAAAATAAAGCCAGCATCAATATTTCACTACATTTGTTATAAAGACCTACATTTCGGCAATACATATTACGACAACATATATGAACTGGCGCCGGGGTCTTTTCTAGAATTCGATTTTGAAACCTGGACTCTCTCAATCAGTAAATCTTGGGAAGATTACTATGTTTCGAAACCTTTTTATAAGGAAGAGAAGTTTAAAAAAGTTGCTAACGACACATCGGAAAGGGTTTTGCAACAGTCGATACAACATCTTATCAACTCAATAGAAAAGCGATTTATCGCGGATGTCCCAGTATGGCTGGCGTTATCTGGCGGAGTCGATTCAACTCTGTTAGCGCTGATTGCTAAGGAAAAAAAGAAAAATTTTGACAGTGTCTTTACCGTAAGCTCGAAGAGTCGGCCGTCGGAGTTAGAAAAATCTAAAATACTATGCGACACTTTCTCTATCAATCAACATATAATAGACTTTGATTCAGTTGACTTCTTTGATTTGTTGAGAAAAGCCATCTATGCCCAAGCAGCCCCGCTAAGTCATCCACACGCTCTAGCGTTATTTGCGCTGACCAAAGAAGTATCTAGGATCGGTAAGGTTTTGATAACTGGTGAAGGAGCAGACGAGCTTTTTTACGGTTACGAACACTACAAACATGGCAACACCACATTTGCGTTCTTGAAACACATCAATCCTCATGAGTACTTTGATGATGATGGAAAGACTAAAGGGTTATTCAAGAATTTCGAATTGGAAAAATATCTTGAAAACAATGATTCAAGAGATCTCGACGTCAAGACACATCTTTTATCATTACTGAGGCGTAACGATAGGGTTTCTATGCGAAATTCAATCGAGTTAAGATCCGCATATCTGGACTTCGAACTTTTTCAATTTATTTCACAGGCGCAAGAGAATTGCTCTCTCCCTACTGGAAAGGATTTAGCAGTAAAAATGATTAAGGATATTTTTCCTCGTTACGAAATAGATAGACGGAAAATAGGTTTTTATGTGCCATTCGATGATTGGTTTGAAACGCACAGAAATAATGATGTTTTGGTGAAAAGATACATCGATAACGCAAATTCGTTTTTAAAGATGAATTTTGGTTTGACCTTGAAGAAAAATGCGCAAGTAAAAGGGAAATTAGCTTGGGCATTACTTAATATTGGTGTGTTTCATGAGGTATGGGATTAAGATTATATGACTGACAGTGAATTAATCGAATACGCAGTCTATCATTGGGTTTTCGGAAAAGATTATAAATTGCCTGGTCTAAATGCAAATGGCTCTGTGGCACATGATTTTTTTGAACGATACCCCGCGAAATCAGATTATCAGGCGTTTTCAGATCAATTTTCTTTGATTAAAAATGACCAATGCTTGAAGGACGCTGACAGCTTAATGTTATGTTCCGGTGGCGTTGACAGCTCTTTGCTAGCTTACTTCAGAAGTCATAATCTCAATTCTCGACCGCAGAGTTTTATTCATACATCCTATGTTAATCACAATAAGAATGACTTACAGAAATTTATAAACGTTTTGGAGTTATGCCCAAGTATTGCCTTTGTATGTTCAATTGATCAGGCCGAATATATCGCTGGGATTGAATTACTTTCAAAGAATAATTTTTATCAGAATACATATGCGCCAACGTTAGCCTACGCCCTTGGAACGCTCAAGGAATATAGGTTCACGTCAGTTATTACTGGTTCCGGCCCGGATGAACTATTTTACGGAATGGAAAAATATTCTTGGGATATCTTTGAAAAGTTGTCTGATGAGCCTATCGCCAAAGCATTGGAAAAACTAGACCCTCGCTATAATTTAGCCGCTTATGCTAGGTTGTTTAACTCCAAGGGGCAAGATCTTTACGGAGAAGTCGTGCGTAAGCGGCGAGCATTGTATGAGAGTATTGCAGACTTAAGAATGAATATTTTTGATTCTCAGCGTGTTCTGGCTTATGCGACCGTTACAGCCCAACATATGCAGTTGTTCAACAAACTCGCAGATATTTTTCACCTTGAACATAGAGCACCCTATCTAAATGAGCAGCTTGTGCATTTAGCACTCACAACCCCACTTGTCGAGTTGGTTGATATAGGTGTTGATAAGCGAGTAGAGATAGGTAAAAAATATCTCAAGACATACCTTTTGCAATATTTTTCTAGAGATCACGTGCATGGTAAAAAAATTGGATTTCATGCGCCCACTACTCAGTTTGTCTATGAATATAGTAAATCTTTCTTATTAAATAATATTGATTATCTTCCTTGTTGGTTAGACAAAGATAAGGTATTGAGAGAACTAGATTGCAGATTTAATGAAATAGGTCCGCCGACTGACTACTTCCTTTATTCACTAGTTAATGTAATTAAATATCGAATGGAAAATAGCAATGATTATTAATGGGTTTAAAATATCCAGCGATAGCGAGGTCTATTTGATAGCCGAAATGTCAGGAAATCATAGCGGTAATATTGATATCGCATTCGATACTATCAGAGCGGCCAAAGAATCCGGTGCAAATGCTATTAAGCTCCAAACATATACCCCAGACACACTAACAATTAAGTCTCATCGTCCTGAGTTTTATCTGTCTGGCGGACTCTGGGACGGCCGACATCTTTACGATTTATATCAAGATGCTCATACGCCTTATGATTGGCATGAAAAACTTTTTGAATATGCGAAGAGATTAGATATCACGATATTTTCTACACCCTTCGACGATACCGCAGTTGATTTATTAGAGGCACTTGATACGCCCGCATATAAAATTGCTTCTTTTGAGATAATCGATACGCCATTAATAAAGAGAGTTGCTTCAACAAAAAAGCCACTTCTAATTTCTACTGGCGCTGCATCAATTTCGGAGATTTCTGAAGCTATTCAGGTTGCGCGCCAAAGTGGGGCAGAGGAAATACTATTGTTCCACTGTGTTAGTGCGTATCCGGCCCCGCCTGAGGAATGTCAGTTACAAAATATTAAGCTATTAAGGGAAAAGTATGGGATCTTAGTAGGATTATCGGATCATACTATCGGCCCAGAAGCTAGCTTCTTATCGGTTGCAATGGGGGCTTGTGCTATTGAGAAACACTTTATCGTCGATAGGTCGATTGGTGGAACAGACTCTGAGTTCTCGGCGACGCCAGCCGAGTTTAAGGAGTTGAGATCAAGAGTTGACCTTGCAAAAAAAATGTTAGGTAAAAGTTCTTTTTCTCGGTCGGTATGCGAGAATCAAAGCAGAGAAATTAGGCGCTCGATTTATTCAGTTTCTAATAAAAAAAAGGGCGACACTATTAGCCGCGAAGATCTAAAGATTATCAGACCTGGACTTGGTCTCCATCCAAGGTTTCTTGAATATTTGGTGGGCTCAAAACTGCTTAAGGACCTCTCCTATGGGGAGCCGCTAGATTTAAGTTTTGTAGATCACAGGGATTTTCCTCAAACGTCAAAGGCTTGCGATTTTTTATTTGATGAAGTCTCTCCTACACAAGACCAAATAAGTATTCTCTATGAATTGTTAAAAAGCCGAAAGTTTCGGATTAGTCACAAGCACGTACCCACGTTTGAAGAACACGTTAATTTTGTGAATAATCATCCCTATCGAAAGTGGTGGTTAATACATGATTCAATTAACAAGTTAAATATTATTGGTTCTGTTTACGTTAGTTTTGATAATTCAGTAGGCGTCGATCTTAATTTTGAGAAAATTTCTTTTTCTGCAGCTTTCTTCAATCAGAAACTCAGGGAGGTCATTAGTCCACTTATTTCTGAGCCATCAAAGACTTTTTGCGATTTTTTCTATAACGTTGCTCCCGATAATCATGATTTGATCGATTGGCTCAGCGAAGCTGGTTATGCTACCTCCCAAGTGTCATTATCGCTCAAGTGATTTTGGCGAGATCACCACTGTGGTCTCTCTCATCAATTAAACAGTGAAGATGTAGGGTTTTCTGCTTGTTGCCTGAACATTTTGGATGGCGACTTTCCGAACGCCCGATGGGGGCGTTCCTCGTTGTAGACCATGATCCAGTCCTCGTTAATCTCACGGAACTGATCCAAATCTTCAAAAAGATAAGCTTCCGGGACCTCACGACGATATGTTCTGTTAAACCGCTCGATAAAGGCATTTTGGCTTGGCTTTCCGGGCTGGATGTAACGCAGCTCCGCGGCCTTGTCCTCGCACCATTGAAATAATGCTGCGCTGTGCAGCTCCGGGCATTGTCCAGGCGTATGGCCAAAGGGGGCCCATAGCTCTCGCTGAGTTGTTCCAGGGTGCGGATGATCCTTCCAGCAGGTAGGCTTGTGTAAATCTCAATGGCAAAGGTTTTGCGATTCGATTCGTCGACGATCTTTAGGGTTCTAAATGGCTTGCCGTAATAAAGCGTGTCGTGCATGAAGTCTAAGGCCCAGGTGATGTTTTTTTGGGTTGGGGCAATCAGCGGCTGCTTCGGTAACTTGGGCAGCCTGCGCTTGGTCCGCCTTGGCAGGTTTAGCCGCATGTCCTTGTAAACCCGCCACACCCGCTTGTGGTTCCACAGATACCCGTTATTGCGCATCCAACTGAAGCACAGCCCAAAACCCCAGCGACCATGCTTGGCCACGATCTGATTCAGCATGTCCACTACCGGCGCATCCTTGGCAGATTGATCCATAGGCTTGCGGTAATACGCCGCCCGAGACAGGCCCACACAGCCACAGGCTCGGGTGATCGGGAGTTTCTCTTCGCCAACCAGGTAATCCACCGCTTCTCGCTTTCTGGCTGGCGTTAGCTCTTTTTTGTGATCAGCCCCTTCATCGCCTTGTTCTCAAGGGTCAGATCAGCCACGATCTGCTTGAACTCCGCCAGCTGCGCCTCTAGCTCCTTGATCCGTTTGAGCTCAGAGGCGTCCAGCCCGCCGTACTTGGCCTTCCACTTGTAGTAGCTGGCCGAACTGATCCCGTGCTTGCAAATCAAGTCATCCCCCAGCAACCCAGCGTCCGCCTCTTTGGGAATCGCCACGATCTGGCTCTCCGTAAAACGCGCCTTTTTCATGCAAGACCTCCTGTCGTAAAATGCTGCCAAACGACGAAAGACCCCGCACCCCCAGTATCTAATTTAGGGGGAGACTACAGCAGGAGCTTTAATGGATCACTATTAAGATAAAACATTAATCGAACAATAGATCCAATCAGTGCGAATCCCAAGAGAATCGTCTATAGATTCCCGTAGAGTACAACTAAACACAAAAGCTCAAAGAGATCCGGTATCCTTACAAAGGGCCTTGCTTATAGATCCCTGTCTGCGGGAACCGTATCAAACTCGTATTGAACTCGATATCAGGGCAGAATATCCCGGAATCATCTATAAATATATTGATTTGCGTAACGTATAAGAGGGCTCAACTCCCCGAAATTCTGCGAAATGACATCATATGAATCAGTGTTTGCTTGCTTGACTAGGGTAAATATAATTTCAAAGCATATACGGGATCTTTCGATAGGGGTAACGCCCCTATGAATACCGTTGGTGTCTTCAAGGAAGCCATCGCCAGAATTTCCAAGTATTCGTATCGGATCTCCAAAATACTGACTAAGCAAGTCCGAATCGTATCTATGTTGATCTATATGCTGTTTCAGTAGATTTGCCTCGAGTGCTGTAAGCCTTTCAAGGTAACTTTCTATATAAGCATATCTATGTGTATATTTAAAATATTCGTGAGGACCCGAAAGGTCATTGACATCAGTTAAATATACAAAAAGATTTACAGATCGGAAGTCTCCCCTATCCTGATGAAAAAGATGAGCCCCTTTAGAACCGAGATTATTAGGAATAGATTTCCAGAATGTAACGGACGAGACAACAGCAGGAGCACCTAGGTAACTAGATACCATTGCGATTAGGGGCTGATTGAAGAAAAATTTATCCTTTAGAAAATCCATTTCAAGGAGAGGTCTAACGTCAAAGAACTGATAGCGAGAGCTATTTTTTTGTTCTTTCGTTGCTTCTAATTTTTTGAATCTATTACCAAAGTCATCTTGAAAATATGCATCACTATCGAGTATTGAATTCAACATAGCTTTGACTTCCGAGTCCGTAAGTAACGACTTAAACGTGAATAAGCCGCAGTGTGACAGCTCCCTAAGGATCGAAGAGCAAGCGATTGCATTAAAATCAAGTCGCATTACAGATGGGATTTCTAATTGTGGCATCTGTACCCTTAACACCTCGGCTACTATCTCACCAATTTCTTCCCGGGTTTTTTTAGGGATTGCGCTTTTTAAAGCATTGAAATAAAAGTTTTTAGCTAACATTGTAAAAAATTGACGCTTAAGTTGCAAAAGACTAGATTAAAAAAAGTAAAAACTACACTTAGTTTGGAAGCATAAGGTGCCCGCTGTTTTACAATTTCAAGGCGATTTAGTGTTCAAAATTACTCTTTTCTATTACGAAGTCAGGCTTTGCAGATAATTCGCATAACGTCTTGAAACGTCGTCATGTTGAGAAGAAAATTCTAAAAAATGTTTCCTAACTCCAGAGTTTTGCCAGATTATACCCCCATCATTACAGTCATAATCAACGATATCCTCGTCGAAGAATCCAATTTTTCCGGCGAATTGAAAACTGAATCGATGAACTAAGTACATCGCAAGTTGATCTGCACCCCAACGCACGTTATCTCGCAATAGTAGTTGGTAGAGGTAGTAAGATAATCTTGACACGTAAGCTTTCGTAAAAGATGTTGAGTTGAATAAAACAGTACTAGCATTGTACTGATTCCATGGATGTCTGCGACCCGGTCTAATCCTTAACGCAATATCGTTTTCTGCATGTGTGCTAAAGATACTTTCTATGGGATTTGCTACCAGAGAATCCGCATCAAGCATTAATACTGCTTTAGCCTTGGACATTAGAAGATGATGTACGCTAAAAAAACGAGATATATGATAAAAGCACTTTCGTGAATAATCACTATTGCTAAATCCAACAGAACTTGTATAAATTAACTCGCAAATATTAGGAAAACTATTTTTAATAAAAGTGAAGACGTCGTTCTTTCTGCTGCTCGGTACGTCGATAACTTCTAAAGCTATCTTGACTAAAGGGCTTTGCTTTAAAGCAGACTTAATTAATGGAACACTAAATTTTTTGAAATAATTTAAGTCTGACGAAATAAAAATAATCCTTTCATTTTCGACAGGCTGAAGAACCTTCGCCTCAAATAAGCTTTTTGTGTAAAAGTCTGAAAATTTCTGCTGATACTTTTCTTGGTAATGCTCTGTTGATAACGGATCAAGTACTGACATCCAAGTTGATTTCGGGAAATTAACTTTTATACTTTCGATTGCCTGGGAAAAAATTTTAAGGTCATCTTTGTGAAGCGCACAAAACGCGAGACTGTCCAAGTGTGAATAGTCAATATTTTTAGCTTCTCTTATAGTTTCTGCTGTTAAAGAAGCTAAAATGTCAAATTCAAACTTCGTATGTCTGAAGCCAAGTTCCTCTACGTTAAAGCAGTGATACTTTGGCTCATTCCGTATCCATCTTTCTGAGAATTCCTTGTACTCAATAAGCGCATACAGTACGTGAAAAAAAATCTTCTTATTTTTCGAATATTTCTTTATTAGATTATTGTAATCGGATAAAAATTCGATATCTGAGATTTCGTTTTTATTTATCAATTTTGCGACTTCTAGATCAACTCTTACTCCACTTTTAATCAAATGTGCTAGGAGCTTGTCCTTTTGTTCACGTAGCTGTAACGTACTGATGTGCTTAAGAAAGACTTCGTGGATCTTCGACGGGGGTTCTTTGAGAAGGCGATCTAAAATTTCATCGGTCGCACTTAGGAATTCACTCGGTGATCTATTTAAATTATCTCCTTTGAAATGCGACAGTATTTCTATCTCTGATACAAATGTAGAAGTCTGTTTCTTGTCTCTTGTTGATTCAAGATAGAATAGAGAGGGTAGTATTTGATGTACATTAACATTGCTTTCGCAATTTCCGCTCAAAATCTGAATTTTTTTGTTGATTATGTCTTGCGTTATCGAACATTTTTCCGTGGCATGAGCGACGTCGCCAAGGTCTTTAAAACCTAGATCTTTTGGAGCTTGTGCGTCTCTTAAATAAGAATCACACAGGTTCACAAAATCGTAGATCGGCTTTTCTGAGTTGGCACCGTAAATCAATTCGGCCGATTTTTCAAAGTTTTTTTCTAACAGATCATCGGGATATGACTTGATAAAGCTATTTATTTCCTCAAGCGTAGTTACCGTTGGATTTACATAATTCGACACGAGTCCACTTGCATAGTCATTTTTACTGTCCGACATGATTGATAGTGCGGGAACTCTCATCAGGGCCGCCTCAAATCCGGTCGTGCAGCCAACATGGATCAATAAATTACTTCTTCGGGTAAGAGGGACGTGGCTGCCATTTCTACTTATTTGTACATTTTTGAATTTTCTTAAATACTCGTTCCAGGTCCCTATATCTTCATTCGGGTGAGGTCTCAAAACTATTCTAAGATCTTTTTCACTGTTCGATTCAAGGAATTTTTTGACCATCTCAAGTCCAAACTCCTCCATTTTTATTGAATCTTCGAACAATTTAACGGTGAGATCATCTTTTGGATTTAATACTCCGCTCTGAATCGCCGCCTGCCTTACGAAATCTAAGGATTTCCATCGACTATTGATCGCACCAAAGTTTGTGTTTATTTGAATGAAATTATCAGGATACTCGTATTCAGGCTGAAGCGTATTTAGGTCAACATAATCCGAAAACTTTTTATTTAGTATCGTCCCCCTGATATTTCCAAAAGGTTGAGATTTCAGTCCCAAAGAATTTAGATACAGGGTTTCAGACGGACCATTCGAAATTATCTCGTCAATAAACTGTTCTATCTTTTTATCTGCTACTGATCTTATGATTGACTGAGAAATAGCTCCAAACAGCTCCTCTTCGATTGCAAATACAATGAATCCATGTTTCTTAGCTAATATCATTGAGTACCAATATATTTTGTGATAGCTCTTGAAACAAATTATTCCAGGTGGGAGATTCGCAATGTTTCTCATAATCGCCCATTGCTGACCAATTACGACACGGTAGCCTTGAGCCACTAAGTGATAGCCGAGCAATAACTTTGAGTCTAATTCTCGCTTATCAAACTCGATCAATAAATAAACTGTTTTGGTCAGCGACATATTTTCTTTGCGTATTCAAACATTATTGCTTTTCGTGCTTTTCCCTTGAAATGTAAAAAATAGTGTTCGCCAGGATCTGCTATTCGTTCTGGTAGTCGACCGACTAAAGATTCGCTAATTTTTCCAAACTTTACATACGAACATTTACTCAGCTCACGGAGAGCTTCTTGATCTCCATACCATAAGCTAAATTTCGGGTCCATCTTAGCTAAGATGTTATAACAATCTTTCCATATTTGTGCCGATCTCGTAATTGTGAAGCAAGCTACATAAGGATAAACTTCCCCAAAGGTCTTATTTAAGTATTCTGATAAGCTCAAGCCTAAGTAGTTTGTATTGATAAAGTCGTTGTTTCCATAAGCTCGCTCACAAGCTACCAGATCGTATGACTTAAGTTGCTCTTCCACTGAAAATTTCCGCATCATCAACATATCAGTATCAATATAAGCCGCTGGTTTTGTTAAATTAAGCTCAGCGAATGCATATAGTCTGGCTAACATTAACCGTTCGGAATCTACATCAAATCTTGCAATTTTACTTATTCCATTTACTGCGTTTGTTTTCGTATCAGAACACTGAATTACCTCCGCTTCATTGTCTAAGGTGTTTATAGAGTCAACGAGCGCCTGAGCTTGGTCAGTATCACCGACACAAAAAAATACAAACGTATTTTTTAATTCGTTTGATTTTTTATTGAATTCTTTCATTCTAGGAGATTTCTAAATTATATGAGGTATATCGAAGTAATATATTTTTAACTTTTGAAAGAAGTTCGATTGTCTGAAGGAGACTCCAGCTATCTTTTTCTAAGCATCTATGACGTATCCTATTGATGCTGAACTTGCGATATTTTAATTTGCTTGTGCCCGGAAATATAGTTCGACTCATATTGAATCTTATCTGATAATAATTTTAAGTCCTAAAAGGGGCATCAATAATAAATTAGTTAGTGTTTCTAATTTTTCTAAAAAATAGTTATTTATTTTTTCTCGTGATCAACAGAACTCGTCTATTTGTATCTTCGCAAGAATCTTGCGAAAGACAGATCTTGAAGTCGTATATCTTTGGGATCCGGAGCATAATATCCTCCGTAGTTGCAAACGAGCATCCTGCAATATCTCCTGGCACGTCCCCTGCGGCGCTCCTAATAACCGTATGATCTGAATCCGCTGTTGATCCTATCGCTAAGAGCCCTCCTTTTTTTAGAACACGCGAATATTCAGCCAACGCCTTTTCAGGATCATGGCTATAATTAATTACCCACGCACTTATAACGACGTCGAATTCGGAGTCTGAAAATCTCAACGCATGCATATCGCCGAGCTCTATTAATGGAGATGAACTGATCAAATCGATTGCTGATATATTTCGTAAGTCAAATCCAACAGATAGTAGGCAGTAAATCTCCATTTCTGTTCTTGGGCCAATTAGTAGTACTTTCAAATATTTTGCGCTTTCAAAAACTGGTGATAGTGACGCAAGCGCGCTAATAAGACGTCCTGGACGCGTTGTCGTAGCAAATTTATTTTCTGCGCGTATAATCTCCGACAAATTATGGTCAATTGTTCTCTTAGCAATTTTTCCATCACTCTGCGAATTTAGTGTTCTTACTTTCCCATATTGCTCAAATCGCTTAATTGCATAAAATCTCCGAAAGCGCGGAAGTAAAAATACCAATTGTGGATTAGCTTTTAGTTCTTGTTGACAGAAGTCAAGGTCTTCTTTTGTTAGCTTCATTTTGAATTATTTATCGCTTTTGTTTCGTAACCCATACTGAGTCTCAGTTTTTATCCGTAGGTAAACAACAGGGTGAATGTAGCATGCATGTGAATATTTTTAAGATTATATTTACCGAATTCAAAGAGCCAGACTAAGTTAGAAAATCTTACTTAAATGATTTCACGGAAATATCAAAGTCAGTTTTCGGATATATTTTTCTGCTCATAGGATCTCAGACATAAATTTATCTACTGCATTATTTTATGATCGAGCGCGAAAGGTTTGTTAAATAGATTTATTTCTATTTTTGTTATATTTTTCATTTGACTAGGCGTCTCTTGGGGTCAATATTCTAGCGTCATCTTTGCTATTTTACTCTCTCTTTCACTCGGTTAGTATGAGAATCAATCTAATAAGAGCTTCGCTTTAATTCCACGGTTGAAAAGCTATTAGAAAATTTCTTTGGTTGTATGTCTTTTGGAATGCGTATTGTTCACTCCTCGTTTTATTCTTTGCGTCAGTTCTCGATAATTTTTCCAGCATGACGATCTGGTAGAAGCCATTTTTTAAGATTCCTTCAGAAGTTTTCGTTAAATTTCTCCCCAAAGCGGTCCTTAATAGGTCATTCTGGCTCGATTAAGTCGTTGTACGTTATTCATACAAGCCAGCTCGTCTATGAGTCTTCTTGCGCACTCCGAATTAAAAGTTTGAGAGAAATGCATAGCCAACGAGCGACAGCACTGTCTTTATATTCGGACCTTGCGGAGTCTTGGTTTCGTCGAATACACCTTTTGACATATAATTCCTAGCAATAATTGCGACTTCGTATGGAGCAGAGTGCAATTCCTCAAGCAATATATTCCATTTTATGTTCTCAGTAGCGTCGATAAAGTGTACTTTTGGTTGTACATCAGGTTTAGTGCCGTTATTCACAGAGTCAAACAAGTTACGCATAATCTGAGCTGAAAACGTGGAGACCGGTTTTATTTCTTGGTGCTTTGCCTCATTTACGTAGAATATAGAGGGTGCTTCCTTCATCCTCAAGATGGAAAAGGCTATAGACCAATAAAAAGTTGAATCGCTATGATTCCTTACGTGTACACTATTCATTCGCATGAAAAGCAGTTCAGATAGCGTTGGTAAATTTGTATAAAATTCATAATCTTGTATCCGCAAATCAAATCGCTGATTAAAAAGCCCTAAAAAACCCTCAGCAACTGATATCTCTCCGATGTATCTGTTTATTTTATTAATCGCAAGTATTTCGTCGTCTGAAATAATTGCCTTTGCATCAGGGATACAGGACTTTACTTGAGCGCCAAGATTTTTCATTTTTATCCTTCAAATAACTTACTTATTCGTCCAAAGTATTCTGTAACTGATTCTTTTTCTGTCATGCGTACAATATTGACATCTGGATAGACAAAACTCTTTGTTGATCTCAGGCCCCAGCAAAAAGGTTGTTGAGTTGTATTTAATAAGAGATAAACCTTTTTGCCCGATGCCGCAGCGAAATGGACCATTGCAGTGCTTATAGAAAGAATGACGTCACATGACGTAATTAGGGCATGCCATGTATCTAGGTCATTTTGGAAGTTTACTCCCTCGATAAATTTGACGTTGTATCCATTGGTTTTACAATAGTCTTGCTCTTTCTTTGTGTCACCATACTGCAGACTGACAAATGTAACGTCTTTTCTAGATATTATCGGTTCCCAATGTTCTAGCATTATCGATTTTCCTTTCTTTTGACGTTCCCAAAATCCACCCGTCCAGGAAATTCCGATCAGAGGTTTATTAGCACCGAATTCTTTTAGTTTTTTTCTAAATTTCTCTACCTTTGCTGAGTCTGCAATTAGATAAGTGGCTCTACCTTTTTCGAAGTCTTTTTTCTTTCTCCTAAAATCCTTCATTAAGCTACCAATCGGTATTAGTCCCTGCACTTGATCGTTGTTCTTTAATAAATTTATCAATCCGAATTCATGTACTGATATCTTGGGAAACGATCGACGAAATATTGGGATCATTCTTTTGTCGCAAACTAGAATAATTTTTTCTGTTATTTGTGACAGTTCTTTTAGTACACTTGCGAAGTAGACTTGATCTCCAATTCCTTGCTCGCCAGCAATCACCACCCAGCGTTCGGGATCGATAGCGTTTACCGCATCAACTCTTGCGAGATTTTTTGTAATGATTGGAAGGGGTCTACCGATCTTTCCAATATCACTACTTAGGCCGTTTTCATAATATTCGAAGCCTATCTGAAATTTCTCTAGTCTTAAATATGAGAATGATGCGTTCCATTTGGTCGCAGCTCCAAGATTAGTTTTTGAGGCTATATAGTCATAGGTATTTACTGCCTGTTTCGGATCGATTTCTGACAATAAATCTGCTTTTATTTTTAAGAGATCGATCTGTTCCGGAAATTTTTCTAACGCCTCATCCATCGCTTTTAAAGCGGGCTCAAACTCGTATTTCGCTCTCAATGCACCTATATGAAGGGAGTACACATTCGGTCCCGGATTTTTTTTTAGTAGCCTTGAAGTAATGTTTAATGATTCGTCAAATTGTTGGTTTTCGCTGTAAACAATCGCTCTATTCAGCAGAAAATTTAAATCCTCCGGGAACGCTATGAGGGCTTCATCTAAGAGTTTTTCTGCGGTTCGCCATTGCTTCCGCGCGACTTCACAAAGCCCAAGATAACCCTTTGCAAGATGATTTTCCTTGTTTAGCTGTATTGCAACCCTTAGCTTGTCGGCCGCATGATCGAACTTTTTACTTGCTATATCAATGAGAGAAAGAAGTGAAAATCTGGTGGAATCATCGTTGGAGATTTTTAAAGCATATTGTTCAGCTGCTGATAAGTCACCTGAGTTTAACAAGCGCTGAAATCTTCCGAGTGGTGTTTCAGTTTTTTTTCCTTCGCCCATTAATTTTTCCATATTAATTTCTAAATTATTCATTGAAAAAAAAACCCGCTGTTAAGCGGGTTTTAAGGTTTTTTATTGCTTAAATAATCTTATTTTTTCGTATTAATCTATCTATGCCTTATCTAACTTCTCTTAACCGTAGGGCATTTCAGGATCAATTACGCATTCACGATCTAAGACTATTCAAAGTCTATATTTGCAACGTTCCATCCTGCAAGGCCTGCCGCAGAAATACCCTGTAGCGTTGCTACCGTCGTTGATGAGGCATTCGTCGCGATCAACCCTGTTCCTCCCGAAATAGCATTGGTATCTACAGAGGTAATGTATGAGTTTGATCCATCTGTCCACACCACCAAAAGATCTGCGTTGGATTGGCCTACTGCGGTGGCCACAGTAACTCCTGCTGTTCCGTAGTTAGCAAGGGTGATTTGTGCTGCTCCGCCCGTAGCGATGGCTTGAATCATTTCAGTCACCGTTCCGAACGCCGTCGCACTAATCACTACATACTGGTGTCCAGTGCCAAAAGTGGTTGCTCCATAACTTCCGCCAGTTATAGCCAGGTAATTAGAAGCTTGACCAGTGGCGTTTTGGGCTAGAGCGGCTGTTCCCGAATCCCCATAACTGAAAAATGCCAAGTTACTACCGGTCCCAGTTGTCACATCAAGCCGGATTCGATCACCAGCACTAGCAGTAATACTTCCGATCGTGAATCCAGTGATTGAATCTGCAGAAGCTCCACCAACCTGGTACATGATCGTATCTGTTCCT
>Ga0255180_1000288_pt1 | contig 19078 bp, 19 predicted proteins | sample Atl_Colum_RepB_8_FD_189933 | JGI IMG/M metagenome (GOLD analysis project Ga0255180, IMG submission 189933) | Freshwater microbial communities from Altamaha River, Georgia, United States - Atl_Colum_RepB_8d | ecosystem: Environmental > Aquatic > Freshwater > River | place: USA: Georgia... | reverse complement strand
CCTTGCTTGAACTGGGGGCTGTACTTTTTTCTCTTCGACATAAACACTCCTTTTGCCCATTATGAGGCTTCTTTGAAGTGTCCGTAAAATCGGGGTAGAACCCGTTTCTTCGTATTGCTCGCCAAACCTCACGACTTTTCCGTCTCGCAAGACAACTTCGTAAGTTCGCGCCCACGCTGATATGGCATGCTTCATTCTTTTGTATATCAACTGCTCTTCACCACTATCAGCATCAGCGCCAACAGACACTGGATTTCCCAGAACAGCGATTACTTCTTGTTTTGACATTCCTAAGCTGACATTCGCAAAGTCATCAGCAGTGCCATAAATCGCTGCCTGACACGACACCAAGCTAAAGAGAGAAAGGAAAAGGAAAATTCTAGATATCAAAGCAAGTACCCCTTTCAATTTAGATACCTTCTCACTCACCACAATCTTCAAAGTTGGACTCAAAGCATCTTGTGGCGAGTGCTTGCGCTTCCTGTAATGCTTGTGGCGAAAGTCGCGCGCGCATTCCATTTCTAGAAGAAGTTGCCTCCATAAAGCCTTGCGCTACCGCTACTGAAAACCAAACATACGCTCGCTGTTCATTTTGAGGAACGCCTTCTCCGCTAGCGTAACTCAGTCCAAGATTATACTGAGCGCGCGCATCACCTTGCTCAGCAGCTAAGCGAAACCACTTCACGGCTTCTCGATCATTTCGAGAAACTCCTTCCCCCAGACTATACATTGCTCCAAGACTAACCTGAGCATTTGCATAGCCTTGCTCTGCAGCAAGCAAATATAATCTCACTGCCTCCTCATCGTTTTGAGTGACACCCCTTCCCTCGTCATACATAAGACCCAGGTTGTACTGCCCCTCGTAACTACCTTGACCAGCTGATAGCTGAAACCACTCCACCGCTTCTTCATAATCTCTCGTAATAAGATCACCATCTCGATACATTGAGCCCAGCATGTTCTGTGCAGATGCATTACCTTGATCCGCCGATGCTCTAAACCACCGTTCAGCCTCCTCCCCGCTTTGCTGAACACCGCGACCTAACAAATGAACTGCACCAAGTAGCAATTGGGCACGAGCATTCCCCTGAGTCGCCGCCATTAAGTACCACTTTAATGCCTCATCGTCATTCCTAGTAACCCCCGACCCGTTTGAATACATAGAGCCAAGATCTACTTGAGCTTCTTGGTCGCCCGCCTCAGCCCTTCGAAGCACTGCGTCGAACTCCGTTTTTGGAACAAAGTAACTTGTAATTAAAGCCGCCGTAACTAGCACGACTATCATCGCCAAAGCTCTTACCATCATGACTAAAACCACCCGATACTCAAATTACGCTTTAGTACAACTTTCACCCAAATCATGAGCTTAAGCTTGTGACCTGCCGGGTTTCTTCGTGCCATTCAAAACCGGACTAGAGCCCCGATTTTGATTATTGAAATGCGTTTCTTGCTGAACTAAATTCGACAACACAGCCACTTTTGTTCGACCCGCATCGCGCCGCCTATTCACCATTTGCTCTTCCGCAACTCGATTTTTCCAAATACCTCGACTCAAACTAGGGTGCCATACTCTCAAGCTTTATTTGCCCCGAATATAACTTAGAAGGTCAATGTTAAATACTTGATATTACTAGCCTAGATAGTAGCGGCCTGAGGAAGCGATGATTAAACTATTCACACCAATTCTAAGGCATTATTTGTTGACGAGAACATCAAAATGAAATAGCAAGATCGTTAATCCAAACAGGGCAAGATATGGCATCCAGAATAGTATTCTCTTGAGATCAAACAACATCACCAAAGACTGAAAATCAGGCGTTTCTACATCTGTCCCTATACTTACCGGGAAGGTTGGTGATGGATCATTCGCTATGAAGTCGTTAATGGTTCTTTCGATATCAATAGACTTACAAATATACTGATGCTGAAGTCTTCGATATCCCGATTCAAGTAAAAAGAAGAAAACGCATAGAACCGATGCAAGCAAATACAGTAATGAGTCAGATGAATTGTAGGTATAAGCAACAATGCCAGAGGTAATAGCGAAACATGTAGACCTAATCTTCCAGGCACTCTCCCCCATACCTTGAGCAAGCCCTTGATACACATCCCAAGCCTTTAGCGCAATATCTTTATTGTCACTGTTCAAGAATCAATCACCTCAAAAAATTTGGCTAATTCATTTTTTATAAAACTGACAGTTTCTCCAGTCTTTCCATGATAATCCTTACTAAAAAGATGATCCTGCTTTTTTAGCATTTTCCTGAGAGATAATATAATTTTCGAGTTATTCTGAGTGGAATTAACTTTAATTCTAAACTCCATCCTATTGGTAATTTCCTCATTAAAAATACTTTTGCTTAGCTCAGCGAGCATCCTATCAAATGTGACCTGCAAATGCCTCCGCTTACTACCAGAAGCATAAGAATCAGCGTATTTAATAGCATCTATAATATTTTTCTTTGTGTCTTCACTTATCATTTCTTAGTAAATCCATTTTAAATTCAAAATTATTCTTCCATTCAATGGCCGCTCTTTCCAAAGCACTCATAAGATCAGGCTTAACTTTGCCGGTCCGCTCGTAAATGGTATTGGCCTTAAGTAATAGCCTTGCATCTTCATCTGACAGCCCGCAACCAGCAGTCAGTGCCATGTATTTTTCAAAATTGTACTCCTTTTTCTCTGCCAGCTTGAATATCCCTATATTCTTTGCGCACATAAAAATGTTAGAAAGGTAGGGCAATGGCGAGCTTTCATACCCTTTATAATCCTTTATGAAATTCAAGAGTTCAGCATATTCATCAATGTACTTCTTAAAACTACTTGAAACTTCAAATTTCTCTTTTAATAAATACCAGCTTTCAGGGTCTCCATCAATTAGCACCCCCTCATTAAACGCATGGTAAAGAAAAAGCGAACCATCTTCGAAAATATCAGTGAAGTCGTGTATATCGAAATCTATATACGATATAGGGTTTGAATTAGATACTGAGAAGCCCAATTTAACCTTATCAAAATGACCTATTCTCAATATATCTACGTCACTGTCCGCTCCGTGAGTACCTCTCGCAAAGGAACCTATCAATAATGTGAATTTTATTTCTTGACTCATATTTTCCTTAGCATAGCACTCATGAACACCTTCTTATTCTGTAAATTTTCTTGCTGTACGGCAATTCGAATACCATACACGCAGCTACTTTTTACCTAGAGATCAGTAGCCATTAAAACTGGCGTGATTTTCAACTTTCTCGGGAATTACATTGAGCTGCCAACTCAATTTTGGCCTGATTGATCTACTCTCGCTATTCAATGCATTTTGTTAGTTAAATCCATCTAGCACGATGGCAGATACAGATTTTTGCTACTATTTAATCTCCCTCTATATCTGCCCGGCTTCGAAAAAGTCAGTGTCAATCTGCTTTATTTCGTAGCTGCTCTTAACCTGAACCCCTACATTGAACTTGAACATCAAATCCACGAGCGAAGATCCATCTAGAAGAATGATTTTATGATGAGCAGTCTTTACCTTGTTCTTTGCCTTCTCATCGAAGGTTGAGGTAGTAACAAAAATACCCTTCTGCGTATCTCCGCTCATTGCGCCGATGAAATTTCTGATCTCAGGCTCCCTGACTTTGTTCTCAGAGTATCTTTTCGCCTGGATGTAGATCTTTTCCAGCCCTAGCTGATCCTGGTTGATGATGCCGTCTATGCCTCCATCTCCCGTCTTGGCTGTTTCGACGAAGTCGCCATAGCCCATCCGCTTCAGCAAGACCAAGATAATTCTTTCGAAATAGAAAGGATCTATCTCCTTCAACTTAGCCAGCAGCTCTTCTTTGACTTCCGTATCAATTTGTTCGATGCCGCTATCGATCAAGTCCTGTGGCGATGAGCCCAATTCAACTGATCTGTAGGCTACCTGATGAGTCTTGGTTGTCTCTGGCTTGTAGAAATTAATTGTATCGGCACTTATGTCACGTAGATTGATCTCGCTGGTGGCAGCTAGTTTTCCCTTCTCCGTGATCTGAACATGCCCACGAATTGGGTAGTGAACATAGCCGCCTTTCTTCAAGTAGGACTTCCCCCATGCGATTCGATTCTCGATAAGGCGATCGCCGCTCTTAGTCGTTTGATCCTTCAAATCTGGATCCACATCTGCATAGAAGGCGGTTTCCACCTCTTGATATAGGTCTCGAGCTGCTACGGTTCTTCCATCAAGCAGCACCTTGAGGATAGGCAGAAATGTCTCGTTGAACTTTGGTATCTCCATGTTCATCCCTTTCCGTTAGAGTCAATTATTAGCGGCATGTGATCGCTTATATCCAGCCAGTCTTCTTTGCGTCCGATCTCCATTGTCAGCCTGTCGAGAAACACCTTAGACACAAAGGCGTAGTCGATGTGGTATGGCTTGTTCTCATTGCGATGGAGGTAAAACGTTTTCAAGGACTCCTTTCCCTGCTCTTCCCGGTGAAGATGGTGGTACAAGCTAAATACATTCATGGCGGCTAGTTCGGCAACCACATCTGAGTGATTCCACCATCGCCCACTTTTATCCCATATAGTGTTGCTGTTGAAGTCTCCGATTATCATCACGTCTGAAGACTTCAAGTCCTCATCGTGTATCTGTAAATACTTCCAGAATTGGCCGATGTATCTGAAGACTTCAGCATTCTTCGTCCATACTGCCACCACATTGAACTCATCGTTCACTCGAAATGGTAGAAAGAGCTCTAGATCCTCAGTGCTCCATTTATGAGATGAGTGCTTTGTCTTAAACCCCTTTATTTCGAAGGTGCCGCTCCAGTTCAGAGTAGCAATTTTGACACCGCTTTTGGCGAATACTCCGAGACCCTTGTTCTTGTTGCTGCCGATCCAGAGATAGTCGCCTGCCCAATCATTGAAGAGTTTTTCTTGGCCCTTCGGATTCTCGCACTCCTGAACAATCACGATGTCAGCGGCAAGAGCATCAAGCCTTTCGAGCTTCTTTCGCAGACCACCACCGCAATTCCAACTGACTATTCTCATTCGGTGTCCAATTCCTCACGTCCTGTGCTCTTGCGATTCGAATTCAACGTGCGGGAATTTCTCCATCTTATATGAATCAGCAACACCCTCCCCCGATTCATAACCCGCCATTTCCCCCGGAGTATGTCATGAGCACAAAGACCGAAAAAGCGAAAAAATCCCCCTCAAGTTCCTCGGTGAAACCCTCCCCTTTACCCTCCAGTTCCAAGACTTCCTCTCCCAAGGCGATACCCCCGAAGGGCAGTCCCAACAAAGTCATCCCCGCGAAGTCCCCCTCCGCTTCCCCCTCCAAGCCATCCCCCCAAGACTCCCCCTCGATCACCGTCCTGAAGTCCGCTCACTGTTCCACTCTCAAGCAAACCAGTCTGCTCACCTACGAGAGCGGCCGGGACGCGCAAGGGAAACTGCACTTCCGCATCACCGCCAACAACGGCGGGGGCTTCTTCTCCAACGAGTGGGTGTCCTGGGAGGTGCTCCATACGGCCTGCCACAAGACGTCCCCGGTCACTTCCCGCGACCTGCGTCCACTTCTGAAGGGCAAGAGCGTGAACACGGCCGGGTTCCTGCTGGCGGCGCTGCTCAAGGAAGGGCTGTTGCGGATCTGCCCCGGCAAGACTCGGCACTACCAGCTCACCGAGACGGCCAAGACGTTGCAGTGATCTTCTGTCCGTTACTTCAAGAAGTCTCACTTCCCATAAGCCCATGATTTCCTTGGGTTCAGGTCAGCTCACTTTGGGCTGAAAGCCGTCCGACCGAGCTTTTACCGACCCAAAACGCAATACAAAGTGCCACTCCGCAAGAGCTTGTTTTCCCTCACTTTTTCAACAACTTCCTCGCTCTGGGCGTTGTGCCTTGAGCGTGCACCTTATCGATCCAAAGGAGAATGCCCATGCACGAATCCATTATTTGTTCCCTGCTTCATGACTTGCCGGATTTCCCGGAACTGTCGGAGACCCTTCTGGAAGATTGCCTGAGAAGTCTGACCGGCACCCTCGCCGACACCCCACTCGACCTCAACGACTGACCAACCCGGAGGAACACACGAATGACCATCCGAGAGCTATCGGAGGTGGACGCTCGCCTGGAAAAGGTAAAAACACGATGTTTGACTATGACGATCCGGCCCAAATCACCCGTACACTGGTGCCTGAATCTGACCGAGTGAATGTGTCCGGACGCATCTTCGGTGAGCACTTTCCGCTACTGCACTTGGTGACACGCCGCTGAAGGCATGTCGAGGCATTTCAGTCTATGAGCATACAAAGAATAAACCCCACCAATCTCTGGTCCGACATCACCGTCCATAACGGCGTTGCCTATTTTGTAGAGGTGCCAGAAACCGACCTTGATGCAGATATCCGCGGTCAGGTTCAACAGGTACTGGAACAGGCAGAAAGATCCTTGAAGAAAATCGGCAGCGACAAATCACACGTGTTGTCCGCCACCATATACCTGACAGACTTCAGCAATATGGCAGGACTCAATCAGGTGTGGGAAAGCTGGTTTGAGCAAGGCACGGCCCCCAGCCGCGCTTGCGTGAAGGCCGAATTGGCGAATCCGCGCTATCTGGTTGAGGTGGCGTTTGTGGCAGTGGCTGGGGTTGCTTGATGGCGAGTTGACCCAATAACGTTGGCAGATAAACGAGCAGACTCTCCGAGGAAGCAAACCGGCACCACAACCGGCATTTTTTAGTGAAATGATTCCTTAAATGAATTTCATCTATCTGATATTCAAGCAAATATTGAAATAAAAAATCGACATGAAAACCGGCAAAAGTCATCCTCTTGACCTGCCCCTGCCTGATTTCATCGTGCCATTCAAAACTGGACTACAGCCCTGGATTTGATTGTTGAAATGCATTTCTTGCTGAACTTGATTGGAGCGGCGAATCGAAATGAATGACTCCCGCAATTCATACCGCCTTCATGAATTCCCTCGATTGAGGGGGCGATGCTCTCAAGTATTACGTGGCCCCAAAATACCCGGGCTGGTCACCCCCTCGAAATGGGATATCCCTTCATTGCTCACAACATGGCATGAATTTCCTCCAGCTGTGCTGTGACATTCCCCAAGGGTTGCCTGGGGTCGCCCGCCAGAACCCGACGCAAATCAACTGCCCAGATCGCGCTCATTCCCTTGCTGAGCAGGAACAGGAAAATCAGCGGCATGATCAGAGTCTGCAGAACGAAGTAGGTCATCACGTTGATGATGCTCGGCACGTACTCTTGAATGCGCTCCACAACATTGTTCAGTGACACCGCATCCCCGATAGCCCGAATGCCACCGAAGAAGCGATCCGTCATGGAGTCCGGCTGCCCGGAGAGGGCGTTCTGATTGGATGCGATTTGGTCCAGGGCATCCGCGATCAGATCGTTCAACTGGTTTGCACGCGCTCTATCGGGTGCGAGTGCTTGCTCCAGCTCGGTAACGCTGTCCTGAAGCCTTTGCAGCTCCTCGTCATCGTTGAACGGATTGAGCTGTTGGATCGTCGTGTAGCTGGCATCTATCTGAGCCTCAATCACATCGATTTCCGCTTGAACCACGGCCATCCTTTCCGCCACTGGGGCGAGCTCCTGCTCGTACTCTTCCACGGAGTCCTGCAGTCCTTCTATGGCAGACAGCAGGGCTGTCTGTTCCTCCAAGGAAATGCCGGCCGGTGTAGCGGCCTCTTGTGCAATCTTCAATTGCTGCTCCATGCCGCCCAGATGACTCAACTCCTTTTCTGTTTCGGGCTCGATGAACCGGGCGCTGACGGCCCCATTCAGAAGCACGGTAACAACCAGAATGAATCGCAGAAAGGCCAGAAAAACAAATGTCTTGAAGAAGAAGCCAATGTATCTGTCACTCTTGAGATAGAAGCTGAGTATCAGCAGCCCACCCGACACAGTGAACAGAAGTTTGAAGAGGCCGTCCGAGACCACTTCCAGCAAGACCTTCTGAACCACCAGGGAGGCAATGGACAGCTTCATCAATGTCGCGTACTGCTCCACCAGATCGTTGATCGGGTCCAGGACCTCCCCGACCGTCACCGAGACGCCTCCGACAAGTTGCATGCTGACGGTGGTGGATTGGAGTGTGGAGATGATTGCGTTTGTTGCCCTTGCCACTGCAAAGGCTGCTGTGGATTGAAGAATGGCCCCGTCCACATAGTCATTGGATCGGGTGTCCAAACTGCCAAGCCAGGAAAGCAACACCAGGAAAATGATGCCGGACAGAATGAACTTCTTGACCTTTCCTTTTTCGTCGGAAGCACGATTGATCATTTCTCTTGTTCTCAAGTGATTTTGGAGGAGTCCTGTCTCTGTCAGGAATTTATCCACAACGCTGGTGTCAATGCCAGTCGCATCAGCCGCTTTCAAGCCTTCCTTCAACTTTTGGCGCTGCGCTTGAAAGTCGCCAGGTCCGGGCGCATACAGGTGGGGCATGGGACTGTTCCCGACTCAATGGCTATCCAGGATGACGACATCGACCCCCTCCCCCTCCTTCGCGCAGTCGGTCGCCGAGGCGCTGAACAAGGAGTGCTTCTGCATCACGCTTGATCGGCCCGCCTTGCATGATGCGCTGCTGCGAGACTCGGGCAACACCATCAGTCAGGCGCTCATCGAAGCGCGGCCCAATCTGTTTTCCAATGCCCCGATGTTTCTTTCGTCCGATCTGCTGAGCCAGATGCTGGCGACGGTCAAGGCCATCGAGGCGGTGGCGCGCTTTCCGCAGTACCAAGCGCTGATTGCCGCCCACTCTCCGGACATTGCGCGACATCGGTTCGGTCCTCTTGGCGTGTTCATGGGCTACGACTTTCATCTCTCGGCCAAAGGGCCGCGCCTGATCGAGATCAACACCAATGCGGGCGGCGCCTTTCTGAATGCGCTGCTGGCCAATGCGCAACGCGCCTGCTGTGTCGAGATGGCCACGTGCATGAACTTGCACAGCGATGACGAAGCGTTCGACACCGCGTTCTGGAACATGTTTCTCAATGAGTGGCAGCTGGCGGGGCGCACAGGCACACCGCGGCGTGTGGCCATCGTGGACGACAAGCCCGAGGAGCAGTATCTCTACCCGGAATTCCAGCTGGCGCGGGATTTCTTCCAGCGGCACGCGGTGGAGGCGGTGATCGTGGACGCGGCCGCGCTTGCATACGATGGCGGCAGGCTGCTGGCCAACGGCGCTCCTGTCGACATGGTGTACAACCGGCTGGTGGACTTTGCGCTGGACGACGCCGCGCACGCTGCCTTGCGGCAAGCTTACCTGGACAATGCGGTAGTCCTGACGCCGCATCCCGGTGTGCACGCGCTGTTTGCCGACAAGCGCAATCTGATTCCACTGTCTGACCGCGATCTGCTCGCCAGCTGGGGCGTGGATGACGCGTCACTCACGGCGCTGGGCAATGTCTTGAAAACCGAGGCTGTCACGCCGGAGAAAGCCGAGCATTTGTGGGCCCGGCGCAAGCAACTCTTCTTCAAGCCCGCCACGGGTTACGGCGGCAAGGCCGTGTATCGGGGCGACAAACTGACCCGCAGCACGTGGGAGGACATCGTCAAAGGCGGCTACGTGGCGCAGGAATTCGCGCCGCCCAGTGAACGCATGATCGAAGTGGAAGGCGCCAGGGAGGCGCGCAAGGCCGACATTCGCCTCTACACCTACGATGGCAAGATCCTGCTGACTGCGGCCCGCCTCTATCAGGGCCAGACGACCAATTTCCGCACGCCGGGTGGCGGCTTCGCGCCGGTGTTCAGTGTGTGAGGCATAGCCCTTTGGATCAGGCGCAATTCACACCATCACTTCAAGCACCCCGCCAGAAACCGGGTGAATGGCACGATGTCGCCGTCCACACTGGCTGCCTCCAGCGCCTCCATATACGCGGTTCTGTCCTCCAGTGGCACAACCAGCCACGGGTAACCGCCGGATGCCATCATGGTGTTCATCAGGTATCGCCCGATCCTGCCATTGCCGTCCATGTAAGGATGGATATACACCAGCATGAAATGCCCAAGTACAACGCGCACTGCGGGCTCGTTTTCTTCCCGCAGCATCTGCATCAAGGCCGGCATGGCATCGCGCACAGCATCAGGTTTGGGCGGCACATGCTTCGAGCGGCGAATGAAGACATCTCCACTGCGGTATCCGGCCAGATCGCTGGCCTTCAGAATGCCAGCCGTCACACTGGGCGCGAACATTTCTCGATACCAATCCCTGTGATCCGCGCTGATGACGTCGCCGGCATTCGCACCGCCCAGTATCTTTTCAATGCTGCCTTTCACCCGCTGAAACGCCTGCCAATAGCCGCGCGCCGCCATGGCTGAGACGTGCTCGGCGTCCGAGACATGCGTGTCCGGGTTCCATGCGCCTTGCCGCACCCGCTCGATCAGATCCAGCGTGACCTTGTACCCTTCAATCGAAAGCGAGTGGTAGGCATCGGCGGTGTAGATCTCTTCAACCTGTTGCATGTAGTCAGCGGCGCTTTGAGTGCGGCCCATGCCGGGTGCCCTGGGGAAATTCTCCAACACGCTCAGGCGCATGTTCTGCCACATCAGCCGCAGGCGGTTGACGCCGGGTGACGGCTCACGACGTGTGAACAGCACGGGTGACACGGCGGCAAACGGGTCATGTTCACGCACGTCATATCCCGCCGCTTTCATGGTGCGCACGATCTCCTCGGCAATGTCCGCACGGCCAATATTCCTGAAAGCCCCCGCCAGACGCCCGGCAATCACGCTATGCCCGCCCGCCAGCAATTTTGCCAGCACATCCGACGCATCACGCACGATGGCCAGTGCGGCGCGGGCGTCCGTGGCATTGCTGGCAAAAAAGGCGGGTGACGCAGCCACCAGTGCGGCAGGCAGGGTGAAGACTCTCTGCCCGTCTTTTTGTGCAGCCTCATGCGGCTCTGGCAGCGCTGAACGCACTTCAAGCAAGGATGTCCCGAACGGCAGTGTGGTGATCTGATTGCGTCCCCTTGGGGCCCGGACGAGCAGTTGTCTGGGGACCGTCCAGTTTTCCGCATGCAGCAAGAGCGATTGCTCTGGCGACAAGCACCACGCCTGCCCCATCCGGGTATCAAGATACGCTGCGCAGAAGCGCCAGAACGAGGCATACCACGCGGTGCTTTCGCCCGCCGTTTCATCAGGCCGGGCCGGGACATACCAGCCTCGCATGACTTCCTGAAGGAAGCCGTGCTGCAACAGCCGTTCTCGATGAGTGCGGCTCAAAGCACTGGACTGAATGCCGACAAGCCCCTGGACTTGCAGCCGTTGCAGCACGTCCAGCGAGGCGGCCAGTTTTTCTGACGGACTTGCCATGGTGGGGTGAACGCCTCTGTTCGTTCGCATTCCAGCTTTTGACGCTGCGCCTGAGTTAGCTTTTAGAGCTGTATCATTATTAGCTTTTAGCGTTTTAACATTCCTGATCCATGCCGTCCAAGCAATTGTTTGCCGGCCTGAGGCGGGCGGCTTTTCAGCTCCTTGTGCGGAATTTGTCGCTGGCCTACCGAGCCGGCACGACCAGCTCCGCCGCCACAGGATAATGGTCTGACGGCCAGCGCCCGTTAACGCTGTGCAGCACCGTGACGACTCGCTGCGCGTCGATGGGTCCGCCGAGCAGAATCCAGTCGATACGGCCTTCGCGGCCCTCCGGCGGCGGGCCGAAGCCGTTCGACGTCACTGGCGGTCCCTCCCGCTTGTCTGCGACTACCCAGGCATCCCTGAGACCATCGCGCGTCGCGGCGTGCCAGGTCTCGCTTGTTTCCGCCAGGGCGTTGAAGTCTCCCATGAGCACGACCACGCTCTCGGGAGGACGTTGCGCAATGTGCGCATTGATCTGCTCGGCGGCCTGGATCTGCCGAGGGCCGCCACGAATCGTGAAATGCGTGTTGTAGACGTAGAACTGTCGGCGCGTCTCGAGATGGTGGAAGCGCGCCCAGGTGACAATGCGGGCGCCCCGACCGGGTTGCACAGGCGGGTTCGGATCGTCCGCGAGCCAGAACGTGCCGGATTCCAGTGGCACCAGCACCGCGTGCTTGTAGAAGATCGGCGTCGCCTCGCTCAGCCCGACGCCGCCGTTCAGACCTCGGTCGACGCCCAGCCAGCGGTACTCGGGCATTTCCGACTGGATGAATTCAATCTGCACCGTGAGCGCTTCCTGCAGACCGAGAACGTCAGGGTCGAAGGCTCGCATGGTCTCGACCACCAGCTCCTTGCGCATGGGCCAGACGTTGTCGCCGTCCTGCCCATCCGACGTGCGGATATTGAATGTCATCACGTCGAGTTCAAAGGACGTGTCTTCCACTTCTGCTTGCTGCGCAAGGAGCGTCATCGGGCTGGCAGACAGCAGGAACACAGTCAGGATAGGGATGGCGAATCGATACCGAGTGCGCTGCACGGAACTTTCTTTATTGCAGAGAATGGGAAGCCTCCTGGACGGTGTGTGCTTGAGAGCGGACCGCGCTGCCTAAAATACCGATAGAGCTCAGCGGAAGCCAGCTGGGCCAGCCACACTTTCATACGCCTCGACACTCATCAAGCGAATCGTGAAAGGGCCATCTGTCTTGTCGTACTGGTACAAGGCGAATTCTGCAATCTGACAGGTATTCAGTGCAGGGCCATCGAGCATTGTGCCTCGAAACCGAGGAAGGAAATTCGCGAATGGAAGATCGATCACGGTTGTCACGTCAGCCACCGTGGCGAAATCAGCCCAGTAAGTTATTGGCTTTCCAAGCCAGCGTTCATCGGTTTTGATGCCCCACGTGTAGCGGCGTCCGTCGGCCCTGACCTTCACGCGTATGCCGGCATAAGCCGACAAATCCAGGTTCAAGGCGTGTGTGCGAATGGAACTGAAACCCCCGCCGTTCGTGTTGGTACAACCAGTAAAAATCAGTTCCCCCGCCGCAATCTGGAATCCGCCCTCGCTTCTTCCGCCCATCACATTGTCGTTCTGCACGTACCAGCCGAAGTCAGGGCTGCCTGGGTGAAAATCAGTAAGTGCCAGAGTATTCACTGTCAGCCTCCGAGGCGTTGCGAACGAGCGTGCCACGCGATCATGTCATCACTGGGGCCGATGGGCCGCCAGAATCCGGTTGTCCTAAGCCGCCACCTGATCCTCAATGACAAGTCGACGCCCCAGCACGGACAAGGCCGCCACAACGCGATCAAGCCGCGACAGATGATCGGGGTTGACCAGTCGCCGCACGGCACTTTCAGACAGTCCCAATTGTTCCGCAAGACGCACATTCGAGACGCCTTGCTCATGCATCGCAGAACGCAGTGCCAGCTTTGCCGCCACCAAGGCATTCACCGGAACCAGGAATTCCCCCGCGTGGGGTTTGGAGGGGGCTGGCAATTCTCGGCAATCCAAGGAGTACCCTGCCAGCGCAGCCCCCAATGCATCCGCCATTTCCTGCAATGCCAGGTGAGCAGATTCGCCGTCGGTGACAGCCTCCGGGACATCCCCGCAGGTGGCGACATATCGCCCTTCTGCATCCTGAACCAATTCGACTGGGTAAATGTAGCGCATGCTCAACCTCTCACGATTCATCGGCCCGGATCCCAAGCTGCTGGCACATGGCTTTGAGCAGACCGTGTCCGATCTCCTCTTTCGGGCTGGCGAAAAACTGACGGATGCGATTAAGGTCAGAGCAACGTTTTCCGCTTTCAAACGAAAAAACGTTGCTCTGACCCCATTTATTTCAGGCTCTGATAAATGATGTCCCGCGCAATCACGCCCGCATTCGCGGCACCCGGTCGGCGCGGGCCCTGGGCCTGAATCATGGACAACCAGAAAATGTCATTCACCGGGTCGATCCAGAACGTGGTGCCTGCCGCCCCGGCCCAGTAATAGGTGCCGGGGCCCTGGGGCGATCCGGCGGCGCGCGGATCGTAGGTCACGGCAAAATCGACCCCGAAGCCTTCGCCGGGCTGACCGGGGCCGCCGATGCCGTACGCCATGCTTTCCTTGCCCGTCAGGCTGTTGGTGCGCATCAGGCGCACCGACTCCGGGGTGAGGAGGCGCACGCCGTCCAGCTCCCCTTCGTTCACGAGCATCTGCAGGAAGCGGGCGTAATCCCGCGTGGAAGACACCAGACCCCCTCCGCCGGATTCCAGCCTGTCGGCATCGCGGTACCCGGGCCGATCGGTGCGCTCGGCCAGTTGCACCAGCCGGTTGCGCTCGGCGTCCCAGTAATGGACCTCGGCAAAGCGCGCTTCATCTTCCGGGCGCACGTAGAAGCGCGTGTCGTCCATGCCCAACGGTTCGAACACATGCTGGTGCAGGTACTCGCCGAATGTCATGCCGGTGAGTTGCTCGACGATGTAGCCCTGCACGTCGACGCCGATGGAGTAGTACCACTGCTCCCCGGGCTGCGCGAGCAGGGGAATGGCAGCCACCTTGTCGATCAGAACGTTCAGGTCGGGCGATGAAAGCACTTCCTGGTCGCGAAAGGCCGCATTCACCGGGTCGTCCCCGAACAGGCCGTAGCCGAAACCGGCGGTGTGGTTGAGCAGCTCCCGCATGGTGGGCTGGCGCTGCAAGTCTTCCAGCACCATGTTGCCGGCGGCGTCGACACTGTGCATCACCTTGAGCTCGGCAAACTGCGGAATGAACTTGCTGATCGGGTCATCAAACTTCCAGAGCCCCTGCTCCCACAGCATCATCAAGGCCACGCCGGTGACCGGCTTGGTCATGGAGTAGATGCGAAACAGCGACTCCTCGGTCATGGGCGCCTGGTCGTCCACACTGTTGAACCCGGCAGCCTCGAACGTGGCCACCTTGCCGTCCTTTGCCAGCATCCACACCATGCCCGCGACGTCCTGATTGCGGACAATCTCACGCATCGCGGCATCCAGGCTGGCAATGCCGGCCTCGGTGAAGCCGGCCGCCTCGGCGCCGTCTTCCTGCAGGGGCCAGAGATCGTCGGCAGCCTGGGCGACGCTGCCGATCCAAGGCGCAAGGATGAGTGTTGTGAGGGCGACAGTGCGTTTCATAGTGATCGTTCCTTGGTGCTTATGGGTATGCAAGACGGCACGAGCAGCTTCTCGAACTGCTCGCGCTTGTCCCTTTCAGAGTCGGCGGATCGCATTTCAATAACCTGTTGGTGACACTCCAATTTCAATGAAACAATTCATAAGTTGTTTTTAACTGAAAAAACAATAGCCTATAACTTATCTATCAGCCAAGCGCCCCGCCCCGCCAAGCTGGTAATACACCACCGGCACGAAGTCGTCCGGGCCCCAGCCAGGGTCGTTGGTCCACTGCGCGTCGTAGTCGGCGGTGGGCCGCGCGGCCACGACTTCGTCCAGCTTCCTGCCCTCGCGGATCAGGGCCAGCACCTTGCCCTGAATGTCCAGCACCATGTCGCGGAACACCACCACGTCGTCGCGGCTCATCACTTCCAGTCCATGGCCGGGAATGATCTTCGTCTGCGGGCCCGCGATCTCCAGCGCCAGATCCAGCGCCTCGATCGTGCCCTTCAGCGTGCCGCCGTTGTAGACATCGATGATCGGGTAGCTCGTGGTGCGATAGACATCGCCCAGGTGCAGCACATCGGATTCGGTGAAATACACGAACACATCGCCGTCGGTGTGCGCGGGCGGCGCGAGGAAAGCCCGCACCTCTTCGCCGTTCAAATGGAACGTGATGCCGTGGTCGAAGGTGATGACGGGTCGCGCGGCGGCGGGCTGCTGCTCGGCGAAGGTGCCGCCATTGCGGGGGAAGTGGCTGCGCTCCTCCAGAAAGCGCAGGCGCGTGTTGTCGTGCGCGAAGATCAGCACGCCTGCGGCGGCAAGGTTCTCGTTGCCGCCCACATGGTCGATGTGGATGTGGGTGTTGATGAGGAAGCGGATGTCTTCCTCAGTCACGGTTTTCACTGCGGCCACGAGCTTGTCGGCGAGCGGCGCGAACAGCGAATCCACCAGCAGGGCGCCCTCGGGGCCCACCTGCACGCCGATGTTCCCGCCGCCCCCCGGCCGCTGGACTATGTAGACGTTGCCGGCCACGGGCTCGATGGAAAGCTCCACGCCATCGAACTGGCCCTGGGCCTGAGAGAGTGGCGGGGTGAGCGCCAGAAGAATGAGCGTTTGGCAAAACAGCAGAGCGTTGCGGGAGCGGGCCATGTCCACCACCTTCTTGTGATTGTCGGGGTTGGCGGGATTGTAGTGCAGGCGGGCGGCCCACGAATACAGGGAAACCTTCGTTGACTTGCCCGGCCCCGCCGCCATAGCATCCCCGCACTGCCTGCCCACACAGCCCGCCCATTTCACTCGCCCAACACCGAGGACGCACCAGATGTCCATGCCCCTTGCTGCACCCGCCCGACTGCTCCTGCTCGCCCTTCCCCTGTTCGGTTCCCTGGCCCATGCCCAGGACGTGGTGATCGGCCGCGATGCGCAGGGGCGCATCACCGTCAATGCCACGCGCTTCGATGGCGAGGTGCGCATCGACGGCGTGCTCGACGAGGCCATCTACCAGCAGCTGGCGCCCATCAACGAATTCATCCAGCAGATTCCCAACGCCGGCCAGCCGGCCAGCGAGCGCACGGAAGCCTGGGTCTATTACGACGAGGACAACCTCTACGTCGCGGCGCGCGTCTACGAGTCCGTTCCAGAAAGCGAATGGGTCGCCAACGAGATGCGGCGCGACACCAGCCAGCTGCGTACCAATGATTCCTTCTCGGTGCTGTTCGACACCTACCTCGACCGGCGCAATGGTTCGGCGTTTCTGGTCACGCCAATCGGCGGCTTCTCGGACTTCGCCATCACCAACGAGGGCGATGGCGGGCGCGGGGTGAATTTCGACTGGAACGTGGTGTGGGATTCGCGCGTGGGCCGCTTCGACGGCGGCTGGACTGTGGAGATGGAGATCCCCTTCCGCTCGCTGCGCTACGAGCCGGGCGAGGCGCAGACCTGGGGCCTGCAGCTGCGGCGCATCATCCGGCGCTTCAACGAGGCCTCCTACATGACCGTGGTGCCCATCTCGGCCGCGCGGGGCAACAGCCTGGTGTCGGGCATGTGGCGCATCTCCGAGGCAGGCACGCTGGAGAACCTGCAGGTGCCCGCGCGCACCTTGAATCTGGAGATCAAGCCCTATGCCCTGGGCAATGTGACCACCAATCGCGAAACCACGCCGCGCATCAACAACAAGCGCAATGGCGAAGTGGGCATGGACGTGAAGTTCGGCATCACCAACAACCTCACGGCCGACTTCACCTACAACACCGATTTCGCGCAGGTGGAAGTGGACGAGCGCGTGGTCAACCTGACCCGTTTCAGTCAGCAGTTTCCCGAGAAGCGCGAGTTCTTTCTGGAAGGGCGCGGCAACTTCGACTTCACCCAGGCGCGCGGGCTGGAGATTCCCACCCTGTTCTTCAGTCGTCGCATCGGCCTGGAACAGGGTCAGATCGTGCCCATCAAGGCGGGGGCACGGCTCACGGGCAAGATTGGCGACTACGACGTGGGCGCGCTCACCATCAACACCGATGCCGACGATTTCCCGACGCTGGAATCCACGGGGTTTTCCGTGTTGCGCGTGAAGCGCGACGTGTTCAGCCGCAGCACGGTGGGCCTGATGGTCACCGACCGCTCCGAGTCGCTGACCGGCGATGGCGGCAGTCAGCTCTATGCCGTCGACGGTTCCTTCGATTTCCTGCAGGACTTTTCCATCGACACCTATGTGGCGAAGACGGACAGCCCGAACCTGCGCGATGACGACAAGAGTTACATGGTCAATCTGGCCTATGACAGCGACCGCTACGGCCTCAACACGGGCTATGTGGTGGTGGAGAACAACTTCAATCCGGAAATCGGTTTCAAGCGCCGCAACAACTTCGAGCAGTTTGCCGGCGGCGCGCGCTTCAGCCCGCGACCGGCGTCCATCGAGTGGATTCGCCGCTTCAATCTGGAAGCCACCACACAGTCGTTCTGGTCCGCCACCACCGAGCGCCTGGAGTCGCGCCAGTACGGCCTGAGCTTCGCCACAGAGTTCGAGACCAGCGACATCCTGAGCTTCGCCGTCAACGACGAGTTCGAGATGCTGACGCGGCCCTTCCGCATCGCCACTGGCGTGACGCTGATGCCGGGCGAATTCGACTTCACCAGCTATCAGGCGTCCTATCAGTTCGGCGCCCAGCGCCAGGTCAGCGGCATTCTGTCGCTGCGCACAGGGGACTTCTGGAGCGGGCGCAACACGTCCATCGGCTTTGGCAGCGGGCGCATCGAACTGTCGCCCCAGCTCTCGCTGGAGCCGAGCTATTCCATCAACAAGGTGGAACTGCCCGAGGGCGATTTCCGCACGGAACTCTCGAGCATGCGCCTGACGTACACCCTGTCGCCGCGCATGTACATCGGCGGCCTGGTGCAGTACGAATCCAATGCCAGCTCCTTCAGCACCAACTTTCGTTTCCGCTGGGAATGGGCACCGGGCAGCGAACTGTTCGTGGTCTACAGCGATGACCGCAACACGGACCCGTTCGGCAGGCCCGACAGCTTCGAGCTGCGCAATCGCGGCTTCGCCATCAAGATCAACAGCCTGTTTCAGTTGTGAGCAGCTCATGGGGCGCGGCAGGAGAGAGGCGCTTGCGGAATCCACTTTCTCAAGCCGGGCGTAAGCACAAGCCAAACCCACTCAAATTGCCGGGAACTCTCATGCTGCGTCCGCTTTCACGTCTCGCCCCTGTCACCGTTGCGCTGAGCACCGCCGTCCTGAGCACTTGCCTGCAGGCGGCCGAGCCTGGGTTGACCGCCAAGCCCCTGTGGGAACTTGGTGTGGGGGGCGGGGTGCTGCTGCAACCGCAATACCCCTCGTCTGACGAGTATCAGACCCGGGGCCTGGGACTGCCGTTCGTGGTGTATCGCGGCGACATTCTGCGGATTGGCGATGGCGGCGCGGCGCGGGCGGTGGCCCTTGAAAATGAGAAAGTGGAATTGTCCTTCTCTTTCGCCGCCGCCTTCGACGCCGACAGCGAAGGCAACACGCTGCGCGAGAGCATGCCCGATCTGGATTTCATTTTCGAAGTGGGGCCACAGCTCGTCATCGACCTGCGCGAGCGCGACTTTGGCGCAGGGCAGCGCTC